>Ga0209312_1002634_pt1 | contig 11509 bp, 9 predicted proteins | sample BioC13SIPDNA_4_FD_185744 | JGI IMG/M metagenome (GOLD analysis project Ga0209312, IMG submission 185744) | Anaerobic biogas reactor microbial communites from Washington, USA - Biogas_R1_B C13 SIP DNA (SPAdes) (version 2) | ecosystem: Engineered > Bioreactor > Anaerobic > Unclassified | place... | reverse complement strand
GTCGCCGCGGTACGTGACCTCGAGGCCGGCGCCGTCGAGATCACAACGTTCTCCGCGTTCTCCCTTCATCCGGTGGTCGATCTGGTCCGCCGCTTCCGGGCCCGCTACCCGAGGATCATGGTGCGCGTGTCCGATGCCGACGGCCCGTCCGGTGTGCACACCGCACTGCGGCGGGGAGAAGCCGAGCTCGGGGTCACCGACCTGTCCGCCGAGCACGGCGGTATGGTGGCGATTCCGCTGGTGGAGCAGCATCTCGTGCTGGCGATGCATCCCGATCTCGCGGAGGGACTGCCCGATCCGGTGCCGCGCGCCCTCGTGCGGGACGTACCGTTGGTCGTCGATCTCGGCTCGCGCGCCGACGCCGCCCGCACCGGCGAGTTGCTCGGCACGCACAACGTGGTCGTCGACTGCGCACACCCCACCGCGACCTGGGAGTTCGTCCGGCGGGGAATCGGGGCCACCGTGGTGCCGGCGCCGCTGGCGCGCCAGCAGATGCCGAGCGCTGCGGTACGCGCGATCGAACCACCGTTGATCCGACCGGTCGGGTTGGTGCTGCGGGCCGGTGAGCCGTCACCGGCGGCCGCGGCGTTCATCGCGAGCGCCACAGAGCAGCTGCGGGAGGGATGACACGGTGGAGTTCCGTCAGGTCGAGTACTTCCTCGCCGTCGTGGAGAACGACGGCATCAACGGTGCGGCGACGGCGTTGGGTGTTGCGCAGCCGACGGTCTCACAGGCCCTGCGCACCCTGGAACGGGAGCTGGGGGTGCACCTGTTCCACCGCATCGGACGCGGGATGGTGCTCACCGCTGCCGGGCGCAGCCTGATCGGCCCGAGCCGGCAGATCCTCCGCGACGTCGACGCCGTGGAGGAACTGTTGGCGTCGGCCGACCCGGGGGAGATCACCGGCAGCCTGGACCTGATGGTGTTCCCCGCACTGGCCACGGGCCCGATCGTGGATCTCGTGGCCCGATTCCGCCGCGCGCACCCGAAGGCCACGGTGCGGTTCGGGGATCTGCGGACCGAGGACAACGCACCCGCCGTGATCCGTGACGGTCACTGCGAGTTCATCGTGTCCCATCTCCCCCTCGACGACGGCGGCCGGGGCCTCGAGGTCATCGTGCTGGGGGAGCAGGAGTACTGGTTCGTGTACCCGCCCGGCACGGACCTGCCGCCCGGTCCGATCGAGTTGACGGCACTGCCCGACATCCCGATGGTGTTCGTGCCACGCGACGGCGGTGCGATGAGCCTCGAGATCGACAATGCGATGCGTCGTGCCGGGGTCCGCCCGTCCCTGGCCGTCCTGTCGGATCACCGTGAGATCCGGCTGCCGATGGTGCTGGCGGGTCTCGGCGGGTCGCTGGTGGAGCGCGCGCTGGCCGAGTCCGTGCAGGACGTCGCGGTGGCGCGACCGTGCGAACCGACGTTCACCCGCCCGTACGGGATCGCATTCGACGCGACGTCGCTGTCGGAGGCCGGTCGGGCGTTCGTCGAGATGGTGCGGTCGACGATCAGGTGACGCCGCGGCCGCTGCGTCACCCGTCGCGGCAGCCATTCCGTCGAGGAACACCGCCAGGCAGTGCTCGGACAGTTCGTCGACCGTGTACGTGTCGCCCGGCTTGCGCCAATAGACCGAGAACCACACGGCGTCGCGCAGGAACCGGTGGAACACCTTGGCCGGCACGTCCGTTCGGAGGACACCCGCCGATCTGCCGGCATCGATCGCGTCGAGCCAGATGGTCTGGATGTCGTCGGCGAGTACGCGGGCGTCCGCGAACTCGCGTAGGTCGCGGAGGTGCGGGAACTCGGCGTGATAGACCCTCGTCACGTCCGGTCCGGCGTCGGCGGAGCGCATCGTCGACGCAGCCCTCGGCACCATCGACCTCATGTCCGTCCACCTCGGCGACCGGCTCGGCTGGTACCGCAGCCTCGCCGCCGACGGGCCCGCCACACCGGACGAGCTCGCCGAACGCACCGGAACCCACCCGCGCTACGCCCGCGAATGGCTCGAGCAACAGGCCGTCACGGGACTGCTCACCGTCGACGGCACCGATCCACCGCGGTTCGCGCTGTCACCGGCCGGTGCGCAGGTGCTGACCGACGAGACGGATCTCGACTACCTCGCACCGCTGTCGCGGATGATCTGCAGTGCGATGGTCCAACTACCCGCCCTGCTCGACGCGTACCGGACCGGCGGGGGTGTCGGCTGGGCGCAGTACGGCACCGATGTGCGCCGCTCCCAGGAGGACGTGAACCGGCCGTGGTTCGAGAAGAGGCTGCCGGACGCCCTGCGGTCCGTCGCGGACCTCGACGGGCTGCTGCGGACTCCCGGTGCCGTGATCGCCGACATCGGTTGCGGTGGCGGGTGGTCGACCATCGCGCTGGCCCGCAGTTATCCGGACGCCGAGGTACGGGGATACGACATCGACCGCGCCTCGGTCGAGGATGCCCGCGCCAACGTGACTGCCGACCGGGCCGTCGCGTCGCGCATCACGATCACCGAAGCCGACGCAGCCACCCTCCCGAACTCCACCTTCCACGCCGTGTTCGCCTTCGAATGCATCCACGACCTGCCTCGCCCCGTGGACGTCCTCGCCGCCGCGCGGCGATCGCTGGTTCCGGGAGGCGTCGTGATCGTGATGGACGAGGCCGTGGCGGACGAGTTCACGGCACCCGGCGACGAAGTCGAACGGCTCATGTACGGATACAGCCTCGCGGTGTGCCTGCCCGACGGCATGAGCCGGCAGCCCAGCGCGGGTACCGGCACCGTCATGCGCGCCGATACCCTGCGGCGGTACGCGCACGACGCCGGCTTCACCCGCGTCGACGTCCTCCCGATCGAGGGTTTCGCGTTCTTCCGCTTCTACCGGCTCTCCGGCTGATCCCACCCCCGCACCCGGGCGGGTTCGATCCGGTCCGCCCCGCCCGGCCCACCGGTTCGAGTGGGCCGGGCCGGTCGGTCAGGCCTCCGCCGGCACCGACTGCGCGAGCGTCGACTTCGCCCAGCGGTAGTCCGCCTTGCCGGCGGGGGAACGCACGATCTCCGGGACCACGACCAGGTGCCGCGGCACCTTGTATCCGGCGATCACCGAGCGGCAGTAGTCGGCGAGTTCGATCTGCGACGGTGCCTCGGCGCCCTCCCGCAGCTGCACGACGACGGAGACCTTCTCACCGAGCCGGTCGTCGGGGACACCGGCGACGAGTGCGTCCTCGATCGACGGGTGCCCCTTGACCGCTTCCTCGACCTCCTCCGCGTAGATCTTCTCACCGCCGGAGTTGATGCACGCGGAACCGCGGCCGAGGATGACGATGGTGCCGTCGGCCTCGACGGAGGCGAGGTCACCGAGGATCGACAGGCGTTCACCGTCGACCTCCACGAACGTGGCGGCGGTCTTCTCCTCGTCGCGGAAGTATCCGACGGGCACGTGGCCGATGCGTGCGAGGTACCCGATGGTGTCGGAACCCGGTTCGACGGCGGAGAAGTCGACGTCGACGACCCGCATCTTCGGTGACGCCGGCAGACGCAGCCGGCCGTCGGCGCCGGGCGTGATCGAGCCGTTGGCCCCGGATTCGGACGAGCCGAACGAGTTGTGCAGGTAGATGTTCGGCAGGATCGACGTGAGCTGGTCGCGTACGCTCACCGACCACAGTGCACCGCCGGATCCGATGACCATCAGCGAGCTCAGGTCGAAATCGTCGCGGCGGTCGGCGAGGACGTCGGCGATCGGGCGGGCGATCGCGTCGCCGACCACCATCAGCACGGCGGCCTTGTGTTCGTCGACGAGGCGCAGTGCGGCGGCCGGCTCGAAGTTGCGCATGACGACCTGCGGGAATCCCATGAACAGACCCATGAGCAGTGCATACATGGCCGCGCCGTGCATGAGCGGTGCGGTGATGACGTAGGTCATGGGGCTGGTGTTCGCCGCGGCGGCGGCCGCGAGCGATTCGGGGTCGTCGTGCGGGTCGCCGTAGGCGCTACCTCCACCCAGCGCCGCGTAGTAGAAGTCCTCGTGCCGCCACATCACGCCCTTGGGCATGCCGGTGGTTCCCCCGGTGTACAGGATGTACAGGTCGTCGCTGCTGCGTTCGGCGAAATCACGGTCGGACGACGCCTCGGCAACCGCGTCGGAGTACCGCACGACGGTGACGTCCGCGGCGGCGGCCGCGGTGGTCAGTGCGTCGATCGGACCGTTGCCGACGACCACGATGTGCCGCAGCTTCGGGGCGCGCGGAAGCACCTCGGCGACGAGATCGGTGAGTTCGTCGTCGACGACGAGGGCGGTGAGCTCGGCGTTGTTGTAGAGGTACTCGAGTTCCGCTCCCACATACCGGAAATTGATGTTGATCGGGACGGCCCGGATCTTCATCGTTCCGAGCATGGTGTCGAGGAACTCGAGGCTGTTGCGCATGTGCACGCCCACGTGGTCGCCGGCGCCGACACCGACGCCGGCGAGGTGGTGGCCGATGCGGTTGGCGGCGGCGTCGAACTGTGCGTATGTGTGCGTGCGGCCCTCACAGGCCAGCGCGAGACGGTCGGGAATCGCATCGACGACGGCTTCGATGAGATCGGCCAGGTTCAAAGACATGGTGCGCTGGATCCTTCCGGGTAGGGCCTGCGACAGTGAGACCCCACGCCCACCGTCCGAAATGTGCATCGCGTCACAGTTCAGAAAGTAGAACACATTTCTGTTATCGCATCAACATGCCAGTACAGAAACGGAAACTTGGACTGGAACATGTTCCTGTGCAGGACGGCGGGATGCCCGCACACGCCGACGGCCGACCGGATGTCTCCGATCGGCCGTCGCGGGGCGGAAGTACCGGTTCCGTGGTCAGACGACCCTCTCGAACACGGCAGCCAACCCCTGTCCACCACCGATGCACATCGTCTCGAGCCCGTACCGTCCGTCACGGCGGTGCAGCTCACGGGCCAGCGTCGCGAGCATGCGCCCGCCCGTCGCACCGACCGGGTGACCGAGCGAGATCCCGGAACCGTGGATGTTGGTGCGCTCGAAGTCCGCGGACGCGAACTTCCACTCCCGGGTGACGGCGAGAGCCTGCGCGGCGAACGCCTCGTTGAGTTCGACGACGTCGACGTCTGCGAGCCTGATCCCGGCCTTGCTCAACGCGATCTCCGTCGCGGGGACCGGGCCGATACCCATGATCTTCGGCGCCACACCGGCCACACCCCACGACACGATCCGCACCAGCGGGGTCAGGCCGAGTTCGGCAGCCTTCTCCGGGGTGGTCACGATCGCCATCGACGCCGCGTCGTTCTGGCCGCTCGCGTTGCCGGCGGTGACCGTCGCCTCCGGATCCTGCCGACCCATGATCGGCTTCAGTTTCGACAAGGATTCGACGGTGGTGTCGGCGCGGGGATGCTCGTCGGTGTCGATCACCTCGTCACCGTCGCGACCGCTCACGGTCACCGGGACGATCTCCTCCGCGAGGATCCCGTTCTTCTGCGCCGCCACGGCCCGCGCGTGCGATTGCGCGGCGAGTTCGTCCTGCTCGAGCCGGCTGATGCCGTACTCGGCGCGCAGATTCTCGGCGGTCTCGATCATGCCGCCCGGCACCGGATGGAGCCTCCCACCCGCTGTGGCGCGGGCGCGCACCAGCCCGTCGTGCATCTGCACACCGGTGCGGGCGCCGCCCCAGCGGATGTCGACGGAATAGAACGCGGCGTTGCTCATCGACTCCGCGCCGCCGGCGACGACGACGTCGTTGTCGCCGGCGCCGACCTGCAACGCGGCCTGAACGACGGCCTGCAGCCCCGATCCGCAGCGACGGTCGATGTGCATCCCCGGGACGGTGACCGGCAGACCGGCGTCGAGCGCGACGACCCGTCCGATCGCCGGGGCCTCGCTGTTGCCGTTGCAGTGCCCGAGGATGACGTCCTCCACCGCGTCCGGGGCCATTCCGGTGCGGTCGAGCAGGCCGCGCAGCGCGGCGACACCGAGATCGACTGCAGTGAGCGACTTGAACATTCCGCCGTAGCGGCCGATCGGAGTGCGGACCGGTTCGCAGATGACTACTTCGCGCATGATGACCTTCCAGACAGAGGGGAGTGACCGGGTGGTCACATGAAGCGGCCGCCGGTGACCTCGAGGACGGTGCCGGTCATGTAGGACGACATGTCGGAAGCGAGGAACAGTGCGACAGACGCAATTTCATCGACCTCACCCGGACGGCCCATCGGGATCTCGGCCATCTTGCCGTCCCATGCCTTCTGCGGCATGGCCTCGGTCATCGCCGACCGGATCAGGCCCGGCTGGATCGCGTTGACGCGCACACCGTGGTGCGCCATCTCCTTCGCGGCGGCCTTCGTCAGGCCCACGATGCCGGCCTTCGCCGCCGAGTAGTTGGTCTGCCCGACCATGCCGACCTTGCCCGACAGCGACGAAATGTTCACGATCGCACCGCGCTTCGCCTCACGCATGATCGCGGCGGCCTTGCGGGTGCCGTGCCAGGTGCCCTTCAGGTGCACGGCGACGACCAGATCGAAATCCTCCTCGGTCATCGTGCGCATCGTCGCATCGCGGGTGATCCCCGCGTTGTTGACGACGACGTCGAGCGAACCGAACCCGTCCACGGCCTCGGCGAGCAACGCGTCCCAGTCCGAGGACTCGACGACGTTCGCCTTCACGGCACGCGCGACGTCGCGACCGCCGAGCTTGTCGGCCGCGGCGGTCGCCGCGTCGAGATCGAGGTCGCCGATCACCACGCGGGCGCCGGCATCCACGAACGACCGGGCGATCGCGAAACCGATTCCCTGAGCGCCACCGGTGATCACGGCGGTACGGTTCTCCAGCAGGGGCATGACGGATTCCTTTCGGGGATTCGGGTCGAGGGACGATTCGAGACGGTTCCCGAACACGGGTCGACGAGTCCGAATATATCGGCGTGACGTCGCGAAACCCCCCTCCCGATCCATCGACAATGCCTATACGGTCATGCCGCCGATTCGTATTGGACATCTCCGGCCCGGGCATCGGAGAGTGGTCGTCATGACAGTTGCGACACCGGCCACCCAGGTCGACGAAGACGACTTCCGCGAGATCCTCGCCCAGACCCGCTCGTTCGTCCGCGACGCGGTGGTGCCCCGCGAACAGGAGATCGCCGACACGAATGCGATCCCCGCGGACATCCGTCAGGCCGCCGAGGAGATGGGCCTGTTCGGGTACGCGATCCCCCAGGAATGGGGCGGTCTCGGACTGAACCTGATGCAGGACGTCGAACTGGCCATGGAGCTCGGTTACACGACGCTGTCGCTGCGGTCGATGTTCGGCACCAACAACGGCATCGCCGGGCAGGTGCTCGTCAACTACGGCACCGAGGAACAGAAGCAGCAGTGGCTCGAGGGCATCGCCTCCGGCGAGGTCGTCGCGTCGTTCGCGCTCACCGAGCCGGGGGCCGGCTCGAACCCGTCCGGGCTGCGAACCAAGGCCGTGCGTGACGGCGACGACTGGGTCATCACCGGCGAGAAACGGTTCATCACCAACGCGCCACTCGCGAACCTGTTCGTGGTGTTCGCCCGCACCCGGCCCGCCGACGAGAACGGTACCGGCATCGCGGTGTTCCTCGTCCCGGCCGACACCGCCGGTGTCCAGGTGGGAGCCAAGGACGCCAAGATGGGGCAGGAGGGTGCCTGGACCTCGGATGTGCACTTCGACGGAGTGCGGGTTCCGGCGTCGGCGCTGGTCGGCGGCAACGAGGACGTCGGCTACAAGGCGGCGATGGTGTCGCTCGCCCGCGGTCGCGTACACATCGCCGCACTGTCGGTCGGGCAGGCGCAGCGCGCACTGGACGAGTCGGTGGCGTACGCCGCGACAGCCACGCAGGGAGGCACCCCGATCGGAAGCTTCCAGCTGGTGCAGGCCATGCTCGCCGATCAGCAGACCGGTGTGATGGCCGGTCGCGCACTGGTCCGCGACGCGGCGCGGGCGTGGGTCGAGGAGACCGATCGCCGGATCGCACCGTCGGCAGCGAAGCTGTTCTGCACCGAGATGGTCGGCAAGGTCGCCGATCTCGCCGTGCAGATCCACGGCGGCACCGGCTACATGCGTGAGGTACCGGTCGAGCGGATCTACCGCGATGTGCGACTGCTACGCCTGTACGAGGGCACCAGCGAGATCCAGCGTCTGATCATCGGCGGCGGTCTCGTCAAGCAGGCCCGGCGCTCCTGACCCGTGCGGGTGGGGTCAGGCGGTGCAGCGTTCCGACAGTTCCCAGAGCGCCTGCGCGACAGCCGGGTCGGTCGCGTGCTTCTCCGCCCGCCCGATCCCGCAGTCCGCCAGATAACTCCCGCCGGCCCCGTCGAGTTCGCGAGCGGTCGCCGCCCACACCGCGGTCGCAGCGCCCGCCGGAATCGACTTGACGTTCTTCAGCAGTCCCGGCGTGCCGGCGCTGAGCCGCTTCATCTCGGCCACGTCCTCACGGGTCATGTACCGCGCCAGCTTCGTCGCCACCACACCCGGATGCACCGCGAACGCGTGCACACCGCGATCACCGAAACGCCGCTCCACTTCGACGGTCATGAGCACGTTCGCCGACTTCGAACGCGCATAGGCGACGAACTTGTCGTAGTCGGTGCGTTCGAAATGCGGATCGACGAGGTCGACGCCACACGCCTTGTGCGCATCCGACGACACGGTCACCACCCGCGACGCGGCACGCGCGCCGGCAGCACCGGCCCCGAGCGCGGGCAGCAGCAGGGTGGTCAGCAGGAAGTGACCCAGATGGTTCGTTCCGAACTGGAGTTCGAAGCCGTCCCGGGTCCGCCCGAACGGCGTGTACATCACACCGGCGTTGTTGACGAGCAGATGAATCTCCTCGTGCCCGGCCCGGACCTCACCGGCGGCGGCCCGCACGCTCGACAGGTCGGTCAGATCCATCGGCACCGCGTGCACCCGGGCGCCCGGCACCCGCTCGCGGATCCCGTCGGCGACCGCCACGAGCGCGTTCCCGTCGCGGGCGGTGAGCACGACGACGGCACCCACGGACGCCAGCGCGCGGGCGATCTCGCCGCCCATGCCGTTCGTGACACCGGTCACCACCGCGACACGCCCGGCGAGATCGACACCGGACAGCACGTCGTCGGTGGTCGTCTCCGGACCGAACCTGTTCGCCTGCATCGGGTTCACTCCCACGGTAGATCCTTCCACTCCGTCGACACCCGCGCCGACCACCGCGGCGACCGCCGGTCGAGGAAGGCGCGGACTCCTTCGGCGGCGTCCACGCCGCCCATCACCCTGTGGTGCAGTTCCGTTTCGTGATCGGCGACGGTCTCCGGGGTGAAGCCGTACCGTGTCGCGTCCCACAGCAACCGCTTGGACAGCGCCGCCGACATCGGCGCCACGTTCACGGCGATGTCACGCGCAACCTCCAGGGCAGCGGGCAGTACCTCACCGGCCGGTAGCGACCGGCTCGCGATGCCCAGTCGCACCGCCTCCGGACCGTCGAAGGTCCTGCCGGTGAGCAGGATGTCGGCGGCTGCAGCCGTTCCGGCGATGTGCGGAACCGTCCAGTGCGACATCGCATCCGGTATCACACCGCGACGCACCTGCGGGATCGCGTACTTCGCGTCGTCGGCGACGATGCGGATGTCGGCCTGCATGGCGACGGTCAGGCCGATACCGATCGCGTGGCCGTTCACCGCAGCGATCACCGGCTTGCGGATCCGGAACGCCGGCGGGTCGACCGGTGACGCGGTGAAATCGTCGGCGGCGGCGCCGAACGTGCCGGCACCCGCCGACAGGTCGGCTCCCGCACAGAACGCGGGTGGGGTCCCGGTGAGAACGACGACGCGCACGTCGTCGTCGGTGTCGTACTCGCGGTACAGCTCACCCAGTCTGCGGCCCATCTCACCGGTGAAGGCGTTGCGTTGCCGGGGCCGATCGAGGGTGACGAGTGCGACGCCGTCACGCACCTCGCAGAGCACTCCCGTCACGACGAGAGTTCCTCGACGGCAGCCACCAGTTCGGCGATGTGTGCGTCGCGGACGGGATAGCCCGGGAAGTAGCAGCACACCCGGTCGGCGTGGTCGCCGAACCGGGCGACGATCTGCGCCGCGCACTGCTCGGGGGTGCCGTGCACCGCGAGGGTCGTGAGCATCGTGTCGTCGATCAGGTCGGTCATCGCCGCGAACTGCCCCTGTTTGGAGAGCACGTTGAGCTTCGGTTGCAGGTCTGCCCAGCCCTCCACCTCGAGGACGGGCCGGTAGGCGGGGGTGGAGCCGTAGAACGCCAGTAGCCCGCGCACTCCGCGCGACGCCGCGTCGAGTTCCTCGGGGGTGCGGCCGACACCGACGATCACCTGCGGGTGGATCGCCAGGTCCGCGCGGTCGCGACCGGCCCGGTCGAGTCCCTCCTCGATCTTCGGCATCGTGCGCTCGCGGAAGTGTCGGACGCTGTTGAACGGCATGACGAGCAGCCCGTCCGCGACCTCCGCGGCGGTACGGGTCATGACGGGCCCGAGCGCGCCCAGGTCGACCGGTGGGGGTCCGTACGGGTTCGGGCCCGGGTCGAAGGTCGGGGGCATCAGGGTGTGCGTGGTGAATTCCCCGTCGAACCGGAGACGCGAATTGCCTTCCCACGCATCGAAGATCGCTTTGATCGCGAGCACGCTCTCACGCATGCGGGCGGCGGGCCTGGACCACTGTGCGCCGTATCTCTTCTCGATGTGCGGCCGGATCTGCGAGCCCAGTCCGAGACGGAACCGCCCGCGGCTGAGCACCTGCAGATCGTAGGCGGTGTGGGCCAGGTGCATCGGGCTGCGCGGAATCGCGATCGCGACGTTCGTCATCAGGTCGGTGTCCACGACGGGCGCCGCCGCCGCGAGAGGGAGGAACACGTCGTGGGGCCCTTCGAAGGTGAACAGACCACCCACCCCGAGCGCGGCCAGTTCCCGGGCCCGCTGTGCCGCGTTCTCGGGCCGGCCGTCGAGTTGGACGTCGATCTTCATCGGGCATCACCGCCGCGCGCATCGGGGATCTCGTCGCTGTGCCGAGCGAGCACGTACAGCGACGAGGCGAGTTCGTCGACGAAGGCGTCGGCGTCGTCGTCGCCGTGGATCAGGCCACGGACGGTCGTGGCTCCGGCGAGGAGTTCGAACAGCATCGTCGCCGGCACGGGACCGGGGATGTCGCCGGCGTCGACGGCCGCGTCGAGGCGTTCGACGAACGCCTTGCGGACGGGGTCCTGCAGCGCGATCAGCCGCGCACGGTCGCCGTCGGACGTGGCGTCGGCGAGCAGTCCGGGGACTCCGGCGCGCGCAGCGGGGCTCGCGGCGCGGGCGAGGAAGATGTTCGTCCAGGTCGCGAGGTCGGTGCGCAGGTCGGCGGTGGGTTCGGGCAGGACGTGCCGCCCCGGGCCGTGGACGGCTTCTTCGAGGAGGGCCTCGCGGGTGGGCCAGCGCCGGTAGATGGCGGGTGCGTTGACGTCGGCCCGGCGCGCGATGGCACTGATGGTCGTCTGCTGGTAGCCCACCTCGCCGAGTAGTTGGCGGGCGGCGA
>Ga0209312_1002608_pt1 | contig 11582 bp, 6 predicted proteins | sample BioC13SIPDNA_4_FD_185744 | JGI IMG/M metagenome (GOLD analysis project Ga0209312, IMG submission 185744) | Anaerobic biogas reactor microbial communites from Washington, USA - Biogas_R1_B C13 SIP DNA (SPAdes) (version 2) | ecosystem: Engineered > Bioreactor > Anaerobic > Unclassified | place... | reverse complement strand
CGCACACCTGGCGGTCCGGTAACCACCGGCACCGAAGTGCTCCTGCGCTTGCGAGCTGCCCAGGGTGACCTGACCGAAGCGAAACTTCGCCTTTATAACGACCGCACCAACGTGCAATCTATCCTGCCCATGAGCGTTGCTTACAGCGATGGCACCTATGATTGGTGGCAGGTAACCGTCCCTGCCAGCGCTGACCCGACCGTTTACTGGTATCGCTTCATCGCTATCGACGGCACGGACACTGACTACTACGAAGATGACGCAGCCCGCACCATGGGTTGGGGTCAACCTTTCGAGGAAACCGAAGATTATTCTTACCAGCTGACGGTGTACGATGCCGCTTTCCAGACCCCCGACTGGATCAAGAACGCCGTCGTCTACCAGGTCTTCCCCGACCGCTTCCGCGACGGCGACCCTGACAATAACAAACCCGCTGGTACCTTCTTCTACGGCGAAGAAGGCGGCACAGTTTATCGCTCTCTGACCGAAGATTGGAACACTGCTATCTGCGACCCAAGAGGGGAAGATGAATGCGCTGGCACTTACAGCAAGAACTTCTATGGCGGTGACCTGGCTGGCCTGACGGAAAAGCTGGATTATTTGGAAAGCTTGGGGGTCACCACTATCTATCTGAACCCGATCTTTGCCTCACCCTCCAATCACGGTTACGACACCACCGATTACTTGAGCATCAACGAGATGTTCGGCACCCAGACGGAATACGACGCCTTGATTGCAGGGCTGGAATTGCGTGGGATGCACTTGATTGTGGACGGCGTGTTCAACCACGTTTCCTCCGACTCGATGTATCTTGACCGCTATGGACGCTATCCTGAAGTTGGCGCTTGTGAGAGCCACACTTCACCTTACCGCGACTGGTTCTACTTCACCGATGTGCCCGCTGGCACGGGTCCCTGCGTGAGCTCGGACGGCACACCCAATGCCGCAAATTACGAATCTTGGTGGGGTTACGACTCCCTGCCCAAGCTCAATTCCAGTAATCCGGAAGTGAGAGCCTGGATCTGGGACAACCAGGACAACCCCGAAACAACTGTCGCTGGTCACTGGATGCTCACCGCTGACGGCTGGCGCCTGGACGTTGGCGCTGATGTTGACCCCGGCACAATCAATGACACCTCTAATGATTACTGGGAAGGCTTCCGCAATACAGTCAAAACTGTTAATCCTGATGGCTACATCACCGGTGAGGAATGGGGCATTTCCAACAGCTGGCTCCTGGGCGGCGAGTGGGACGCGGTCATGAACTATCAGTTCAGTTCCGCTGTGCTATCCCTATGGCGTGACAGCACCTTCACCGATAACGACCACAATGACGGTTCTTCAGCTGGGGAACTTGCTCCCCTTGATATGAGCCAATTTGACGAACTCATCTTGAACCTGCAGGAACGCTACGCCCCTGAAGCGCTTTACGCCATGATGAACCTCTTCGGAAGCCATGATACCAACCGGGCTCTCTTCATGCTGGACGAGAACACCAACACTTTCGAGCCGGCTGATTACCTGGATCCGGATTATGACTGGACCCCCGCGATTGAAAAGCTTAAGGGAGCGGCTTTGATGCAGATGACCATGCCCGGTGCACCCACCATTTACTACGGTGACGAAGTCGGATTGGTGGGACCTGTCGCCAAGGACGGCGGCGGCGTCTGGCAGGATGACCCCTACAACCGCCAGCCTTACCCCTGGCTGGATGAGACCGGAACGCCTTACTACACCCGCTTGCAGAGCCAGGCAGAACAGGATGATCTTTACGACTACTACGCCACACTGACCGCTGCCCGAAATGATCACGTTGCCCTGCGATTAGGCGACTACCGCACCCTTTTGGTGGATAACGAGAACGCGCTCTACGCTTATGGCAGGCACGTGCCCGAATATGGTGCTGCTATTGTGGTAATCAACCGCGACAGCAGCCAACAACTGGTTTCGATGAATGTGGATGGCTACTTGCCCTACGGTACAAATTTAGCAGATGTGCTGAGCACAAACACTTACACGATAGACGCAACAGGTATGGTTGAAGATATCGTTGTACCGGCTAACAGCGGCGCCGTGCTTGTTTCGACGGGCTTTATCTCCGCACCACCTAAGCCAGTCATGGATTTGCACCTTACATATACCGGTGCTGATACAGTTACCCTCGCCTGGAGTGCAGCTGTAAGCGCCAATGCCTATCAGATCTATCGCAGTAACTTGTCTGGTGGCGGTTATGAGTTGGTTGGCGAAACTAATGAGTCCACATTTACCTTTACCGATACCGGACTGACACCAGGCCAGCGAGTTTATTACATCGTAGTTGCAAAAAGCACCATTGTTGGACTCTTGAGCGAACCCTCCAACGAAGTAACTGCCCTGCCAGCTTACCCCATTCACTGGGCAAATCTGCAGTATCCTTTGTCAACTACTCACACAATTGGCATTACCCCAACCGAAAACATCTACGGGCAGGTCTACATCGCCGGCGTCACCGAAATCCCCGGGGCCACGCCCGGTCTGCTTGCGCAGGTGGGTTATGGTCCGGATGGAAGCGACCCCCGTGGTAATGCGGAATGGACCTGGTTTGACGCAGCGTTCAATACTGATGTCAGTAATAACGACGAATTTGTCGGAACACTGCTGCCCGAAGCGCAAGGTGAGTTCGATTACGTCTACCGCTACTCCACCAATGGCGCTGTTTCCTGGGTTTACGCTAATGCGGATGGGCCGGTAATTGATCCGTATAACGCATCATATGCAGGCGATCTGACTGTGACCCCCTCATCCGATTTCACTCCTCCAGATGCCACGGTTCTTTCTATTGCCGACTGGAGCGCGTCTTCCATCTCGCTGAGCTGGACTGCCGCGATAGACGATGAGGGAGTTTACGCTTACGACATCTATCGCTCCACTGACAATATCACTTTCAGCAAAATTGACCGAGCGCTGGCGCCCATTCTGACCTACACCGACACCAATGTAGTGACAGATCAACTCTATTACTACTATGTCATAGCTCTGGACACTAGTTTCAATGCCAGTGTGCCTTCCAACACCGTCTCACAAACCGCTGAACCCAAGATGGTCTCCCTCACCATAAATGTCACTGTACCCGCATTCACTCCTGGGACAGTCTTCTTTACTCGCTACGTCAACTCGGACGGCACAATTGGCAATTGGGATCCCGCGGCTACCCCATTGACAAAAATTACTGACACACTTTGGAGTGGCACCTTTAATATACTTGACGGCACTCTCATAGAGTTTAAATTCACCCGTGGCAACTGGGACACAGTTATGAAAGGCGCGGATGGCAATGAAGAACTCTCTGACCTAAGCTTGACAGTAGATTACGGCATGGATGGAATTCAGTTATATGAATACACCGTTTTGAACTGGCAGGATCCATTGATCACTTCAATTACGCCGCTGGACGGTACGGAAGGCGTGCTCACAACAAGCACTGTGACAAGCACTTGGAGTCAATCTATCGTGGCAGATTCTTGCTTTAGTCTTGATTACTATGACTTTATTGATGAAGGATATTGGACGTTTGAGGTCTCTGGTACCTGCGTGTATGACGACCTGAGTAAGACAATTACTTTTACACCAATAGTTCCTTTGAAACCAGATAAATTACATTGTGCTACGGCAGCTGGAATAGTTGATGTTGGTATGACAAGCCAGCTAAGTACTTACGTGTGGTGCTTTATCACAAACGATACCCCAGTAGCGATTGCTGATACCTACAGTACAGCTGAAGATACCGAGCTGGTGGTGGCGTTGTCTAATAGTGTGGTGTCTAATGATACTGATATATATGGGGATGCCCTGACTGCAATCATTGACCAGGACGTTGACAATGGCACACTAGCTCTGTCAGCCGATGGCTCTTTTACCTACATGCCAGATCAGGATTTTTTTGGAGATGATAGTTTTTCCTACAAGGCATTCGATGGCGATCTGTACTCTGAACCCACCACTGTGATCATCACAATCACCCCGGTCAATGATGCTCCTGTGGTAGAAGATGATGACTACAACAGCGACGAGGATGTGTTGCTGGAGGTTACTGCTGACGAAGGAGTGCTGGCTAACGATACAGATGATGGCACTGACCTCACTGTTGAGCTTGTGACAGATACTGACCAAGGCACGCTTGCCCTGTCCGTGGACGGATCCTTCACCTACCTGCCAGATGCAGACTATCACGGTTCAGATTTCTTCATCTACAAGGTTTACGATGGAGAACTTTATTCAAATGAGGCCACTGTAACGATTACGATCAATCCGGTTAATGACGCACCTGTTCTTGATCCAATTGGCAACCAGTCGGTTATAGTTGGTGAAATTTTAACCTTCACGGCAACAGCTTCAGACGAAGACCTGCCTGCCCAGACACTAAGCTTCAGTTTGGTCGATGCTCTGACAGGCGCATCAATCAACTCTGCAACTGGTGAATTCAGTTGGGATACAACTGGTGTTTTGCCTGGAGATTTCACATTTAATGTCTGTGTGAGTGATGGACAAAGCAAAATCTGTGAAACCATAATCGTCACCGTCACTGAAGTCCCAGATCCAATGCCATTTAAAACCTACTTACCGATAATTTTCCGGTAAACCTCACAACACAATTTAACGAAAATAGGCTGACTTTAAAGTCAGCCTATTTTCTTCTCAATTTATTGATCAGGACCGGTCAATGTCCACACGGGGGTTGAAAAATTTATCTCCTGCCTATTCCAGGTTTTTGAGTTTACTTGACCATCTTCATTGGTATATCACCCAACAATATGGTTGGGTTGATGCCCTTATCGGTCAGGATCACCTTGGCGTTATCTTTCAACGAGGTTTCCACCATTTCGATTTGCTTTAATGCCTGGGCATTGCCGACAAAGTATTTCTCAGCTGACTCATTGACCAGCCTGATAGCCTCTGCCCGACCCTCTGCAACCTTGATAGCCGCCTCACGTTCGCCTTCAGCGCGCTGGATTGAAGCCAGCTTCTGCTGTTCAGCCGCTTCAAACTCACCCGTCGCCAGCAACCTCATGGATCGGCGCTCTTGCTCAGCGGTTTTCTGTTTGTGCATGGCCTTTTTGATATCTTCAGGCGGATCGATCAAACGAATTTCGACCTTGCTTACAGTCAGTCCCCATTCCACTGCAAAATCGCCCAGAATACCTTTTAGATTGGTTGCGATTTTCTCCCTGGCAACCAGACTCTCATCCAGGGTAAGGTCACCAAACTCCTGGCGCAAGTTGGTCATGGCCAGTTGGATCACAGCCCGTTTCCAATCATCAATGTTATAAAATGTGCGCTTGATCGATTCCTCTTCCGCAGATGGGCGCACCCACATGACACCGTCAACAGATATTTCAACATTGTCTTTGGTAATAACAGACTGGGGCATAATGTCCATGGTATGCTCGCGGATATCGCGAACGCGAACCAACTGCGCAAAAGGCCACTGCAGACCCAAGCCCGGATGGATAAAGCGGGTATATTTTCCAAGTGTTTCTTGAATCCCGCGCTCGTAAGGTCGCAGGGTAAAAATAGGGGTTACTATGGTTCTCATGTTTTCTCCTTCATATCAAACTTCTTGATTATTTAGTTGTCAGAATTTTTTCAGATTCTTTTCGCCAATGATTCAGGTATATCTATAGGATAGCAGAGCTGATGCTTGAAGTCAAACCGCTGTAGGTAAGAGAGGATAGCTTAGCCAGGGCTTTTGACCCTGGCTGATATTATAATTTGGACCAGACTTTACCCCTTAATCAGGGTGAAATTCTGTCCGCGGACGGCAAATTTGGTGTTGGCTGAGACAATTTTATCGAGGTACTCTTCTGCCACATCCACCGTGGTGCGGTGGTTTTGAATGTAAATTCTGCCCAGAGCAGTGCCCGGGATTCCGGCTGTGCCGGCAATCGAGGCCACCACATCGGACGGACGCAAGCCATCCACCTTTCCCAGCCCCATCTCCAGGCGGATCATGCCTTCTTCATCGCTCTGTTTTCCGCGGATGCTTGCCCGCGGTTTGTTTTGAGCCGCAAATTCACGTCGGTTTCGTCCACGTGAATCTCCACGCTCAGCGCGTTTGGGGCGGTCTGACCGCGTTCGCCGTTCCGGGCGCACTGCCTTCTCGGGCAGGGGGTTGATCTCGGGGATCGGGCGCTGCTTTTCTTCCTCCCGGGCAATTTTTAGTGCGGCGGCAGCCAGGTCAATCGGGTCGACCCCGATAGCAACCATGGTCTCGACCAACGCGCGTTCTTCCTTGGCGCGGCCGCGTTTGAGCCAGGTTTCAATCTTTTCAAGCAGGCTGTCCAGGCGCTTTGCCTGGATTTCTTCGGCCGTAGGAATAGTTCCTTGCGACATTTGCTGATGGGTGAATTGTTCAATCTTGTATACCTGGCGTTTTTCAGAAGGTCTGGCCAGTGAAATGGCGATACCGTTTCGTCCAGCCCTACCAGTGCGGCCAATTCGGTGCACAAAGGTTTCGGCTTCTTCGGGAAGGTCATAATTAAAGACATGGGTGATGCCTTCCACGTCAAGACCGCGGGCAGCCACATCCGTCGCCACCAAAACCTTGATCTGACCAGCTCTGAAGCGGGCCATGGTATGTTCACGGGCATCCTGGCTCAGATCGCCAGAGAGCGCTTCGGAGGGATAACCGCGCAAGTTGAGTTCAGTGACCAACTCGCCTGTTCGTACCCGCGTGCGGGTGAAAATCAAGGCCGAGCTGATATCTTCCATCTCAAATAAGCGCGTCAAAACAGCCAGCTTATCATGTTCGTTGACATAATAGACCCTTTGCTCAGTGGCGGAAACCGTGACTTGCTCCGGCTGGATCGAGATTGTTTTTGGGTCTTGTAAATACTTCTTCGCTAATTGGCGGATCCGGGGCGGCAAGGTGGCGGAAAAGAGCGTTGTCTGTCGTTCATCCGGCGTCACGGCCAGAATCGATTCAACATCCTCCACGAATCCCATGGAAAGCATCTCATCCGCTTCATCTAGGACGACCGTGCGCACTTGGCTAAGGTCCAGGCGTCCGCGTTTGATCAAATCCAGGATACGTCCTGGCGTGCCAACCACCACCTGAACACCACGTCGGAGCTGATTCAATTGCTGGGTGTAGGAAGTACCGCCGTAAACCGTCAGAACACGCACGTCCATGAACTGACCCAGCGTCTGGATCATCTCAGTTACCTGCAGCGCCAGCTCACGCGTGGGAGCAACCACCAAAGCCTGGGGCAGGCGTTGATTGGGATCGATACGATCAAGGATGGGCAGCGCAAAGGCGGCCGTTTTGCCGGTGCCCGTTTGGGCCTGACCGGTCACATCGCGACCAGTCTGCATCAGTGGGATAATCCCCTCCTGGATCGGGGTGGGCTGGGTATATCCCAGCGAGTTAATTGCCTGCAGCAGTTCAGGGCGCAGCTTAAAATTTTCAAATTGCATGGTCATCAAAACTCCAATTACTAAGTAATCGACAGGCAATAATTCTGGCAATAAATTGCCAGAATTGGCGCATATCGTAAATTTTTACTCAGGGGGAAGCCTTGATGATTCCGTATTCTTACCTAATGAGTTTTGCCTTGCGGCTCGGCTCTTCCAAAAAAAAGCTGGCAATCGCCAGTTATGGAACGTCCAAAACGTACACCCAAATAAAAGTTCTCACTTGAGAACTGCAGAAGTATATCACTGATCAGAATATTCGGTTTTTATTGTAAAACGAGGTGTTCTCGGTTTGAGCACACAGAGCATTTCATCACCTGCCATGCTCAAATTTGCATCAATTCTCAGTCTTATCGCTCTTTTGCTTTATAATTTATGTTAATCATCCATTAACCTATCCCTTTTGAGGAGGAAAAATGAAAAAACGTTTTTTGTTGGTGGTAGCTTTAGCATTAGTGGCTGCCATGCTGGTTGCTTGCGCGACCGAATCCACATCTGTTCTCGATAAGATCCAGAAAGCCAAAAAGGTCTCGGTTGGAACTTCAGCCGATTATCCCCCTTACGAGTATCTCGATGATGCCGGCAACAAAACCGGATTTGACATCGAACTGATGGAAGAAATTGCCAAGCGCATGGGCGTCGAACTCGAATGGGTGGACATGCCCTTCGACAGCCTGGTGGCTGCCGTAGCCGGCGGCAAGCTGGATATGTCCATCTCCTGCTTCAATTATGACGAGGAACGCGACAAAACAGTTGACTTTTCTGAGGCTTACTACACCACTGAAGACGCCTTTGTGGTCAGCGGCGCTTTTACCGGAACAATTACTGAGCCAGAAGATGCCGCCAACTACAAAGTCGGCGTCCAATCCGGCACAGTGCAGGACGGCTGGCTGACAGATAACCTGGTCACCCCCGGACTGCTGCCCGAAGCCAATCTCTCCCGCTACGAACGGGTTGACCAGGCAGCTCTGGACCTGGCTAACGGGCGGATTGAAGTGCTCATGGGCGATTACGTGCCCGTGCAAGCTTTGGTTGCCCAAAATCCCGATTTGCAAATTGTCTACCGTGGCGTGCTCTCCACCGGTCCGATCAACATCGTTTTACCTGATGGCGACGTGGAACTGAAAACCGAGGTCGATCGCATCATCAAAGAACTTCAGGCTGAAGGTTTCATTGATGCCCTGGCGGTAAAGTATTTTAGCGAATAGCAACAGTACATTTCAAAATTTTGACTGATTCACTTTCACAGGGGCTGCTTAGTTTGCAGCCCCTGGATAAGATGGAGTAGCCTTTGGATTTCGGTCAATTCATTTCTTACATTGCTCAAGGTACAGTCCTGACCATCGGCGTCACGCTGATCGCGCTGCCTTCCGGGCTCTTGATCGGCACTCTTTTAGCGCTGCTCTATGTTTACGGCGGCAAAGCAGCCTCCAGAATCATGAATCTTTACAGCACCATTTTTCGCGGCATCCCGCCGGTTGTCTTGTTGTTTATCCTCTTTTTCGCGGTGTCAAAAGGCATCAACCTTTCAGCCTTCTGGGCTGGCTCGCTTTCCCTGGGGGTGGTCAGCAGCGCCTACCAAATGGAAATTGTGCGCGGCGCGCTGCTCTCGGTCAGTGGCGACCAGTTGATGGCTGCCCGGGCGGTCGGTCTCAGCCGCTTGCATGCCATCCGCTACGTGGTGCTCCCCCAGGCCGTCAGACTGGCCATCCCGCCCTGGTCCAACGAAGCCGCCATCGTGATCAAAGACTCCTCGCTGGTGTATGCCCTGGGCGTCCCGGAGATCCTGCGGCGGGCGCAATTGATCGGCGCCAGCTCACAAAAATACCTGCTGGCCTATCTAAGCGCGGCCGTCATCTATTTCCTGCTGGTCTTGCTCACCACGCGTCTGCTCAATCACCTTGAAAATAAGCTCGCCATCCCGTCCAATCCTTAAGCCCGGAGGTTTTGCCATGCCTAACCCAATTCTGACCATCAAAAACCTGACCAAAACCTACGGCGAGAATGTCATTTTCCAACATCTGGATCTGACTGTTAACGAAGGCGACACCATCGTCATCATCGGCCCCAGCGGCACAGGCAAGAGCACTCTCCTGCGCTGCGTCAATTTGCTCACCCGCCCCAACGACGGCCAAATCTGGCTGGACGATCTGGAAATCACCGCCAAAGGCACCAACGAAGACCAGGTGCGCCAGCACATCGGCATGGTGTTCCAAAACTTTCTGCTCTTCAATCACCTGACCGCTCTTGGCAACGTCAAACTGGGGCTGACCAAGGTCAAGCACATGTCCGATGAAGCCGCCACGGTCAAAGCCATGCGCGAGTTGACCCGCGTAGGCCTGGCTGACCGGGCTGATCACTACCCCGGGCAGCTTTCCGGCGGGCAGCAGCAGCGCGTGGGCATCGCCCGGGCGCTGGCCATGGACCCGCGCATCATGCTTTTTGACGAGCCCACCTCCGCCCTTGATCCCGAACTGATCGGTGAGGTGTTGGAAGTGATGCGCCAGCTCTCTTTGGACGGTATGACCATGCTGGTGGTCACCCACGAGATGGGTTTTGCCCGCGAAGTCGCCGACCGGATCGTCTTCATGGAGAAGGGCTACATCGTGGAAGAAGGTTCGCCGGATGAGATGTTCAACCATCCCAAATTCCCGCGCACCCGCGAATTCCTCTGGAAGATCACCGAACTCTACGGCAAGAAAGAGAAGGAAGCTGAGTAATGCTGACCTGGCTGAGCTACTTCCAACGCTTTGGTCAAAACTTCCTGCGCGGCGCGGGGGTCACGCTGGAGCTGACGGCGGTCGGGCTGGCGATCGGCTTTGTGCTGGGTTTGCTGCTGGCTTTGGCGCGCAGTTACGCTCCCAAGTGGCTGCAGCGAGCGGCCGGGGCTTACATCGCCGTTTTCCGCGGCACTCCCTTGCTGGTGCAGTTGTTCATCATCTATTACGGCTTGCCTGAGCTGGGGGTCGCTCTCTCTCAGAACCTTGCCGCTTACCTGGCTCTGGGGCTCAACAGCGCCGCATACCAGGCGGAATACCTGCGCGGCTCCATCAACGCCATCGGTGCGGCCCAGATGCAAGCCGGACGCTCGATCGGGCTCTCCAAGTGGCAGACCATTGGCTATATCATTTTGCCCCAGGCGCTGCGTCTGGCGCTGCCGAGCTGGTCCAATGAACCGATCTCGCTGCTCAAAACCACCGCCATCGTCTTCCTGATCGCGGTGCAGGACCTGATGGCTGAGGGCAAGCGCGCCGCCACCACAACCTTCGATTTTGTAGGCGTCTACCTGGCGATCGCCGTGGTTTACCTGGTGATGGTTTTCGCGCTGGACGCTCTGCTCAAATTCCTGGAACGCAAAACCAAAATCCCCGGCATGGACATCGAAACCCGCCGCTAACAAGCCTAACTTGAATCACGCTTACCCCGCTAGCGCCGGCCTGCCCCGTACGATTTGTTACGTGGGTCTCCTGACCGTGAGCTTTTATGTCCCTGGGCTTCCCTTATTTGAGCCTGCATTGTAACAGTTATCCAAGGTAGTAGCGACGCATGCGTCGCCTCCCCTTTGTCTGCCCTGCTCGTGCCGGTCTGCCCTGTGATACCCGATTGTGCCGGCGTCCACGCCGAGCACATGGTCTGACCGTTAGGTCTCCCTGATGCCCTTGGGCTTCCCCCTGGGGGCTGCGTGCCTGCCCTGTGTGCTTGCATACATGGGCGTGCCGTAGGCAAAGCTGGATCCTGCCGGGAACCGGACATGAGACTGAAGAGGGTCTTTTCTCCCCGCCATTTGCAGCATTTGCACTATTTGCACTGTTTTTTAATAGTGCAAACCGTGCCTTCGACTGCAAATACTTTTGGGCGAGGCAGGCCATCGCCCCTACTTGGTGACGCGCTACACCCAGCTGTTACGGATCCGTGCCAGGGTTTTTCCATTGTTAAAGTGCGTTTGCAAAATCGATTATCCGGGTATATAATAGCACATATGTTCTATTATCGCAAGACATTAATCTGTAAGAGCAACATGATAATGTCCTAAAGTAGCAAAATAGAAATGTCCTAATTACTATTAGGAGCTATGAAAAGGACTATCGAAATGAGCAATGAAGAACTACTCCGAAAAAGTGTCCTTGAAGGAG
>Ga0209312_1002585_pt1 | contig 11643 bp, 9 predicted proteins | sample BioC13SIPDNA_4_FD_185744 | JGI IMG/M metagenome (GOLD analysis project Ga0209312, IMG submission 185744) | Anaerobic biogas reactor microbial communites from Washington, USA - Biogas_R1_B C13 SIP DNA (SPAdes) (version 2) | ecosystem: Engineered > Bioreactor > Anaerobic > Unclassified | place... | reverse complement strand
TGGTGGAACGACCCTACGCTGTGATCAAACGATATTTCCATGCCGGCCATGTGATGGTCACAACGGTCGCTCGGGCGCATCTCGCGAACGTCATGGCGTGCTTCAATTACAACCTCCTTCAGCTCCGGACTATCCAGCGAATAGAACGCGCCGAGCGGTAGCTTTCGCGATCAGATAGTGTGGAAAGACGTGGGAAGGTGCTAAAAGGACAGGAGGACCGATGCTCAAGAGATTTCGTTCAGAGCGGCGAGGTCTGAGTGTTCAGAGCTATCCTCCGGGGTGTGACCCCCCACCCGGGCCGGGCCAGGGTGATCAATGCCCGGGGCGAGGTGGAGTTCGTCCGGTTCTGGCGCGGGATCCGGTTCAAGGACAACGATGAGGCGAACCCGGAGGTGTTCTCCTGGTGAACGGACGCTCCGTTCTGGACATGCCGGCCCCCGTCGCCGCGCCGGCACCGCGGCGGCGAGGGCGACGGGGCAGCAGCGGTTGACGGTAGAACCGTCATTCCATTCCGGGGGAGACGCCGATGCCGGCACGCGCCGGCGAAGGTGGATGAGTGTGAATATCAGACCCTCGCCCGGGACATATCCCGGACACCACTGCCCACACCGCCACGTACGCGCGGCCGGCTCAGGATCGGGGGCGCGCGGAGCTCGGCGCGGAGGCGGTGGCGAAGTACGATGCCCCGTGTTCGCGACGCTCGCCCCGACGACGGGGCGCTCGCCGGGATCCCCCGGCGAACCCGGAGTCGCTGCCGATACAATACTTATGCTGCAGCAGATCGACAGGTTAGTAGGGCTGATCTGCGCAAAGGTATCTTACCGGGTCAGCGAGACATACAACAGCGGCCAATCGATCGGCGAACACCGTCAGTTTACGGTGTCTTTCGCCGCCACCCGGACAGCGGATCCCTCACCGACGATGGCGAATCTCCCGCGGCCGTCGTTCATCGCCCCGCCTGTCGGCTCTTACGACGTGAAGTGGCTTCGCGATCTTTGCCGGGGCTGACGCTCCCGGGTCCGCCACCGGGCATGCACACAAGGGAATCGAGATGGAACAGACACAGCTGAACTGGATTGTCAACTTTATCTGGGGGATCGCCGACGACGTGCTCCGCGACCTCTACGTGCGCGGCAAGTACCGCGATGTCATCCTGCCGATCACCGTGATCCGCCGGCTCGACGCCGTGCTCGAGCCGACCAAGTCGGCCGTGCTCGAGATGAAGGCGAGCCTCGACACGGCGGGGGTGACCAACCAGGACCGCGGTCTCCGCCGGGCCGCCGGCCAGGCCTTCTACAACACCTCGCAGTTCACCCTCCGCGACCTGCGGGCGCGCTCGACCCAGCAGAAGCTGAAGGCCGACTTCGAGGCGTACCTCGACGGCTTCTCGCCGAACGTGCAGGAGATCCTGGACAACTTCGAGTTCCGCAACCAGATCCCGCGCCTCGCGAAGGCGGACGCGCTCGGGACCCTGGTCGAGAAGTTCCTGGACCCGGCGATCAACCTGGGACCGGAGCCGGTGCTGGGAGTCGACGGGACGCCCCGCCTGCCGGGGCTCGACAACCACGCGATGGGCACGATCTTCGAGGAGCTCCTTCGCCGGTTCAACGAGGAGAACAACGAGGAGGCCGGCGAGCACTGGACGCCGCGCGACGCCGTGAAGCTGATGGCGCGCCTGGTCTTCCTGCCGATCGCCGACGCGATCCCGTCGGGCACCTACCTGCTCTACGACGGCGCCTGCGGCACGGGTGGGATGCTGACCGTGGCGGAGGAGACGCTGCAGCAGATCGCTGGGGAACGCGGCAAGGAAGTGGTGACCCACCTCTACGGCCAGGAGATCAACGCGGAGACGTACGCCATCGCGAAGGCGGACCTCCTCCTGAAGGGCGAGGGCGACGCGGCGGACAACATCGTCGGTGGTCCCGAGTACTCGACGCTCTCGAACGACGCGTTCCCGTCGCGCGAGTTCGACTTCATGCTCTCGAACCCCCCGTACGGCAAGAGCTGGAAGAGCGAACTCGAGCGGATGGGCGGCAAGACGGGGATCAGGGACCACCGCTTCGTCATCGAGCACAACGGCGACCCCGAGTTCTCACTCATCACCCGGTCGAGCGACGGGCAGATGCTCTTCCTCGCGAACATGCTCTCGAAGATGAAGCAATCGACCCCGCTCGGGAGCCGGATCGCGGAGGTCCACAACGGCTCGGCGCTCTTCACGGGCGACGCCGGGCAGGGCGAGTCGAACATCCGCCGCTGGATCCTCGAGAACGACTGGCTCGAGGCGATCGTGGCGCTGCCGCTGAACATGTTCTACAACACGGGGATCGCGACCTACGTCTGGGTGCTCACGAACCGGAAGCCCGACCACCGGAAGGGGAAGGTCCAGCTGATCGACGCGACGCAGTGGTACAAACCGCTCCGGAAGAACCTGGGCAAGAAGAACTGCCAGCTCTCGGAGGAGGACTGCCGGCGGGTGACCGACGTCTTCCTCGCGTTCGAGGAGACGGAGCAGTCGAAGATCTTCGTGAACGAGGCGTTCGGCTACCGGAAGGTGACGGTTGAGCGGCCGCTACGGTTGAAGGGCGTCGACGGAAATCGGGCCTACAGCCCGAGGGAGATCAGGGCGCTCAGGGAGAGCCAGGAGCGCGACGAGGCCGCGCCGCCGGTGATCCGGAAGGTCCACCGCCGGGGAGTCGAGGCCGACCAGCTCCACGGCCTCTTTCCGGCGACAATCGACGGCCGGCCGGCCGTGGTGGAGTACGAGCCCGACCCCGACCTCCGCGACACCGAGCAGGTGCCGCTCCTCGAGGACGGCGGGGTCGAGGCCTTCCTCGAGCGCGAGGTGCTGCCGTACGCGCCCGACGCCTGGTTCGATCCGGCGAGCGCGAAGGTCGGGTACGAGATCAGCTTCAACCGGTACTTCTACAAACCGGCGCCGATGCGGACGCTCGAGGAGATCCGGGCCGACATATTGGCCGTGCGGAAGGAGAGCGAGGGGCTGCTGGACGAGATTCTGGGAGGAACGTAACGATGAGAGCTACACAAGCGAACCTGCTCGCGTTTCTGAAGAAATCGCCGCAATTTGCCATACCCATCTATCAGCGCACCTACAGCTGGGGCGAACGGGAGTGCCGGCAGCTCTGGGACGACATCATCCGCACTGGTAGCAACGACGCCGTCTCGGCGCATTTCGTCGGATCGATCGTCTACATCGAACAAGGACTGTACCATGTGACAGATCCATTGCCTCTACTGGTCATCGATGGCCAACAACGCCTTACTACTGTTACACTTCTGATCGCCGCCCTGGCAAACGCCCTTGAGAAACAGGATGAAGCCGACCAGGAGCCCGTCGACGGATTCTCCCCCATAAAACTCCGGAATTATTATCTTCTTAACGCCTTGGAGAAAGGAGATCGCCAATACAAATTGATCCTCTCCCAGACAGACCGGGCAACTTTGATTGCTATTGTCAGCGGCCTTGAGCTGCCAAAGGAGGTTTCACTTCGGGTTGATGAAAACTTCGCACTCTTCAAGTTATGGACTGCTAAATGCGGAAAGGATCTTACGGCACTCTGCAGGGGGTTAGCCAAGCTGACGGTGGTCGATATCGCGCTCAGCCGGGACCAGGACAACCCGCAGCTGATCTTCGAGAGCATGAACTCGACGGGGCGGGAACTGACGCAGGCCGATCTCATCCGCAACTTTATCCTGATGGGGCTCGAGCCCGATCTGCAGACCCGCCTCTACGAGCAGTACTGGCGGCCGATGGAGGTGGACTTCGGACAGGAGGCGTACGGGATTCATTTCGACAGTTTCATGCGCCACTACCTGACGGTCAAGACCGGGGAGATCCCGAATGTCCGGGAGGTGTACGAGGCCTTCAAGGCGCATGCCCGTTCGCCTGAAATTGCCGAAGCCGGGGTGGAAGCGCTGGTGGCTGACATCCGCGACTATGCCCGGTACTTCTGTGCGATGGCGCTCGGCTCCGAGAGAGACTCGGACCTCGCCGGCGTCTTCCAGGATCTTCGCGAGCTAAAGGTGGATGTTGCCTACCCGTTCCTGCTGGAACTGTACCGAGACTATTCGACCGGCGTTCTCTCGAAAGGAGATTTCATCGAGGCCGTCCGGCTCGTGGAGTCGTACGTCTTCAGGCGCGCCATCTGCAACATCCCGACGAACTCGCTCAACAAGACCTTTGCGACCTTCTCTCGTGCCCTTAAGAAGGACCGGTACCTCGAGAGTATCAAGGCGCATTTCGTCAGACTCCCCTCGTACCGCCGCTTCCCGACCGACGAGGAGTTCCGGCGGGAGATCCAGAACCGCGACCTCTACAACTTCCGGAGCCGGAGCTACTGGCTGCGGCGGCTTGAGAACTTCAAGCGCAAGGAGCGGGTCATCGTCGACGAGTACACCATCGAGCACATCCTGCCGCAGAACGAGAACCTCTCGCCCGACTGGCGGACGTCGCTCGGCCCGGATTGGGAGCGGATCCAGGGCACGTGGCTGCACACGCTCGGGAACCTGACCCTGACGGCGTACAACTCGGAGTACAGCGATCGCCCCTTCTCCGAGAAGCGCGACATGGCGGGCGGATTCCGGGACAGCCCGCTCCGGCTGAACCAGGGACTCGGGCAGGTAGAGAACTGGAACGAGGAGGCCATCCTGGCGCGGGCTGCCCGTCTGGCCAAGCTCGCGGTCGACGTCTGGAGCGCGCCGGAGGTGCCGCCGGAGGTCATCGAATCGTACCGGCCGAGACCATCGGTTTCGAAGTACTCCATCGAAGATCATCCATATCTGCTCTCTTCACCAGCGCGGGAACTGTTCGAGGCCTTCCGACGGGGAGTCCTGGCGCTCGACACCGGGGTGACGGAGGAGTTCCTCAAGTCCTACGTCACCTACAAGGCAGAGACCAACTTCGTGGACGTCGTGCCACAGGCCAGGGCTCTCCACCTGTCGCTCCATATTGCCTTCTCGGAGATCTACGACCCGAAAGGGCTCTGCCGGGACGTCACGAACATGAGCCGGGGGACCAGCGGGGACGTCGAGGTCAAGCTGACGTCGCTGGACGATCTGCCCTACATCCTTGGCCTTGTGCGCCAGGCGCTTGAACAGCAGCTGGGGAGCGGAGACGATACGTGATCGACGGTCTATCCCCCTACCCTGAATACAGGCCGTCCGCTGTTGAGTGGCTCGGCGACGTGCCGGCGCACTGGGATATACTCCCGGGACGGGCTTGCTTCACCGAGAAGAAGGAGCCTAATACCGGACTGAAGGAGTCGACAGTACTTTCGCTGAGTTTCGGCAAAATCGTTGTCAAGCCAGAGGAGAAACTTCATGGTCTCGTTCCTGAGTCGTTCGAGACCTATCAGGTTGTCGATCCGGGAGACATCATCATAAGACCGACCGATCTCCAGAACGATTGGAACAGCCTTCGTTTCGCACTGTCCAGCCATCGAGGAATCATCACTTCGGCGTATCTCTGCTTCCACACGGAAGAGGTTCTGGATCGCAGGTATGGACACCTTCTGCTCCACACGTACGATTTGAAGAAGATTTTTTACGGCCTCGGATCAGGTCTCCGGCAGAACCTGAACTGGAGCGATTTCAAGTATCTCCCCTGCACTATCCCGTCCCTCCCCGAACAAGCGGCCATCATCCAATTCCTCGAGCACGCCGATCGCCGCATCCGCCGCGCGGTGTCAGCGAAGCGCCGGCTGATCGCGCTCCTGAACGAGGAGAAGCAGGCCGTCATCCACCGCGCCGTCACCCGCGGGCTCGAGCCCGACGTCCCGCTCAAGCCCTCAGGGGTGGAGTGGCTTGGCGACGTGCCGGCGCATTGGGATATCCGGAGATTGAAGTGGGCTCTTCGGCTTCAGCGAGGCTATGATCTCCCGCAAGAGAAGAGATTGCCTGGACCATATCCTGTGGTTTCCTCAGGAGGCATTATTGACACTCATCATGAGTATCGAACCGAAGGTCCAGGTGTTGTCATGGGGCGATATGGTTCTACAGAAGCTGTTTTTTTCATCACGGAAAACTTCTGGCCCCACAACACATCCCTATTCGTCACAGATTTTCAAGGGAATCTTCCGCAATGGGGGTACTACCTTCTCCGGGCAATATCTAAGGGGGATTATTCAGGAAAATCTGCTGTTCCGGGTATTAATCGGAAGGATCTATTCGAAATATCCGTGCCTGTTCCACCGATCAAAGATCAGATGAGAATTGTGCCATTCCTTATCGCGGCAGAAGATCAGAACCACCTGAGGATTGTCGCCGCTCAGAAGGAAATCGACCTCCTCCTCGAGTTCCGCACCCGCCTGATTGCCGACGTCGTCACGGGGAAGTTCGACGTCCGCGCGGCGGCGGCGGCTCTCCCCGATGAGGCGGACGAGCCGGCGATCCTCGACGACGTCGATGCGCCGGCGGACGCCGAGGCGGACGTCCCGCTGGAGATCGGCGTAGAGGACGCGGACGGGATCGAGGCGTAGGCGCGCCTCCCTTCCTTTCTGGTGCGGCGGGTTTATGGTCCACCGCGGTATACCGTAGTACCATGGCCGCCTGTTCGACGATCAAGGTCGAGTCCGCCACCAAGGCGCGCCTGGCGGAGCTGAAAGTCCACCCGCGCGAGACCTTCAACGACGTGATCGAGCGGCTGGTCGCGATGGCCGTCGACGACGAGCCGCTCTCCGGCGAGACCCTCCGCCGGCTCGACGAGGCCGAGGCCGACATCCGGGCGGGACGGTACCGGCCGCTCGACGACGCCATGCGCGACCTCGGCCTCCTCGAATGACGTACCGGCTCGTCATCGTTTCTGCGGCCGAGCGCGACCTCGCCCGCCTCGATCCGCCCGTGGCCCGGCGGATCCGCGCGGAGCTCCTGGTCCTCGCCGCCGCGACCGACCCGTGGCGGCACCTCAAGCGGCTGAAGGGCGCGCGGAGCCCGCCGTTCTTCTCCCTCCGCGTGGGAGACTACCGCGTGATCCTCCAGGTCCTCGACGACCTGCTCGTCATCGTCGTGGTCGAGGTCGGGCACCGGAGCACCGTGTACCGCGACGTCTGAGCCGGCACCGACCCTCCCCGATGGTACGCCGGCGCTTTCGGCGCACCAATACGCCCGCGATCCCTTTATCGGCCTCTCGGTTTCAATTCTCATCAATGCACCCGCCTGACGATCTCCTCATTCGCGGCCGGAGGGCATGACCACCGACACCTCCGAGCGCGGCCTCGAGCGGCTGATCTGCACGGCCCTGACCGGCGCCCCGTGCGATCCGGGCAATGAGGGCGTGGCCGAGCCGTCCCTCACCTACGCCGGCGGCGGCTACTCCTGCGGCCGGCCCCGGGACTACGACCGCGAGTACTGCGTCGACCTCGCCCAGCTCCGGGCCTTCCTCGAGGCCACCCAGCCCGACGCGGCCGAGGCGCTCGGCCTCGCGAGCGACGGCCCCGCCCGCCGGAAGTTCCTCGCCCGGCTCCAGGGCGAGATCGCGAAGCGCGGCACCATCGACGTCCTGCGCAACGGCATCCGGCACGGCCCCCACGACCTCGCCCTCTTCTACGGCGCCCCGTCCCCCGGCAACCCGAAGGCCGCCGAGCGATACGCCCTCAACCGGTTCACGGTCACCCGCCAGCTCCGGTACAGCCGCGACGAGGCCCAGCGCGCCCTCGACCTCTGCCTCTTCGCGAACGGCCTCCCCGTCTTCACCTTCGAGCTCAAGAACAGCCTGACCCGGCAGACCGTCGCCGACGCCGTCGAGCAGTACCGGCGCGACCGCGACCCGCGCGAGAAGCTCTTCGCGTTCGGCCGCTGCATCGCGCACTTCGCCGTCGACGAGCACGAGGTCCGCTTCTGCACCCACCTCACCGGCAGGACCTCCTGGTTCCTCCCCTTCAACCGGGGGTTCGACGACGGCGCCGGCAACCCCCCGAACCCGCACGGCCTCAAGACCGACTACCTCTGGAAGCGCATCCTCGCCCGCGACAGCCTCACCGACATCCTCGAGAACTACGCCCAGGTCGTCGAGAAGCGCGACGACAGGACCAAGAAGAAGACCCGCGTCCAGATCTTCCCCCGCTACCACCAGCTCGACGTCGTCCGCCAGCTCCTCGAGAGCGTCCCCCTGCACGGCCCCGGGCACCGCTACCTGGTCCAGCACTCGGCCGGCAGCGGCAAGTCCAACTCCATCGCCTGGCTCGCCCACCAGCTCGTCGACCGCACGAAGGGCGACGCCCCCCTCTTCGACTCGATCATCGTCGTCACCGACCGGCGCGTCCTCGACAAGCAGATCCGGGACACGATCAAACAGTTCGCCCAGGTCGGCGCGACCGTCGGCCATGCCGAGCACTCGGGCGACCTGCGCCGGTTCATCGAGGGCGGCAAGAAGATCATCATCACCACCGTCCAGAAGTTCCCGTTCATCCTCGACGAGATCGGGAACGAGCACCGGGACCGCACCTTCGCCATCATCATCGACGAGGCGCACTCGAGCCAGGGCGGGAAGACCGCGTCAGCCATGAGCGCCGCGCTCTCCGAGACCGGGGGTCCCGGCGAGGAGGAGAGCCCCGAGGACCGGATCAACCGGATCATGGAGGCCCGGAAGCTCCTGCCCAACGCGAGCTACTTCGCCTTCACGGCCACGCCGAAGAACAAGACGCTCGAGCTCTTCGGCGAGGCCTACCGGGAGGGCGACACAATCCGGCACCGTCCCTTCCACAGTTATTCCATGAAGCAGGCCATCGAGGAGGGCTTCATCCTCGACGTCCTGCATCAGTACACCCCCGTCAGGAGTTACTACAGACTCGTCAAGAAGATCGAGGACGACCCCGAGTTCGACACCAAGCGGGCGCAAAAGAAGCTCCGCCGCTACGTCGAGGGCCACGACCACGCGATCCGGCTCAAGGCCGAGATCATGGTCGACCACTTCCACCAGCAGGTGATGGCGCTCGGAAAGATCGGCGGGCAGGCGCGGGCCATGGTGGTCACGAACGGGATCGAACGCGCCATCCAGTACTTCAACGCCTTCAACGAGTACCTTGCCGAGAGGAAGAGCCCCTGCCGGGCGATCGTCGCCTTCTCGGGCGAACACGAGTACGGCCGCGTCAAGGTGACCGAGGCCTCGCTCAACGGGTTCCCGTCGATCGCGATCCCGGACCGTATCCGGGAGGACCCGTACCGGTTCCTGATCTGCGCCGACAAGTTCCAGACGGGGTACGACGAGCCCCTGCTCCACACCATGTACGTGGACAAGACGCTATCGGGGATCAAGGCCGTCCAGACGCTCTCGCGCCTGAACCGGGCGCACCCCCTGAAGCACGACACCTTCGTCCTGGACTTCATGAACGACTCGGAGACCATCTATCACGCCTTCTCGGACTACTACCGGACGACGCTCCTCTCCGACGTCACGGACCCCGACCGCCTCCACGACCTGAAGGCGGACCTGGACGGCTACGGGGTCTACACGCGCGAACAAATCCACGACCTCGTCGACCTCTACCTCGCCGGCGCGGACCGCGACCGGCTCGACCCGATCCTCGATCAATCTGTCGCCCTGTACAACCAGACCCTCGACGAGGACGGGCAGGTGGCGTTCAAGTCCGGGGCCAGGGCGTTCCTCCGCACCTACGGGTTCCTCGCCTCGATACTGCCGTTCTCGAATGCCGACTGGGAACGCCTCTCGATCTTCCTGAACTTCCTGGTGCCACGACTGCCGGCGCCGATCGAGCCGGACTTGTCGAGGGGGATTCTCGAGGCCATCGACATGGACAGTTACCGCGTCGAGGTGAAGAAAGCCATCGCGATCCGGCTCGACGACGAGGACGGCGTCGTCGACCCGGTCACGGCCGGAAGCGGCGGTCAGAAGCCCGAGCCGGAGCTCGACCGGCTCTCCAACATCCTCAGGACCTTCAACGACCAGTTCGGCAACATCGACTGGACCGATGCCGACCGGGTGCACCGCCTGCTCACGGAGCAGATCCCCGCGATGGTCGCGGCCGACAGCGCGTATCAGAACGCCCGGAAGAACCCGGATAAACAGAATGCCCGGATCGAGCACGACAGGGCGTTGCAGCGAGTGATGGACGCGATCATGACCGACGACACCGAGCTCTACCGACATTTCAGCGATAACGAGACCTTCCGGCGGTGGCTCCAGGACAACGTGTTCGCACTGACGTACTCGGCGTGAGGTCCCGATGACAGGAGAACTCGGGACCGCGGCAAACCAGACCGCCGTGCAGGCCGGCTGTCGCCCGTGCGGCGAGTGGGACGAACGCGACGGGGACGAGGGCCGCGATGCCGAAGAGCGGCGGGCCTCGCTCCCCGGCACCTCCCCCCCCTTGTGTCCCGAACGAAAGGAGGACCACCCCGTTGAGAACCTGTCGGCCGCCATCCGCGCCCGCGACGTGGCTTCTCGGCCTTCGCCGGGGCCGACGATCCGGGCCGTGGTCGGCACCGCGGCGGCGAGGGCGACGGGGCAGCAGTGGCTGCCGGTGTGATACTATTGAATTAAGTGAGGGGGCGAAAGGGGAGCCGGGACAGGGGCTGTACTAGATGAGCCGGCGTGCTGAACTAGGACATGGAGCTGGCTCAATGGACATCCCGCGTATCTTCACCATATCCGAGAGTGCTCACCGCATCCACAACCCGTTCACACCGGAGAACCTCGCCACGCTCGGCGCGGCCTTGCGCCTGGAACCGGGAGCCCGCCTGCTCGACCTCGGCAGCGGTTCGGGCGAGATGCTCTGCACCTGGGCGCGCGATCACGGCATCACCGGCCTCGGCGTCGACATGAGCCGGCTGTTCGCCGGGCAGGCGAAACGCCGCGCCGAAGAGCTCGGCGTCGCCGGCCGGGTCGAGTTCGTCCACGGCGACGCCGCCGGCTACGTGGCCGCCGAGAAGGTCGACGTGGCCGCCTGTATCGGTGCCACGTGGATCGGCGGGGGAGTCGCCGGCACCATCGAACTCCTGGCGAAGAGCCTCCGCCCCGGAGGAATCATCCTCGTCGGCGAGCCCTACTGGCTGCGGTTACCACCGACGGAAGACGTTGCCAGGGGGTGCGATGCCGGTTCCATCTCCGAATTTCTCGTGCTCCCGGACCTTCTCGCGTCGTTCGGCGACCTCGGCTACGACGTCGTGGAGATGGTCCTGGCCGGCCGGGAAGGCTGGGACAGGTACGAAGCGGCAAAGTGGCTCACCATGCGCCGGTGGCTCGACGCGAATCCCGACGACGACTTCGCGAAAGAGGTTCGGGAGAGACTGACCCTGGAACCGGAACGCTACGCCGCGTACACGCGTGAATACCTCGGGTGGGGCGTGTTCGCGCTGATGGCGCGGTGATGCGGGGCAGCCGGGATACCGGGCGGAGTGACGTCGGCCCGGGCGGCTGAGCTACATTCGGCGGCGCGTCGAGGCGTGGGTTCGCGTATGATCACGGAACAAACATGCAACGGCTCGAACCGTCAAGGCCGTCGGGGGATATGAACCTCAAATCCAGCCCAGCCCCGAAAATGAATACTCAGTACTTCGCTAATTCCCCTCCATGATTATAATCATTCATCATCACATCTCGCCTCTTTCGCCTATCCGTGACTTCTGAGTGCAGGAATCAGCTGGATGATCTTCAACGTTGATCGCACCGCT
>Ga0209312_1002582_pt1 | contig 11647 bp, 11 predicted proteins | sample BioC13SIPDNA_4_FD_185744 | JGI IMG/M metagenome (GOLD analysis project Ga0209312, IMG submission 185744) | Anaerobic biogas reactor microbial communites from Washington, USA - Biogas_R1_B C13 SIP DNA (SPAdes) (version 2) | ecosystem: Engineered > Bioreactor > Anaerobic > Unclassified | place... | reverse complement strand
CATTATATGAATTCAGGGTTAAGAATTCTTCATATTGATTATGATAATAGCATATATTACCACAAATACGCTTATAAAATGAGCAGCTTTCTCCAGATCATGGATCTGCCCATGCGAAGACTCTTGGTCTCATCGGCGCTTTTGGGGATCATCGGGATCGCCTCGGCGGAGCCGGGGGTGAACCCCGCCGACAATGCCTGGGTCCTCTTCAGCGCCGCCCTCGTCCAGCTCATGATCCCCGGGGTGGGGCTCTTCTACGGGGGGATGGTAAGAAAGAAGAACGCCATATCGACGATGATATTCAGCTTTGCGATCATGGGGACGATAAGCCTCCAGTGGATCCTCCTCGGATACACCCTCGCCTTCGGCCCCGACGTCGGAGGCCTCATCGGCGGCCTGGACCACCTGGGCCTCCGGGGAGTCGGGATGGAGGCGATGGAGGGACAATCCATACCCGCCCTCACCTTCATGATATTCCAGGCGATGTTCGCCGTCATCACCGTCTCCCTGATCACGGGAAGCTACGTCGAGAGGATCAAGTTCAGCTCGTTCCTCGTCTTTTCCCTCGCCTGGGCGACCCTCGTCTACGACCCCATAGCCCACTGGGTCTGGGGTGGCGGTTTCCTCTCAGAGATGGGGGTCCTAGACTTCGCAGGCGGGATCGTCGTCCACATCAGCGCCGGAGTCTCGGCCCTGGCGATAGCCATGGTCATAGGGGCGAGGAGGGGCTTCGGCAGGGACCCCATGGAGCCCCACAACATCCCCACGACGGTTCTGGGGGCCTCCCTCCTCTGGTTTGGGTGGTTTGGGTTCAACGCCGGATCCGCCCTCGCCGCTGACGGGATCGCCGCCAACGCCTTCGTCGCCACCAACACCTCGGCGGCCGCGGCGGCGACGACCTGGATGCTCCTTTCGTGGCGGGACCGGGCACCGAGCGCCCTCGGGATCGTCACCGGAGCCGTGGCGGGGCTCGCGGCCATCACCCCCGCCGCCGGTTTTGTGACCCCCATAGCCGCGGTGCCGATAGGCGTGGGCGCCGCCATCGTCGGCTACTATGCGATCCTCTTCATCCGGGGCGGCAAGAAGGTGGACGACTCCCTGGACGTCCTCGCCTGCCACGGAATCGGGTCGACCTGGGGGGTCGTCGCCACCGGGATCTTCGCCTCGATCGGGGCGACGGGCCTCCTCGCGGGAAACCCGTCGCAGCTTGCGGTCCAGGCCGCGGCCGCAGCCTTCGTCTGGATCTACTCCTTCGTCGCCACCTTCGGGATCGCCAAGGCGGTGGACGCGGCGATGGGCCTTCGGGTTGGGACCGACGAGGAGGCGGTGGGCCTCGACATCAGCCAGCACGGCGAGGGGGCTTACGTCTGAAGGTCGGTAAGATGGTGAGTTTGAGGAGTGGAGTTAGAGGCGGATCGAGGAGGATTCTCTTATGAAGAAGGTCGAGGCGATAATAAGGCCCGAGAGGCTGAGCGCAGTGAGGGAGGTCCTGGACAAGAACGGCTTTCCCGGGATGTCGGCGACGGAGATCAAGGGCCGCGGTCGCCAGAAGGGGGTATCCCTCCAATGGCGGGCCGGAGACTACAAGGTGGATTTCCTCCCGAAGGTGAAGCTGGAGGTGGTGGTGGAGGACGGGGACGCCGACCGGATCGTCGACCTGATCTGCGATGCTGCCCACACCGGCGAGGCGGGGGATGGGAAGATCTTCGTCTACCCCGTGATTGGACGTGGTGAGGGTTCGGACGAAGGAGAGGGGGTCGGGGGCGGTATAGCCGGCCCCTCCCCCGGGGGGCCGACCCCGGGCGGCTTCGGAGGCGTGGAAGTCGGCGCAGACCTTCTTGCAGGCCTCCGACCAAGGCAGACCCTATACACTATCCGAATTTCACCAAGCCGTCCCGCCTCAAACCGCCCTCCTACCTCCCGGAGACTGTTCAGTCCACACTTTTGCCTGGGACTCCCACGAACCAGCTTTTGGCGATGCTGTAGCGGCCTCCTATGATCGATGAGGCATTTAACGCTCTTCCCCGATCGACATCGTAGTGGGCTTGCTGGCCAAGATAAGCTATTGTTATCAAGAGACCATTATAGATTTTGTAGAATTCATCCGATATTCAAGTAACAAATATTTTTTATACAAAATTATCTGATATAGTAATACTTATTCACTATCAAAGCAAAAGGATTATTAATAACTTGTTAGATCTTATGCAAGCAAATCAAAGTTCCGTTGTTGAAATCTGTTGAGCCGAAAATTGCGCAGAGGTGGTGATTAGATGAACCCGATGCTACGAACATCATCTTTCGTATTCATACTTGCCCTTTTGGCGTTGATGCCTTCATCTGACGCAGAAGAGACCTCATCTGAGGACGCCCTGGTTGTGGCAGTTAGCAGCTCCTTTTTCATGCAGGGGAATGTGCTCGGTCAAGGTGGCGCCCCATCTGGCTCCTTCGTTTATGAGGGGCTGGTTACCAAGAACAGAGAGAGCGGATATGACGGCTGGCTGGCCGAGAGCTGGGAGAGCAACGAAGATGCGACAGCGTGGACGTTTCATCTGGTGGAGGCCCAGTGGCACGATGGCCAGCCTTTCACCTCGGAGGACGTGGAATTCACCTACAACTACATCACGGATAACAAGATGTGGCTAGCCTCCGTCCTATCGATGGTGGACTATGTCGATTGTCCCGATGAAAGGACCGTGGTATTCCACATGAAGTCACCATCTCCTGCATTTCTTGATGACATCTCCCACTGTCCCGGGATCTGCATAATACCCAAGCACATCTGGGAGGATATCGACGACCCGGACCATTACGTGGACGAGGAGTTCGTCGGCACCGGTCCCTTCAAGTTCGTCTCCGTGGTCCCCGACCAGTACGTTAAGCTGGTGGCGAACGGTGACTATTATGGCGGACGGCCCGCGATCGGGGAGGTCATCCTCAAGATAATCCCCAACAAAGACGCTCAAATTTTGGCCATGAAGTCCGGAGAGGTCGATGTGGTGAGTGAGATCAGCCCGGCGGTGGCTCAAAGCATCGAAGGATCGAACGGCATAGAGACGTTCGTCGCCCCAGAGACCAGGGGCTACGAGCTGGGCTTCAACCTAAACAATTATCCTACTGATAGTCCGGAGTTCAGAAAGGCGATGGCCCATGCTATCGACCGGGAAAAGATCTGCGACATAGTATTTGGCGGATATGCGACGCCGACGGAGACTACATTTCTGATGCCGAGCGTTGCTTACGATTTCGTCAACCCGGACGTTCCAGGAGACGATTACGAGTACGACCTAGAGAAGGCAGGCGAGATGCTGGACGCGGCGGGCTTTACAGATAGTGATGGAGATGGCTGGAGGGACGGCTCTGACGGAGAGGACGTGGTCATGATCATACCCATAACTGGAATGGGGGCAGACGACTCCAAGATCGCAGAGGTTCTGAGAGAGGATTGGAAAGAACTCGGAATAAAGGTAGAGATGAAACAGGTCGAGTCCAGCCAGAAGCAGAGCGAGTACCATAATAGCAACTTCTTCATCGTGGGGATGCCCTACCTGATGCACGACGACGCCGATGACCTGACCCACTTCGAGGTGGATTCTCACTTCGGCAATCCCAACTGGTACGATTACGACGAACCTGATTACAACGCCTTGGCCGAGGAGCTGAGAAATACCGCAGACCAAGATGAGCGAAAGGAGATCGGCTACCAGATGCAGGAGATCCTGGCTGAGGACGTGCCCACAGTTCCCATATGCAGCACCGATGTGATCTTCGCCTACAGGGCCGACAGGTTCGCGGGATGGGAGGACGTGGCACCATTGTACTGGAGTGTGGACACCAAGATGATCCTCAACGTCAGGCGCGCGTAAATCGATGTGGAGGGGGAAAAAATGAAAGTTCTGGTATGTGGCAAGGGAGGGAGCGGCAAGAGCACCATCGCCGCCCTCCTCGCCAAGAGCTTTGCTCGACGAGGATACGGGGTTCTGGTGGTGGACAGCGACGAGTCGAACTACGGGCTTCACCGCCAGTTGGGGATGGGGCTTCCGAGCTACTTTATGGGATACTTCGGCGGGAAGAAGGAGATGATATCGAGGATGATGAAGGCCTTTCCTAAAGGAGAAAAAATCGATCTCTTCGAGGAGAAATGGGGTCTGGCCGACATCCCAGGAGATTATCTCACCCAAAAAGACGGAATTAGGCTTTTGGCCATAGGCAAGATCCAGGACTTTGGAGAGGGCTGCGCTTGTCCCATGGGGGCCCTATCCAAGATGTTCCTGGACAACCTCGATACGACCGGAAACGAGGCGGTGATCGTCGATACAGAAGCAGGAATCGAGCACTTCGGCCGGGGCGTTGAACAGGGCTGCGACGTCATCCTCGCCGTTCTCGACCCTTCATACGAGTCGCTCCAGCTCTCAAAGAAGATCGACGAGATATCTCAGAAGATCGGAAAGACCCTCTACTTCGTTCTTAACAGGGTGAACCCGGAGAGGAGGGCCGCCATGCTCGAGTTTCTCGGAGAAGAAAAGGTGGCGGCATCAATTCCGGAAGACGAGGTGATCTTCAGAGCCGGACTTGCCGGGGAGGAGATCGACGTCCAGCTGGAGGAGATGGAGCGTTTGGCCGATCTAGTGGTGAATAAGGCATGACGTCTGAAGAAATCGGCGAAATGCGGCTGGCGGAGGTGAATCCGCCCCTGGAGGACCAGAGCCGACGCCTTTGGGACTTGGTCGCCGGCTTTGAGACGGGCCAAATCTTTCTCGCTGCCTTCGAACTCGGAGTCTTCAACCTGCTCAAAGAGCCTAAGACCTCCGAAAAGATCTCCGAAGAGCTTAATACTCATCCCACTGTGACCGAAAAGCTTCTGGACGTGCTCGTCTCCATCGGCACCCTCGACCGAATAGATGGCCTCTACTTGACCGCGCCCAATATGGCTCCTTTCCTGATAGAGGGCGAACCATACTTTGCCCGCTATCTGAAGTTCAGTTTGGAGTCCCGGGAAAAGTTGATCAATTTGAAGGCCGCCCTGAAGGAAGGTCCCGCCATCGAGGGAGAGAAGCACGAGCATCACTATGATAGAGAGAGCATCGACTGGATCGCGAGAGGGACGATGCTCGGCAGACTCCAGTCCACTTTAAAGCTCATAAGAGATCTTCCTGAGTTCAAGTCCGCGAGAAAGCTGATAGATCTGGGAGGCGGCCACGGCCTCTTCGGCATCGGCTTCGCCCAGGAGAACCCCCATCTGGAGGTGGTGATATTCGACCAGCCGGGGGTGGCCGAGATCGCCTCTGACTACATCGAGCGGTACGGCGTCGGGGAGAGGGTGAAGGCGATGAGCGGCGATTATACGAAAGATGATCTCGGGTCAGGCTACGACATCGCCTTTGAAGCCTGCTCCTTCGGGGGAAACGCCGAACAGGCCAAGCTGTTTTACGAGAACGTCGCCCGATCCCTGAAAGACGGGGGCCTATTCATCAGCCAGACCTTTACCATCGACGACGACAGGAGATCTCCCCTTCGAAACCTCGTCTGGGACCTGAAAGAGCAGATCTCGAACGATGGCCACATGCACCTCAAAACCAACTCCGAGATATTCCGGGCTCTGAAAGAGGCGGGCCTGGAGGGCGAGAGGGTCATCGACATGTCCTCGGATCTGAGCATGCCCATGAGGCTGGTGATTGCGAGAAAGAGGGGCTGAATAGCCAGATTTGAGCGTCATCGATGGGAGCGGGAGAGGAGAGACTTGAAGGCGGAGTATCTGATGAAACGGATCTTCTACAGCCTTTTGGCTTTCATGATCAGCGTGACTCTGACCTTCGCCCTCCTCCACCTGATGCCCGGAGACTACCTCCACTCCATCCTCCCGTACCTGGCGGAGAAAAACCCTGATGCAGCCCGGATGTTTCGGGAGCAGTTCGGCCTGAACAGGTCCATATCCGAGCAGTACCTTCTCTACATGGTCAACATCATCCAGGGGAACTGGGGCTACTCTTTCCTCTACGGGCTGCCGGTTCTTGCAGTAATCGAGGAGAAGCTCCGCTGGACACTGGTTATCCTCTTCCCATCTACCGTCCTCTCCATCTTCATCGGGATGGCCGTTGGAGCCTATTCTGGGTGGATAAACGGATCGAAGACGGACTTGTCGGTGCTGAACTTCATGATCTTCGTGGGGGCTGTGCCCTCTTACTGGTGGGCCATGCTCCTCATCCTCATATTCGGGTTCCACATGAACCTCTTCCCCCTGGGCGGATACGCCAGCATCGACGCTCTCGATGTGGGGGTTCGTATCTCCGACGTCCTCCGCCACGCAGCGCTGCCCATCACCGCCCTGACGATCTCATCGGTACCCGGAACGTACTATCTGATGAGAAACTCGACCCTTCAGACCACAGGAGAGGAGTACGTCCTCACCGCCAGGTCCAAAGGCTTGAGGGAGATGGAGATCCTCCGCCATCACGCCCTGAAGAACGCCATGCTGCCCATGGTGACGGTGATCGCTCTGGAGCTGGCTCAGATGATCATGGGGAGCGTCTTCGTAGAGACGATATTCTCCTGGCCAGGGCTTGGGCTTCTGACCTTCGAAGCTCTCCGGGTAAGAGATCTTCCGCTTCTGCAGGGGATATTTCTCATCGACACTCTAATGGTCATCCTTGCCAACATCGTTGCCGACCTCTCTTACCCCCTGATAGACCCCCGGGTGAAGGTGGGCGAAAGTGTCTAGAAAGTCGGCCTTCAACATCGGCCTTCTCATTCTGGGGGCGTACATCCTGGCCGCCCTCTCATCTTCGGTGATAACGCCCTATAGCCCCACAGCGCTCGTGGGCCGCCCTCTGGATGGCCCGAGCGATACCCATCTTCTGGGGACCAACGACCTGGGACAGGACATATTCAGCAGGCTGTTATACGGAACCCGCGCTACACTGATCATTGGCCTTCTGGGCGCTCTCCTATCCGTCTCGGTCAGCACCCTGGTGGGCACCGTCTCAGCCTACTATGGGGGCGGGGTCGACGAGGTCATCACCAGATCCGTCGACGTTCTGATGACCTTGCCGAGCTTCCCCCTCCTCCTGGTGCTGACGATCTTCTTTGCGCCCAGCATATTCGTCATCAGCGGACTTATGGGGGTATTAGGGGGGATGCAGGGGATCAGGATCATCAGATCCCAGGTGCTATCTCTCGTCGAGGCCAACTTCGTATACGGCGCCAAGGCCATCGGAGCGAGCGACCTTCGCATCATGACCAGGCACATCCTTCCCAACGTCCTTCCGCTGGCGACGGTGAAGTTCGTATTTGCGGCACAGCGCTACATGCTCATGGGCGTAGGTCTCGGGTTTTTGGGCCTCGGAGACCCCTCAGTCGTCGATTGGGGGCAGATGATAAGCCGGGCCTACTACAACGGCGGCTTTGCCCTGGGCCTCTGGTGGTGGCTCATCCCCCCTGGAATCGCCGTGACCCTGCTATCCGTCGCTCTCGCCCTCCTGGGATACGGCCTGGAAGAAGAGATCTATCCTCGGCTGAATAGGTCTGTTGCGATATGAGAACCCTGAAGCTGGCCTGCGATCCTCGTCTGATCATCGCCGACGAGCCCACAAAGGGGCTGGATGCGAACGTCAAGGCTCAGGTCGTCGAGCTCATCCAGGATGCGACGACTGATAAGTCCCTCCTCTTCATAACCCACGATCTGAGCGCGGCCGCTCAGATATGCGACCGGATCGCCGTTATGTACTGTGGCGAGATCGTAGAATGGGCCCGGACGGAGGAGATCTTCGCAAATCCGCTACACCCTAATAGAAGCCGTAGATGGCGTCTCTTTCAAGATCGAGCGCGGCGAAACTCTCGGCCTCGTGGGCTGTAGTGGGTGCGGTAAGACGACTCTCGGCAGGCTGCTTTTGAGGCTTATCGAGCCCACATCCGGGAGCATAATCTTCGACGGCGCAGATATACTCCGCCTAAAGAGAAGGGAGATGAGACGGATGAGGTCCAGGATGCAGATGATATTTCAGGACCCTGATACCTCTCTCAATCCCAGAATGACCACCAAAGAAAGCATTTCAGAGCCTCTGAGGCTTAGGGGAGGCCTCACCGGGGGCGAGATCGAGGAGGAGGTGTCAATGCTGATGGATAGGGTCGGACTGAGTCCCGAGCACCTCGGACGTCGCCCCCATCAGGTCAGCAGCGGCCAAAACCAGAGGGCAGTTCTTGCCCGTATTCTGGCCTCAAACCCCGAGTTCATAGTGGCGGACGAGCTCCTCTCTGCCCTGGACGTCTCCGTCCAGGCCCAGATATTCAGCCTGCTGAATGAGATAAAAAAAGATCTGAAGATAACTTTTTTGTTCATCTCTCACGATTTGAATCTCGTCAGGCTGATGAGCGACAGGGTCGCTGTGATGGAGCGAGGAAAGATCGTGGAGGCGGGACGGACCGAGGAGATCTTTCGCCATCCTCTCCATCCCCGCACCAGAGAGCTGGTATCCTCTGCAGCCATGGACGGTCGGGGCTCTACCCTTATGCTAAAAGAAAGCCTCATCTCGACCGCGACGAGAAGGCCTGGGGCCATAATGGGCGGAGTTTGCGACGATAACCCGATGGATTCGAAGAGTTCATGACTGATGATAAATGCCCGATGCCGATGACGGCATAAAACCAGACCAAATCCCTGAAGGATACGGCCTATCAGCGTCGTTATTATACATAGAACTTGTTATTAATATCAAAAGCGTTAAATACAGTTATTACTAAGCATAAATTCACATTAAAGGAGACATTTGAATGAATAAATCCGCTAGAAAACTGTTTTCTGTGCTCCTGTTGCTGACGTTTGCGGCCCTGCTGGCAGAGCCGATGGCAGCAGAGGAGTTCAAAACCGTCACGGACATGCGCGGCGTCGATGTGTCGATCCCCGAGGATCCCCAGCGGGTTGTCGCCATCAGCCGCTCCCTCATCGACACTACGATGTACATATTCGGAGTGGAGGATAAGCTCGTAGGCGGAAGCGTTTGGAAACGAAACGACGGATATGAAGACTACACCTGGGGGAGTGAGACGTACCACGTATGCCCCTGGATCTCCTTTGTGCTCAACCCCAACTATAGGAACCTCACCAACGTAGGCGGATTCGGCGGCCCTTACGGGACGGTGAACGTGGAGACGATCGCGTCTTTAGAGCCCGACCTTCTCATACTGAGGGATCTTGGAAACGATGACGAGGCTGTCCAGAAGTTCCTGGAGTCCATGGAACAGCTGAACATCCCCACGGTCGTCTTGAAGTATCCCGACTGTTACGACGATATCGACGTCAGCACCATCTACGAGGAGGTCAGGTTTCTCGGAGAGGTCTTCAACCGACAGGAAGAGGCAGAGAAGATCGTCGATCATATGGATGCGCAGGTGCAGCTGATCCGGGAGAGGACGGCGGATGTTGATGAAGATGAGAAGCCTCGCATCCTGTACTTCGGCGCTCCGAGCCAGGCTGCTGACAGCGGCGGCGTAGGCTACGCCTTCGGCACCGAGACCATCGAGTCGATCTTCCTTGAGGATATCGTCAACGCCAAGAACGCCTACGATGGCACGGGGACCGACATCATATCGACGGAACACCTATTGGCTCTGGACCCGGACGTCATAATCCTCTCGACCTACTCCGGTTACCACCCGCCAAGGGAGATGTACGAGGCCGAAAGATTCGGGAAGGTTCAGGACCTGAGGGCCCTCAAAGAGGGGAAGGTCTACTCCCTATCCGCCACCCCATGCAAATCTGAACGGCTGGAGTTTCCGATAAACCTGATGATAGAGGCGAAGGCGATCTACCCGGAAAGGTTTGAGGACATCGACCTCGAAGTGTGGATAAGAGACTACTTTACGGGCCTGTACGGCGTCGATGAGGAGAAAGCAGAAGAGCTGATGGATTCGCTCCTTCTCCGGTATCTGGAGATAATCTGACGAGGCGTTTTAAGTTGGGTGGGACAATCCACTATTATATTTTTTTGAATATCCTGTAGAGCTGCTCCATGAAGTACCTTCATAATTTATGCTAGATGAATAACGATTTTATATTTAATCCGAATTTAATTACCCAAAAAATTAAATATGGATATAAACTACCTAACTAATAGCAATAAATCTTATAGGAGAGACAAAATGTTTGAATATTTGAGGTGCCCGATGGATGGCACTCGCAGCGACACCTGCTGCGACCAGGATCAGAGAACCCAATGCAAAGGCGACGCAAGTGCTGGGATGCATATGTGTGAGGAAGGTGGGCAGGTATGAGATCCCAGTCTTCTATTTCGAAGGCGGTATTTCTTCTGCTCCTATCCTTTGCCATCTGCTCCTGTTCTGCATATGGCATGGAGGTTCCCGGAGACCTCGACGGAGACCTGATAGTCTCCGATGATGAACTAGAAGCTGCAGAAAAATCCCACGAAGAAGGCGATTTAACTTCAGAGGATCTGGAGGGGATCGCCTACATACATGATAACTTCCCGAGGTTTATCGTAGACGGAACCGGCGCGGAGGTCACCCTCTACAAACCACCCGAAAGGGTCTTTGCAATAAGCACAGGACTCATCGGAACGACGATGTTCATCTTTGGTGAACAGGAGAAGATCGTCGGCAAAGGAGGATGTACTAGCGACCCAGGAAATAATGTTATCAATTATACATATAACGGAAAGACCTACAGCCACACAACGCCCTGGCAGGTTGAAGCAATCCTCTATCCGAAACTCCTGGACGATGATGCAATACCATTCTCTGGCTACATCTGCCAGGAGAGCTACGAGACTATCGCCAGCACCGAGCCAGACATAATCATAATCAGCACCAGATGCTGGGGTCGTGACAGCGGTGAAGCGTGCGAAAAGAGCATCGATACGATGAGAAAGCTCGGTGTTCCGGTGGTAGTCTTAAATGAGATAGCAGTTTATGACCAGGACGAAACGCAGGCAGTCTACAAAGAGATAGAGATCCTGGGGGAGGTCTTCGAAAAGCAAGATAAAGCTCAGGAGATGATCGACCTCTTGGAGGAGCAGGTTCAGTTCATCAGGGAGAAGACCGAGGATATCCCCGAAGAAGAAAAAAGAACGTTTCTATACGCAGGTATTTCGACCAACTGTCCTGGCAAGGGGGGTGTCAGCTATGTGACCGGCGCCGACCAGCTGGAATCAATCCTCATTGAGGATATAGTCAACGCGAAGAACGCCTTCAGAGGAAACGGTCGCCAGGTAATGTCTGCGGAGCAGATTCTAGCCCTAGATCCGGACGTCATACTCTTGCCCACGGCCCAAGGAGTTCACACGCCCGACGAGCTCTACAATGACGATAGGTTCGAGGCCCTCCAGGATCTGAGGGCTATCAGGGAAAAGAAGGTTTGTGGGCTTCCGTTCATAGGGTGCAGGACTGAACGGCTGGACTTTCCTGTGACGCTGATGGTCGAGGCGAAGGCGATCTACCCCGAGAGGTTTGAGGATGTCATAGTCGGCGAGTGGGTGGACGAGTACCATCGAGAGCTCTACGGCGTCGATGAAGAGACTGTCCAGGAGATCAAGAAGGGATTGTGCCTGGAGTGGATGGACGATGCAGGATTTTGAACGAAATCCTGCAGAAAATTTTTATATTTTAGAGGATTTTGCATGTTGTGTATCGAGCAGCT
>Ga0209312_1002580_pt1 | contig 11653 bp, 8 predicted proteins | sample BioC13SIPDNA_4_FD_185744 | JGI IMG/M metagenome (GOLD analysis project Ga0209312, IMG submission 185744) | Anaerobic biogas reactor microbial communites from Washington, USA - Biogas_R1_B C13 SIP DNA (SPAdes) (version 2) | ecosystem: Engineered > Bioreactor > Anaerobic > Unclassified | place... | reverse complement strand
CATCGGGAGCCCACCCTCGTGGTGCCGCAGCATCAACTGCAGGAACAGCACGTCGAGGTCGGTGCCCGTCGCCGCGCGGAGGTTCGCGAGGTCGTCGGACGAGGCCATCCCCGGCATCCGCTGCATGCCGGCGGCGTCGTGGCCCGATCCGTCCGCCCCCGTGGAACCGTGGCCGTGACCTGTGTCCTCGGCCATCCACTGCATGTAGTCGCCGGCCGGGAGCGGTGGTCGACCCCACAGCGTCAACCACCCCTGCATCTGACCGAGCTGGTTCTGCTGGGTGGTGAGGATGTCGTACGCGAGGTTGCGCACCCGCACGTCGTCGGATCCGGTGAGAGCGATCGCGGCCATCTCGATGGCCTGATCGTGGTGGACCGACATGTCCTGCGCGAAGCCGACGTCCACGGACCCGGCGGCGGGAGTCGCCGGCTGCGTGTCCTCGAGCGGCATCCGCGCGAGGAACCCGAGGAGAAACCCGACGGCGAGGGCCGCGACCGCGACGAGCGCGATCCACGCCGAACGGTTCCGTCCGCGATCGTCCGATGCGGGGGAAGCGGAATCCGGGGAGGTGTTCACGGTCAGCTCCCCGCGGGGGCCTGCATGTCGGCAGGGAACTGCTCGCTGCCGTCGACCGTACCGCCGTCCATCGGCACCGCACCGGCGCCGGGCGCGCTCGGATCGAACGGCGGGGGGTTCGCCGGATCGAACGACGCCGGGATCGTCGAGCAGCTCGCCCCGACCTCGGGGTAGGTGTACTGGTTCAGGCGCAGCGACTCGATGAAGTGGTCGATCCGCTTGTCGTCGGCGTTGTCCACCTTCAACTGGTGCCCCCACGACTGCAGCGAGATCGGAGTGTCGAGACCGGGGTACGGCGACATCATCATGTAGGTGCGGCCGTCGACCTTCGCGGCGAGTGTGTCGCGGGCGGCGTCGTCGACGAGATCGGGGTTGTACGCGATCCACACGGCGCCGTGCTCGAGGGAGTGCACCATGTTCTCGGTGCGGACGGCCTGCTCGTACACCGTGCCCGTGCAGGTGGCCCAGATCGAGTCGTGCGGCCCCCCGAACGGCGGGCTCTGATCGTAGGCGACACGCTGGGTCTCGGTGACGTGCTGACCGGCCGGGTAGTCGATCGTGACGACACCGTCGATGGCCAGCGACGGATCCCGGTTCGACTCCGACGGTGTCCAAGCCGCGAGTTCCTGCTGGTCCTGGTATTTCGGCACGATGTTGACGGCGATCATGGCGATCAGTGCGAGGACTGCGACGGCACCACCGATGAGGGGCCACGGCACCTGCCGTTGTTTCGGCAGGCCGCGGGCGGTGCCGCTCTTCTTGGCGGCCTTGATGGCCTTCGACGATTTCGCGCCGGTGTTCTTTCCGGAACGACCGTTGTTCGAACCGCTGGGCATCGGTGGGTGCTCTTTCGACGGTGGGACGGACGGTGCACGAACCCGACATCGGACGTGGCCGCACGCCGCCGGTCGGGGTGTGCGGCGCACCGCCGGTCGGTACGCACCGACAACTGTACGGGCGCCGCGTATGGGGCAGCGTCCGCGCCGTTTCCCGGCAGCCAATAGGATGGACACCCGTGACTCCTGCCGATCTTGCCGAACTGCTCCACGGAACCGCCGCGAGGGTGCTCGCCGAGCGTGGTCTCGACGCGTCCGTCCTCCCCGAGACCCTCACCGTCGAACGTCCGCGCAACCCGGAGCACGGCGACTACGCGACCAACGTCGCGATGCAGGTCGCGAAGAAGGTCGGGGTGGTTCCGCGGGACCTCGCGACCTGGCTCGCCGAGGCGTTGACCGCGGCCGACGGCATCGACTCCGCCGAGGTCGCGGGCCCGGGATTCCTCAACATCCGGTTGGCTGCCGACGCGCAGGGCGCCATCGTCTCGAAGGTCCTCGCCGAGGGCGACGCATACGGCTCCGGTGACGCGCTCGCCGGTCGCCGCATCAACCTCGAATTCGTCTCCGCGAACCCCACCGGACCCATCCACCTGGGGGGAACCCGCTGGGCGGCGGTCGGCGACGCGCTGGGACGTGTCCTCGAGGCGCAGGGCGGTGACATCACCCGCGAGTACTACTTCAACGACCACGGCGGGCAGATCGATCGGTTCACCCGGTCGCTGATCGCGTCCGCGCAGGGACTGCCCGCCCCGGAGGACGGCTACGCCGGCGACTACATCGTCGAGATCGCGAACTCCGTCGTCGCGCAGCGCCCCGACGCCCTCGACCTGCCCGAGGACGAACGCCACGAGGTGTTCCGGTCGATCGGCGTGGACCTGATGTTCGCGCACATCAAACGCACGCTGCACGAGTTCGGTGTCGACTTCGACGTGTACTTCCACGAGAACTCGCTGTTCGAATCCGGAGCGGTCGACAAGGCCGTCGAGACCCTGAAAACGTCGGGGAACCTGTACTTCGACGACGGCGCCTGGTGGCTCAAGAGCACCGACTACGGCGACGACAAGGACCGCGTCGTCATCAAGTCCGACGGCAACGCCGCCTACATCGCGGGCGACATCGCCTACTTCCAGGACAAGCGTTCGCGTGGCTTCGACCTGTGCATCTACATGCTCGGTGCCGACCACCACGGCTACATCGCGCGGCTGAAGGCCGCGGCTGCCGCGTTCGGCGACGACCCCGACACCGTCGAGGTCATGATCGGTCAGATGGTCAACCTCGTCCGCGACGGCCAGGCCGTGAAGATGAGCAAGCGCGCCGGCACGGTGATCACCCTCGACGATCTGGTCGAGGCCATCGGCGTGGACGCCGCCCGCTACTCCCTCGTGCGCTCGTCGGTGGACCAGGGCATCGACATCGACCTCGCGTTGTGGGCGTCGGCGTCCAACGAGAACCCGGTGTACTACGTGCAGTACGCCCACGCGCGGCTGTCGTCGATCGCCCGCAACGCCGCCGAGCTCGGTCTCAGCGGCGACGGTGCCGATCTCGCGTTGCTCACCCACGACCGCGAGGGCGAGTTGATCCGCACCCTCGGCGAATACCCGCGGGTCGTGGCGAAGGCCGCCGAACTGCGTGAACCGCACCGGGTCGCGCGGTACCTCGAGGAACTCGCCGGCACCTACCACCGCTTCTACGATGCGTGCCGCATCCTGCCGCAGGGCGACGAGGAACCGGGCCCGCTGCACACGGCCCGTCTCGCGCTGTGCGCGGCGACCCGCCGGGTGCTCGGCAACGGACTCGGTCTGCTCGGTGTCGGCGCCCCGGAGCGGATGTGAACGCGCACCCGGCCGGACCCCGGCACGCAGAGATCCCGCACGCACCCGGGCTGCCCGAACGACCCACGCCCGCCGAACTGAACACCCTGCACACCAACGTGTGGCCGCGCGGCACCGTGCGCGGCGACGACGGCGTGGTGAGCATCGCCGGTGTCGCCGTCACCGACCTCGCCGAGCAGTACGGAACCCCGCTGTTCGTCGTGGACGAGGACGATTTCCGGTCGCGTTGCCGGGAGATCGCGGCGGCATTCGGACCCGACGCGCGCGTGCACTACGCGTCCAAGGCGTTCCTGTGCACGGAGATCGCACGGTGGGTTCACCAGGAGGGGCTGTCGCTCGACGTCGCGTCCGGTGGGGAACTCGCCGTGGCGCTGCACGCCGGTTTCCCCGCCGAGAAGATCGCGATGCACGGCAACAACAAGTCGCTCGTCGAGTTGCGGACGGCCGTCTCCGCGGGTGTCGGGCACATCGTGCTCGATTCCCTCGCCGAGATCGACCGGCTCGACGCGATCGCCGGTGAACTCGGGATCGTGCAGGATGTGCTGATCCGCGTCACCGTCGGTGTCGAAGCCCACACCCACGAGTTCATCTCCACCGCACACGAGGATCAGAAGTTCGGTCTGTCACTGGCCGGGGGCGCGGCGATGAACGCCGTACGCCGGGTGTTCGCCACCGACAATCTGCGTCTGGTGGGTCTGCACAGTCACATCGGATCGCAGATCTTCGACGTCGACGGGTTCGAACTCGCCGCGCACCGTGTCATCGGTCTGCTCCGCGACATCGTCGCCGAGTTCGGCGTCGACAAGACGTCCCAGCTGCACATCGTCGACCTCGGCGGTGGCCTCGGGATCTCCTACGTGCCGAGCGACGACCCGCCGCCCGTCGCGGATCTCGCCGCGAAACTCACCGACATCGTCCGTACCGAATCGTCGCTGGTGGGGCTGCCCACGCCGACCCTCGCGGTGGAACCGGGACGCGCGATCGCCGGCCCGGGCACGATCACGCTGTACGAGGTCGGCACCGTCAAGGACGTTGCTGTCGCCGCCGGCCACAGCCGCCGCTACATCAGCGTCGACGGCGGGATGAGCGACAACATCCGCACCTCGCTGTACCAGGCCGAATACGAATCGCGGCTGGTGTCGCGCGCCGGCGAGGGCGACCCCGTGGTCGCTCGGGTCGTGGGGAAGCACTGCGAAAGCGGCGACATCGTCATCCGCGACACGTGGATGCCCGACGACGTCGCGGCCGGTGACCTACTGGCGGTGGCGGCGACCGGTGCATACTGCTATTCGATGTCGAGCAGGTACAACCTGCTTCCACGTCCTGCCGTCGTGGCCGTCAAGGACGGCGCCTCGCGCGTCCTGCTGCGTCGGGAAACCGTCGAAGATCTGCTGAGCTTGGAGGTTACGGAGTGACCAGCACAACGGTGGCCGGAGTGTCCGGGCAGCGCCCGATCGGCGTGGCGGTCCTCGGCCACGGCACCGTCGGTGCCGAGGTCGTGCGCATCATCCGCGAGGACGCGGCCGACCTGCAGGAACGGATCGGTGCGCCGCTCGTGTTGCGCGGTGTCGCCGTGCGCGACACCACTGTCGACCGCGGTATCCCCGCCGACCTGCTGACCGCGGACCCCGACGCGCTCGTCGCCCGCGACGACGTCGACGTCGTCGTCGAACTGATCGGTGGCATCGACCGGCCACGTGTGCTGGTGCGGTCGGCGCTGGATTCCGGGAAGTCGGTGGTCACCGCCAACAAGGCGCTCCTGGCCGAGTACACGGGTGAACTCGCGCAGGCCGCCGAGGCCCAGAACGTCGACCTGTATTTCGAGGCGGCCGTCGCCGGTGCCATCCCGGTGATCCGTCCGCTGACGCAGTCCCTCGCCGGTGACCGCGTCGATCGGGTGATCGGCATCGTCAACGGCACCACCAACTTCATCCTGTCGGCGATGGACGAGACCGGCGCCGACTACGCGGAGACCCTCGCCGAGGCGAGCAGGCTCGGCTATGCCGAGGCGGATCCGACCGCGGACGTCGAGGGATTCGATGCGGCGTCCAAGGCGGCGATCCTCGCGTCGATCGCGTTCCACACCCCGGTCAGTGCGTCGGACGTGTACCGCGAGGGCATCTCCACGATCACCGCGGCCGACCTGACGTCGGCGCGCGCCCTCAACTGCACGATCAAGTTGCTCGCGATCTGCGAACGCATCCCGGAGCCCGGTGGTCGCGATCGTGTGTCGGCGCGCGTGTACCCGGCGCTGGTGCCGCGCGAGCATCCGCTCGCATCCGTCGGTGGTGCTTTCAACGCGGTGGTCGTCGAGGCGCAGGCCGCCGGCCGGCTCATGTTCTACGGTCAGGGCGCCGGCGGTGCCCCGACGGCCTCGGCGGTGATGGGCGACGTCGTGATGGCGGCGCGCAACCGTGTGCAGGGTGGGCGTGGCCCGCGCGAATCGAAGTACGCGCAGCTCGAGATCGCTCCGATGAGCGACATCGTCACCCGGTACTACGTCAACCTGCAGGTTGCGGACCGCGCCGGTGTGCTGTCCGCGGTCGCCGCGGAATTCGCGACCCGCGGGGTGAGCATCTCCGCGGTACGCCAGGAGGGCGCCGGTGACGGTGCCCGACTCGTCGTGCTCACCCACCGAGCCACCGACCGGGCGCTGTCCGACACCGTCGCAGCGCTCGACAAACTCGAATCCGTGACCGCTGTGACCAGCGTCCTGAGACTGGAGGGATCCGCCGAATGAGTGCGGTCGAGAAGAACACCACCCCCGTGCACACCCCGTGGCCGGGCCTGATCGAGGCGTACCGTGCGCGCCTGCCGATCGGTGACGGTTGGAAGACGGTGACGCTGCGCGAGGGTGGCACGCCGCTCCTGCCGGCCGAGCGACTCTCCGAGATCACCGGTTGTGAGGTGCACGTCAAGGTCGAGGGGCTCAACCCCACCGGTTCGTTCAAGGACCGCGGAATGACCATGGCGGTCACCGAGGCGCTCGCCTCGGGCAAGCAGGCCGTGCTGTGTGCGTCGACGGGCAACACATCCGCGTCGGCCGCCGCGTACGCCGCGAAGGCGGGCATCGGCTGCGCGGTCCTGGTTCCGCAGGGCAAGATCGCGATGGGCAAGCTCGCGCAGGCCGTCATGCACGGCGCGAAGATCGTGCAGGTCGAGGGCAATTTCGACGACTGCCTCGAGTTGGCGCGTAAGACCACCTCGGAGTTCCCGACGATCGGACTCGTGAACTCGGTGAACCCGGTGCGCATCGAGGGCCAGAAGACCGCGGCCTTCGAGATCGTCGACGCGCTCGGCGACGCCCCCGACGTGCACGTGCTTCCCGTCGGTAACGCGGGCAACATCACGGCCTACTGGAAGGGCTACTCGGAGTACTTCGCCGACGGTCTCTCCACCCGTCGCCCCCGGATGCTCGGGGTGCAGGCGGCAGGCGCGGCACCGCTCGTGCTCGGGCATCCCGTCAACAACCCCGAGACGATCGCCACCGCCATCCGGATCGGTGCGCCCGCCTCGTGGAACGGCGCGGTCGCGGCGAAGGACGAGTCGAACGGTGCCTTCCGTGCCGCCACCGACGAGGAGATCCTCGAGGCGTACCACCTGCTGGCGAAGTCGGAGTCGATCTTCGTCGAGCCCGCGTCGGCAGCGTCCATCGCGGGTCTGCTCGCGGCGCGCAAGGAGGGCTGGCTCGAGCCGGGCCTGAAGATCGTGTGCACCGTGACCGGAAACGGACTCAAGGATCCCGACACGGCGCTTCGCGACGTGCCCGTCGTGGAGCCGATCCCGGTGGACCCGGTCGCGGTGGCGTCGGCACTCGAGCTGGCCTAGTGGCTTCCCCGCCCACATCCTCCGTTGGGAGTCAGGACATGACGCAGACGTTGCCCGTGGGAGTCACGGTCACCGCTCGGGTGCCGGCCTCGAGCGCGAACCTCGGACCGGGGTTCGATTCGCTGGGTCTGGCGCTCGGTCTGTTTGACGAGATCACCGTCACCACAACCGATTCCGGCCTCAATGTGCGGGTCGAGGGTGAGGGTGCCCAGGAGGTGCCGTGGGGTCCCTCGCACCTCGTGGTGCGTGCGGTCGAGCGCGGGCTCGAAGCGGCCGGTGTGTGGGCCGACGGACTCGACGTGGTGTGTCGCAACGTGATTCCGCACTCGCGCGGGCTCGGATCGTCGGCATCCGCTGCGGTGGGTGGGCTCGCTGCGGCGAACGGTCTGGTCCGGAAGATCGCACCCGACCGCGTGCTCGGTGACGACCAGCTGGTGCAGCTGGCATCCGAGTTCGAAGGCCATCCCGACAATGCGTCCGCCAGTGTTCTCGGGGGAGTGGTGGTCTCGTGGAGCGAGGCCGCCGCCGACACCGAGCACCGCGTGTTCCGGGCGGTGTCGCTGCCGGTCCATCCGGACATCCGGGTGGTGGTGCTGGTGCCGTCGGTGCGATCGTCGACGGCGCACACCCGGGGGTTGCTACCCGAACTGGTTCCGCATCGTTCCGCGGCGTTCAACGTCAGCCGGGCGGCGCTGGCCGTCGTCGCGTTGACCCGCCGTCCGGACCTGCTCATGGCGGCGACGGAGGACCTGCTCCACCAGGCGCAGCGCGCGCCGGCGCTCCCGCTGACCACCAAGTGGATCGCGACGTTGCGTGCCGGTGGGATCCCGGCCACGGTGTCGGGTGCCGGGCCGACCGTGCTGGCCCTGACCACCGAACCGTTCCCCGCCGAACTGCGGGAGGCGGCGGAAGCCGACGGGCTGACCGTCCTCGAACCGGAGATCTCAGACGGGGTACGGGTCGACTGAGACCCCTGCCCACACTCCTGCCGCACACACCCTGACGCCCTGCACCCGACCCTCGTCGACGGTCGCGGTGCAGGGCGCTGCGCGCCGGTCGGCCGAGTGGTCGATCACACACGAACCGTCAGTCACATCCATTCTTGCCCCGCGTACGGTTCGTCGCTATTCTGTGGGTGTCCGCACGTCGTGTGCTTCGGTCGCCGGATTCTCCAGGGCACTCACTCCAGCTCCATCGGGGCGATCGATCCTGGCCCGGTCCTCACCCGCTCCCGTTCCGAGGGAATGGGCAAGCCGCACCGATCCGTCGTCGACGGGGTGACGGACATGCCGATCGTTCGATTCCGTGAACTCGTACGGCAATCCCAGCTCAGTGCAAGAACTGATCTGTGGAACGAACCCTCGACTCTGCATGGAGCGGTCGAGGGAAGGAAAGGATCTCCGTGACAGATACGGACCTGATCGCTGCACCTGATGCCGACACCACCGCGACAACCGGGGGAGCTCAGGCCGGCGATTCTGCACAGACCTCGTCCCGTGGCGGACGCCGCGGTACCGGGCTGTCGGGCATGGTGCTCGTCGAACTGCGTGCCCTCGCCGCCGAGCTCGGCATCAAGGGAACCTCCGGGATGCGCAAGGGCGACCTGATCGCCGCCATCAAGGAGAAGCAGGGGGGAGGCGCCAAGGCTGCGCCGGCCGCGGACGACGCCACCGGCGCCGCTGCGGACAAGCCCGCCGAGAGCCCGGCACGCGGCCGTCGCGGTCGCGGTGGGCAGGCCGATGCGCCCGCCGCAGACAAGCCCGCTGCCGAGAAGCCCGCCGCCGAGAACGCCCCGGCACAGGCGGATCGGACCGCGTCCCCCGAAACTCCGGTCGCCGACAAGCAGGGTGCCTCGGACGAGGATGCTCCGCGTCGCGGTCGTCAGCGTCGCGGTCGCCGCGGCGGCGACCAGGGCGAACAGTCGCCGAAGGCCGACGGCCAGGGCGTCGACGAGGGGCGTGCCCGGGACAACGCGAAGCGCGACGACAACAAGCGCGACGACAACAAGCGCGACGACAACAAGCGCGACGACAACAAGTCCGACGACGGCGGACGCCAGCGTGGCGACCGGAACCAGGGTGACCGCAACCAGGACGGTGGCGATCGCAACCAGGGTCCGCGTCAGGACAACCGCGCCTCGGACGACGACGAGGGTGGCCGCGGGCGCCGTGGCCGCCGATTCCGCGAGCGTCGGCGTGGCCGCGACCGCGGTGAGGGCGGGGACGGGCGCGAGCCGGAGATCAGGGAGGACGACGTCCTCCAGCCCGTCGCCGGCATCCTCGACGTGCTCGACAACTACGCGTTCGTGCGCACCTCGGGGTACCTTGCGGGTCCGAACGACGTCTACGTGTCGATGAACATGGTCCGCAAGAACGGACTGCGTCGCGGCGACGCGATCACCGGTGCGGTGCGCGTTCCTCGGGAAGGCGAGCAGGCCAACCAGCGGCAGAAGTTCAACCCGCTCGTGCGTCTGGACACCGTCAACGGCGGTGAGGTCGAGGCGGCCAAGCGGCGGCCCGAGTTCAACAAGCTGACCCCGCTGTACCCGAACCAGCGTCTGCGGCTCGAAACCCAGCCGAACATCCTCACCACCCGGGTCATCGACCTGGTGATGCCGATCGGTAAGGGGCAGCGCGCCCTGATCGTCTCGCCGCCGAAGGCCGGTAAGACGACGGTGCTGCAGGACATCGCGAACGCGATCGCCGTCAACAACCCCGAGTGCTACCTGATGGTCGTGCTCGTCGACGAGCGACCCGAAGAGGTCACCGACATGCAGCGCTCGGTCAAGGGTGAGGTCATCGCCTCCACCTTCGACCGCCCGCCGTCAGACCACACCTCGGTGGCCGAACTCGCCATCGAACGGGCCAAGCGTCTCGTCGAGACCGGTCGCGACGTGGTGGTGCTGCTCGACTCGATCACCCGGTTGGGTCGCGCGTACAACAACAGCTCGCCGGCGTCCGGCCGCATCCTCTCGGGTGGTGTCGACTCGACCGCGCTGTACCCGCCGAAGCGCTTCCTCGGTGCGGCCCGCAACATCGAGAACGGCGGCTCCCTCACGATCATCGCGACCGCGATGGTCGAGACGGGATCCACCGGCGACACCGTGATCTTCGAGGAGTTCAAGGGCACCGGCAATGCCGAGCTCAAGCTCGACCGCAAGATCGCCGAGCGGCGTGTCTTCCCGGCGGTGGACGTCAACCCGTCGGGCACCCGCAAGGACGAGCTCCTGATGAGCCCGGACGAGTTCGCGGTCGTGCACAAGCTCCGTCGGGTGCTGTCGGGCCTGGACTCGCATCAGGCCATCGACCTGCTCATCGAGCGGCTCAAGAAGTCACGGACGAACATCGAGTTCCTCATGCAGGTCGCGAAGACCGCGCCGGGGGCACTCGAGGACTGACGGCTGCGGCGGCCTCCGCCGCCGGGGCGTCGATCGGGCCCGGGAATTTCTTCCCGGGCCCGATGGTTTGGCATAATCGAACGGCTCAGTCCGGTTCCGGTTCACGGCTCCGATCCGCGGAGTCGACCCGGCGACCACGAAAGGGACACCATGAAGGCAGGAATCCACCCCGAGTACGTGACGACGACCGTCGTCTGCGGTTGCGGGAACACGTTCGAGACTCGCAGCACCAAGGAGTCGGGACGGATCAACGTCGAGGTCTGCTCCAACTGCCACCCGTTCTACACGGGCAAGCAGAAGATCCTGGACACCGGCGGACGCGTCGCGCGCTTCGAGGCCCGCTACGGCAAGCGCACCCCGAAGAAGGCTGCGGCCGACAGCTAGCTGCAATGCCGGCGCCCGGTTCTGCTTCGTGCAGGCCGGGCGTCGGCATTTGTCGTTCCGGACGTCTCCCGTTCCGGAACACGCTTGCGGCGGCGACCGCGGAGCACCACATCTTCACCTATCGACACGAGCGGAGCGAACCCATGGCGGGGCAGACCAAGCCGTCGGCCATCGACGACATCCTGGCCGAACACGCGGGTCTGGAACAGCAGCTGTCGGACCCGTCGCTGCACGACGATCCCGCCGCTGCCCGCAGGGTCGGCAAGCGGTTCGCCGAGCTCGCACCCGTCATGGCGACGCACGCGAAGCTCTCCGCGGCGCGGGAGGATCTCGAGGCTGCCCGCGAACTCGCCGCCGACGATTCGTCGTTCGCAGCGGAGATCCCCGATCTCGAGGCGAAGGTCGCCGAACTCGACAAGGCCCTGACCGACCTGCTCGCACCGCGCGACCCGCACGACGGTGACGACGTGGTGCTCGAGGTGAAGTCGGGTGAGGGAGGGGAGGAGTCCGCGTTGTTCGCGGGCGATCTCGCCCGGATGTACACCCGGTACGCCGAACACGTCGGCTGGCGCGTCGAGATTCTCGGCGCCACCTATTCCGACCTGGGTGGATACAAGGACGTCACCTTGTCGATCAAGTCACGGACGGCCACCCGCGACGGTGTGTGGTCGCGGTTGAAGTTCGAGGGCGGCGTGCACCGCGTCCAGCGTGTCCCCGTCACCGAATCGCAGGGTCGCGTGCACACCTCCGCGGCCGGCGTGTTCATCTATCCGGAACCCGACGAGGTCGAAGAAGTCCAG
>Ga0209312_1002577_pt1 | contig 11664 bp, 10 predicted proteins | sample BioC13SIPDNA_4_FD_185744 | JGI IMG/M metagenome (GOLD analysis project Ga0209312, IMG submission 185744) | Anaerobic biogas reactor microbial communites from Washington, USA - Biogas_R1_B C13 SIP DNA (SPAdes) (version 2) | ecosystem: Engineered > Bioreactor > Anaerobic > Unclassified | place... | reverse complement strand
CTTGTCGCCCTCCTCGTTGACGGCGTAGGGTTGGAGGTGCAACTTCCCATTGCTCGGGGAGTCTGTCTGAACATCCCGCTACAGGCCATACCACTGGCCCACGACCAGTACCTGCGATTCGCAGGTACCGCACCTGGTCGCGTAGCGTGCAGCAGAGGTTCTCCGAGTGCAAGGCGGTGCCCTTGATGCAGAGAGGGACACCGGCCCATTCCGATACCTGCGAACCGCAGGTAGTGCACGGAGGATGGCACACTTCCACGTGCGGTGCTGCTGTCGTTTGGGCAAGGCTGCTGCTCTCCAGACGCAATGGCGATGGGCTGCTGCATTCCAATACCTGCGATTCGCAGGTACTGGACAGACACGTCAGTGGGCATAACAACGCACTGGGAAACGCGGCGGATTTGGCGTCGGTACATGGGGCCCGGGTTAGAATCCTCGGAGGTGGGTGCTCTCCCGGCGGGGTAGGCCCGGTTTGGGGAGGCGCTTCAGGACGACGTATTCGAGGCCGTGCTCGGTGCAGAACCGGCGCTTCTCGGGCTTGTCGCCGGCGGTTTCGGTCTTCCGACGGGAGTGGATGCGTCGGCGTGGGAAGTGCGAAGCTGTGGTCTGTGGCCTCCGGTCTGCGGCCTGGAGCCTCCGGCCTGGGTCGCTTGCGACCGTGTGCTTTTCAGAGCATGGGCTTTGACGGGGCGGGGCCGGCGGGGTATAATGAGGGTCTATGGTTATTGTCCTGTAAGAGAAGTCAGGCTCCGCCGAGCGGGTTCGCAGGCGCGTGGTTCACATGGTCGCCACGTGCGTCGGTTGGAGTATGGCTTCTCACCCTCCCGCATCATCCCCAAGAGAACAGCCTTCGCGCCGGCGTCGCCGGATGCGGAGTTCGCACGAACGACACTGGAGAACTGAAGCAATGGCTACAGAGAAACTACCGGAGTTCTTTTACGAGATATTCGACCCGTCATTACCTCGCCTGGGCCCGGGCGACGACGCCTCCACAACCAGGGCCCTGAACGCCCTGCTCGCCGCCACGCCGCGACGCGAGGGCGCCGCCGGCCCGATCCGCATTCTGGACGTCGGCTGCGGCAACGGCGCCCAGACCCTCTGCCTGGCGCAGCGCGCGGACGTTTCGATCCTGGCGGTGGACAACCATCAGCCCTTCCTCGACGAGTTGCATCGCCGGGCGGCGGCCGCCGGCGTATCGGCCAGGATCGAGACCGCGCTTCGTGACATGCAAAGCCTGACCGCAAGTGACGGCCCCTTCGACCTCGTCTGGTCGGAAGGCGCGCTGTTCGTGATGGGTTTTGGCGAGGGACTGGCCGCCTGTCGCGACCTGCTGCCGGCGGGCGGTGGACTGGCCGCCAGCGAGCTGGCCTGGCTGCTACCCGATCCGCCAGACGACTGCCGGCAGTTCTGGGCCGAGGAGTACCCGGCCATGACGACCATCGCCGAGAATCTGGCGATGATCGAGCGTTGCGGCTACGAGGTCATCGACCACTTCACTCAGCCGGAATCGGCCTGGTGGCGGCCCTTCTATCATCCGCTCGAACAGCGTTGCGCCCTCCTGCGAGAGCGCTACGCCGCCGACGGAGAGAAACTGGCCATGATCGAGTCGGTTCAACGGGAGATCGACGTCCATCGCCGATACGCCGGATACTGGGGCAACGTGTTCTACGTCCTGCGCCGACGCTGACCGGCGGCCCTCGCCGGCCACAACCGCACGCGTCGCTGCAAACCAGGACCCCGTGGGCTCAGTTCCCGGGGTCCTGTCGTTTGCACGAAGCCGGAGGCGTCGCCCGTCAGGAGAGGCCGGTTCTCACCTGGATGGTGAAGGCGCCGGGGACGGGGTGTTCGGAGGCGACGAAGAGGTATCCGCCGCCGCAGCCGGAGTACATCGCGCCGGGATAGCGCGACTGGTAGAATTCCAGCAGCTCGACCAGGCCGACGCGGAGGGTCGGGTGGCGGACGGTGCCGGGCAGGATGGCCTCCCAGCATTTCATGCACTCGTTCATCGATCCGCCGAGGCGTTCGATGTCACGCGTGACAATGGCGTCGTAGCAGTCGCGGCCGGAGCGGCCGAGGCGGGCGATCCAGGCGGGGTCGAGGTTCTTCGTTTCGAGCGGATTGTAGCCGTCGGGACGCGGGGCGACGGGCAGGATGTGCAGCACGCGCGACAGCCAGGCGGCGACGGCGGGGTCGTTGCACGACTCGATGTGGGCGGGGAAGAGGCCCTCGTGACATCGGAAGTCGTAGTCGAGGCGGCTGACGCCGGGATAGATCAGGCCGATCATGTCCTGCGAGCCGGAGGGCTCGGCCCGGCCTTCGTTCTCGGCCTCGTAGAGTTCGCGGACGAGCTGAGCGGGGTCGCGGTCGGGCAGCGCGCCGCCCCAGAGTTCGAGGGCGATCTGGCGTGTGCTGCCGCAGATGCCGGAGCGGTCCATCCAGCGGAACTGCGGCTCGACCGCGACGACGACCATCGAGCCGGGCGGGTCGGGGTTGAGCCGGCTGGCGAAAGGCTGGTCGATCCAGCCGCCGGCCAGGGCGAGGCGGTACTGGAGCTTGCCGACCACGTCGGTAATGTCGGGCGTTTGCGGCGGTTTCATGCGTCGATTCCACTGTGCAGCGTGACGTTGGCAAGGGTCCGGGTGCTAACTGACGGTTGGCTTGCCGGCCTTGCGGGCGTTGTACTGCGATTCGATCCAGGCGTAGGTCTTGCGGAGGCCTTCTTCGAGCGGTGTGCCGGGGGCCCAGCCGAGGACCTGCTGGATGAACGTGTTGTCGCTGTTGCGGCCGGCGACGCCTTTGGGGGCGGCGAGGTCGTGTTTGTGTTTGAGTTGGACGCCGCCTATTCTTTCGGCCAGACGCATCAGGTCGTTGATCGAGATCAGGTGGTCGGAGCCGAGGTTGATGGGCGTGGCGATCAGGGCGTCGCAGTGCATGATCAGGTCGATGCCGAGGACGCAGTCGTCAATGTACATGAAGCTGCGCGTCTGCGTGCCGTCGCCCCAGATCACCACCTCGTCGAGCCCCTGGTCCTTGCACTCGATCACCTTGCGGCACAGCGCCGCCGGCGCCTTCTCCCGCCCGCCGTCCCAGGTGCCCGGCTCGCCGTACACGTTGTGGAAGCGGGCGATGTGCGTTTCGAAGCGGCGCTCGGCCCAATACTCGTGGCAAAACATCTCGGACATGAGCTTTTCCCAGCCGTAGCCGCGCTCGGCCATGGCGGGATAGGCGTCGGATTCCTTCAGCGCACGGACGTTCGGGTCCTTCTGGAGGTCGGTGTTGTAGGCACAGGCCGACGACGAGAAGAAGTACCGCGTCGCGCCCGCGCGATACGCCGCCTCGATCATATGCGTATTGATCAGCACGCTCCGCAGGCACTCGATGCGAAACCGCTCGATGAAGCCCATCCCGCCCATATCGGCGGCCAGGTTATACACCTCGACCGCCCCCTCGCAGGCCCGCTCGCAATTGTCGGCGTCGCTCAGGTCCAGGCACAGGCACTCGACCCCCGGCGTCCGCTGGTACCACTGCGGCAGCGGCTTCTTGTCGATCGCCCGAATCCGCCGGAATCCCTGCTCGTGGAAATACCGCACCAGCGCCCCGGCGATGAACCCGCCAGCCCCGCCGACCACGATCAGATCGTCCTTGCCAAGAACCGACGCTGCTGTAGGGTTTCTCTTGCCTGCCATCTCACGTCCTTTCCTGTCCGCCGGCCGCGGCCAGTGGCCGGGCCTGCACCTTATTGACTTCTCAGTTGAACCGCCAGTGATTATAATACACGGGCAGCCTTGCAGAAATGTCAAATGTTGTCCAATGCATGACGATTATTGACTGGTCGCAATGAGCCACGACATCCGCGATACCGGCAGCGTTCCGACGTTCTACTCGAACCAGGTGCTCGAGGCCGAGCGGTTCTACCTCGACGCGGTCGGCGGGGCGGGCCAGCCGCTGGCGGTGGTCTGCGGCGGGCGCGAGCGCTGCGGCCCGGATTACCGCATCGACCGCACCGACTTCCCCTTCCATTCGATCGAGTTCGTCGCCCGCGGCACGGGCACGCTGCGCCTCAAAGGCCGGACCGTGGCCCTCTATCCGGGCCGGGTCTTCTCCTACGGGCCCGGCGTCGCCCACCTGATCACCGCCGAAGGACCCGAGCCGCTCGTGAAATACTTCGTGGACTTCACCGGCCCGACGGCCGCCAAGGTCCTCTGCGACAACGACTTAGCCCCGGGCACCGCCGTTCAGGTCGCTTCACCCGATGCGGTCCTGCGGATCTTCGACGACCTGATCGCCAATGGCTGCTCCGGCACGCGTCACGGCCCGGCTATCTGCGCCAAGCTGGTCGAGCTGCTGGCCCTCAAGATCGCCGAAGCCGGACTCGTCGACGACCCCTATCGCACGGCGGCGTTCTCCACCTACCAGAGCTGCCGCCAGTACATCCGCGACCACTTCGCGACGCTGCGCACGCTGGAGGAGATCGCGGAAAGCTGCCACGTCGACGAAGCCTACCTGTGCCGGCTCTTCAAGCGGTTCGACAGCCAAAGCCCCTATCAATACCTCACCCAGCTCAAGATGGCCCAGGCCGCCCGAGCCCTCCAGCGAAACGACACGCTCATCAAGCAGGTCGCCTTCGAACTGGGCTTCGCCGACCCATTCCACTTCTCCCGCGCCTTCAAAAAGGTCTTCGGCCTCTCACCCGCCGCCTTCCGCAAGCTCCGCTGACCCCCCCCCCATGGGGCAGGCCGCAGGGAGAACCGACTCAAAACTAAGCACTCAGCACGCAAAAACTCGTCGCGGCCAAAGGCCGCTACGTATGATTACGTACGCCAAAAGATATGTCGCGACATCGAAGGGGCGGACCCGTATCTCGTATCTGGTATCTCGTATCTCGGGGGGGGGGTCGAGAGTGAGGACGGAGGGGCAGAAGGGTGCGGGCCGGAGACCGTAGGCCGCAGGCTGGAGACTGTAGGCCGTAGGCTGTAGACAGGGAAGACTCAAAACGAAGCACTCAACACTCGAAACTGTCGCGGCCGCCGGCGGCGACCTCCCCATCCAACCCCTCCTCGACCGTCTACCCGTCCGCCGGATCCCGCGCATCGAGGCCGACGCGAAGGTATGATGACCTCTCCGTCCCGCCGAAAAAAGTACCTGACACCGTTTCGTTCCCCCAAAAAAGCGGCCGGCAAGACCCGATAAACGGGCCTTGCCGGCCGCCAGGAGACTACTTCACTGCAAAACTGCGCCTGTTCCCAGGCTCGTTACTACGACCGCCTCCGCAGCCGCGCGCCGGCGACGCTCAACCCGAGCACGCCCAGCAGCACCGCACCCGGAACCGGAACGGGCACGCCTACATCGACGAGGTACATCATGTCGTCGTAGTCCATGTCACCCTTGAAATCGCCGCCCATCGCGACGTCTTCCCAGGCGAGGAGATAAACATGCTCTCTGAATGTCCATTCCTCCACGTCGTTGTCACCTACCTTGATATAGATCGTCTTGCCGGCCAGCTCCGGCAGAGCAAAGGTCATCATGTGATCCCAACCGTCCACCAGATTCAGCTCGGGCTCGGAATACCACATCGCGACGTCATCATTCGAGGTGACGGACTCCAGGTACCAGCCATGCTGCTGGCCCCCTCCCACGTCATACGTATAGGCTGGAAACGGATCTGCAAGCGTCCCGTATCCCATTAACTGATATGTACCCGGCTCGGCCTGTAGGAGTGGCACGCGGTCAAGACCGGAGCCGAGATCCGTATAGTACCCGAGCGTATTGGTGTTTCCCGCGCTCATCCCGATGAGGGCGATCTGGCCGGTCGGCGCCGCTTTCCACACGTAGTCAAGCGGAACGAACCTATCGTCAAGATCATCATTTTCCTGATAGTCGTAGTCGGGACCGAGAACCCGATTGACTGCGTCGTAGATATTCGGCTTGGAGAAACCCGCAGGATAGGTCTCCTTCGCAGTCGGTATCAAGTCGCCATCAGCAGTGAGATCCGGATGAAACGGGTCGGCTCCCGCCGATCCCACGAGAACGAATAGAACTATCGCAAACAGAGTTAGCTGCCTCATGGTTCTTTTACCTCCAGAAATCGGTCGGCGAGGGCCTTTTCGGGCCCTCACTGACAGGTTTGTGCAATTTAGCTACGCTTGCGCAGCCGCGCGCCGGGAGCGGCTTCTCTAACAAGCCAGAGGAGGTGCCCGGGAGGCGAGTACAGTAGGCGTGAATTGAGCATGACGCACCAGGGGCACGACAGTCCCGGCGCGGTAGAGGGGCATGAGGCGGTCGGGCGCTGTGTCCGGCTGGACGAAGCAGACCGCCGCATGACAAAACGCATCGGGCCCCACAGCATGGCTGTGGCCAATCTGCTGCAGAGCACCGCTGTGGTACCATTCAGGGATGAAGCCGGAGGAGCACCGCCGGACCCAGTGGCCCGAGCGGCACATGCCCAACCCGATCAGGGCGTAGAGACAGAAATCGAGGCTGCTGCGGCCGTCCTTCAGGGCGATGGCCGGCGGCGCCTCGGCGGCCTCTTCGTCCGCGACGTGCACCGTCGCAGAGGCCACGTTGCCCACGAGGTCCGCCCAGTCGGAGAGGCCGAACAGCAGGACCTCCTGGTCGAGACTGTACGCGGCATCAGCCGAAGCCGGCGTGACGTCGGCGCGCACAGCAGCGGCCACGACGAGCACCGCCGCAACCGCAAGGATTGTCCTTTTCACCTCGACCATGAGATCGGCAACCCTTCACTCCGTAAACTACATAACCAGCGATACTGTACTACTGGCTTACCCAGTTTGTCGAGGACCAGTTCGCTGATTTTGACGATTTTTTCTACAAAGCCCCCCTTCCGCCGTCGCTCGAACGCCGGAAGGGGGCAAACTTCGTATTATTCGTTCTATGAAAAGGACTTACGGCGAAATGAGGGAATTAAAGGTGTCAGGTACTTTTTCGGGGGAGGGATTTTGCGTGTGACGCGGCTGCGTATGGTGTAGAATTGTCTTCATGCCGAGACCGGAGCGGATTACATTAGGCGGGTACGTCTACCACGTGCTCAATCGCGCCAACGGGCGTCTGCGCATCTTCCGCAAGCCAGCAGACTTCCTGGCGTTCGAGAAGATCCTGGGCGATGGGCTGTCGCGCTTCTCGATGCGTCTATGCGGCTATTGCCTCATGAGCAACCACTGGCATCTGCTGCTGTGGCCGCAAGGTGACGACGACCTGCCCGCCTTCATGCGATGGGTGACGCTCACCCATGTCCAGCGGTACCACGCCTCGCACGCGACTATCGGAATCGGGCATCTCTACCAGGGCCGCTACAAGAGCTTTCCGGTGCAGGGCGATCGGCATTACCTGCGCGTGCTGCGATACATCGAGGCCAATCCGCTGCGGGCCGGACTGGTCGAGTCGCCCGATCAGTGGGCGTGGTCGAGTTTGGCCGTGCGGGTAGGACGGCGGTCGGAGGTCATGCTGACGGACGGGCCGGTGGACTTGCCGCCAGACTGGACGGCTTTGGTGCGCGAGACGCCAAAGGGCGAGAATGCAGAGCCCATAGAGAACAGCCTTCGGCGAGGCTGCCCCTTCGGCGATGCGGGCTGGGCGGAGGCGACCGCTCGACGTCTCGGGCTCCAATCCACCATCCGCCCCAGGGGAAGACCGCGAAAAAGTACCTGACACCTTTAATTGGAAACCAGGGGAAGACCGCGAAAAAGTACCTGACACCTTTAATTGGAAAGTTGTCCAAAGGGGCAGGGGGTGGAACATATCCCTGTGTATCCCGGGGCCATTACGGGCGTGCTGGTCGCAAAATGGCGAAAGAAAAACGCAAAAGTGCATTGCTCTGATGGGCCGATATATGCGAGGATACAGCATCGCCGGGGGTAAGGCCCGGCGCGGTCACAAAGGTCTGCGTGAACACGCAAGTCGTTGGTGCGTAGGAATTTTGTGGGTGGTTCGAGCGAGGGGGAACCGACACGCCGCGGGCGGATGAGTGGTTTGAGGCTCGGGCGATAAGGAGGTATTAGATGCACAGCCATATGATAACCGAGACGCGCCGGGCGCGAAGCAGGGCGTTTACGCTGATCGAGCTGCTCGTGGTCATCGCGATCATCGCGCTGCTGATGGGCATTCTGATGCCCGCGTTGCAGCGGGCCCGCGAGCAGTCCCGCAAGGTCACCTGCGCCAACAACCTCAAGCAACTGGCGTTGGCCCTGCACATGTACGCCAACGATAACGACGCCAAGCTGCCGCTGAACGCCGGTGGCTACTGGCTGTGGGACGTCTCGTACTTCACGACCGACTTCATCATCAAAAGCGCCGGCGGAAGTCGGGATATTTTCTATTGTCCCGCGGACCTGTCGAAGAACGGGGACATGTCCATCGTCTGGCAGTACAGCCAAAGCCCGGCGTACGGGACTCCGGTGGATCGCGTCGATGAGTCGACTCGGGACCGCAAGAACAGCTATCGTGTGACCAGCTATTTCTGGATGATGGACACCGAAGCTGGGCGCGGAAAGCCTCCGCTTTACGAGCCAGGCACTGAGCGGAAGAAGTGGGTCAAGACCATCACGGAGAAAGGCGCCGGGCAGGCCGAGCTGATTACCGACGCGACGCTGAGTAACCAGAACGATCCCGACACCGGCAACTTTGTCGACGTCGTCGGCGGGTTGTATAGCCAGCACCAGATCTACGATCGCACGAACCACCTGCGACGGGGCGACCGGCCCGAGGGCGCCAACATCGTCTTTCTCGACGCCCACCAGGAATGGCGCAATTTCACCGAGATGCAGTATCGCTTCTCACCCGGTGGGACCGACAACGTGGCACCGTATCACTGGTGGTAAGGACGCATCCTCCGGCTCGCATGGGCCGATGAACGACAATCCTTCAGACGGTCAAACCGCAGCGGCAGCCATCGTGGTTGTCGCTGCACCGTTTTTTGGGGCCGCCTCTCCCCTCGGCTTCGCTCGGGGCAGGCTTTGCTCGTATCTCGCCTCTCGTCGCTGCGTTGTAGATCCGCACAAGCGTCGGTGCGCAGATGCGTCGGACTACCGCAGGCTCCCGCATGACCTGGCTTTGGCATGAGGAGGCATTCTCGCCATGGACAAATGGAGGGGCGCCGGGCGGAGAGAAGATGCGTGGGGTGGATAAAATGGTTCAAATGTGGGAATAGATGGTGTAGGATGGCCGTCTCTACCGGATGTCCGGTGCGTATGCAATCCGGCACGGGCCGTTCGGCGTCGGCCGGGCGGGCGTGTCTCGAAGTGAGCGAAAGGAAAAGAAGATGAAGCAGATCAGCCGCCGTAACTTCCTCCAACGCAGTGTCGCCGCCACGGCCGGATCGTATCTGGCCCTGTCGGGCTCTTCGCATCTGGTCACCCGTGCGCGGGGGGCGAACGACGAGATTCGCATCGCTGTGGCGGGGATTCGCAGCCAGGGCAACGGGCACGTCGGCCGGTTCCAGGGTCAGCCGGGTGTGCGGGTCGTGGCCCTGTGCGAGCCGGACAAGGAGATTCTCGGCAACCGCCTGAGCGAATTCAAGAAGAAGTACGAGGTCGGCGACGACGCCATCACGGGATATGCCGATATCCGCGACGTGTTGGATCGCAAGGACATCGACGCCATCGTGATCGCCGCGCCGAACCATTGGCACGCGCTGATGACGGTCTGGGCCTGCCAGGCGGGCAAGCACGTCTATGTCGAGAAGCCGGTGAGCCACTCGATCTGGGAAGGCCGCAAGATGGTCGAGGCGGCCCGCAAGTACAATCGCATCGTGCAGGCGGGCACGCAGCATCGGTCGTGTCCGGGGGTGCAGGAGGCGGCGCGTGACATCCAGTCAGGCAAGTACGGCAAGGTCAAGTGGGTCCACTGCTCCGTGCTGCATTCGAGGCAGAGCATCGGTAAGGTGACGGCGCCGCAGCCGGTGGCGGGCAACATCGACTATAACCTCTGGGCGGGTCCGGCCCCGATGAGCCCGGTGATGCGCAAGAGTTTCCACTACGACTGGCACTGGCAGTGGAACTGGGGCGACGGCGAGATGGCCAACTGGGGCATCCACTACCTGGACGACGTGCGTCATATCCTCGGCTGGAACGACGTGCCGACGAAGATGGTCGCGGCGGGCAACCGGTTCGCCTGGGACGACAACGGCCAGACGCCCAACGTGCACTTCGCCCTGATGGACTACGACGGGGTGCCCCTGGTGGTCGATATCCGCAACCTGCCCGACCCGAAGCGCAAGGGCGGCAACAGCGGAGCGGTCTATCTCGGCGCTCGCGGCGGCAACTACATTCAGTGCGAGGCCGGCAGCGTTCGCATCGCCCGCGGCGGCGGCTGGTTCCATGACAACAACGGCGATCGGGTGCACCAGTACAAGGGCGATGGAGGCGGCGCGCATGCCGGCAACTTCATCGCCGCGATTCGCAGCGGACGGCGCCAGGACCTGGCGGCCGACATCGAGATGGGGCACCTGGGGACGGTCATCTGCCACCAGGCCAACGTCGCCTGGCGGGCGGGCGCCGAGGCGTCGGTCGAGGAGGTCCGCGGCGCGATGAAGTCGCACGAGGACGCGATGAACACGCTGAACGACATGCTCGAGCAGCTCGACGGCAACGGGGTCGATCCGGCGAAGGATCGCTTTGTGCTCGGGCCGCAACTGACCTACGACCGCAAGCAGGAGAGATTCGTCGGCGCCAACGCGGAGAAGGCCAACAAGTTCGTGCGGTGTTCTCACCGCGAGCCCTTCGTCATTCGCGACGAAGTCTGAGCACTCATTCTGGTTTCTTCAGTCTCGAAGGCACGGCTAAGATGGCCGTGCCTTCCTTATTCTGGTCCGCTGCACAAGCGAGGAAATGCCATTTGCCTGTGCGGCGGAAGGCCCGTAGAATGCCGACGTCGTGCGGCCTGGCGGCGTTTGTAGTGCAGATGGGGATGGGTGAGTGCGGATCGCCGGGCAGGACCGAGGCAAAGGACGAAGTGACTGCTCCGGGCGGGTTCCGGAGCTATGAAGGGAGACCGAGATGGCGATGTTGCTGGCGATGTGCGGATTGGACTGTGCGGCTTGTCCGGCGTTGATCGCTCACCGAACCGACGACGAGGCCCTGCGAGTGAAGACCGCCGCGGAGTGGTCCAAGCAGTTCGGCGTCGAGATTCCGCCCGAGCGGGTCGACTGCGTGGGCTGCCTGAAGCTCGAGGGCGTGCACATCGGCCACTGCGGCGAGTGCGAGATCCGCAAGTGCGGCCTGGATCGCCACGTCAAGAGCTGCGCCCTCTGCGATGACTACGGCTGCCCGACCATCAGCAAATTCCTCGACCAGGTCCCGCACGCCAAAGCCAACCTCGAAACCCTCCGAAGCACCCGACAGGAATAACCGCCGAGGAGCCGTCAGGGCAGACGGATTGTCAGGGTCTGGGCCTGCGGTCCCGGGGTGACTTGCACCCGTTGGCTTAGGGGGTCGCCCTCGCGGGGGGTGGCGGTGATCTCGTAGTCGCCGTGGAAGGCCCGGAAGGCGAAGAGGCCGTCGGTGTTGCTTTCGCCGGAGGTTTCGGTGGACCACTCGCGCATCAGGGCCTCGTACCGTTTGCCTGCCTCGTTCAGGGTCCAGTCGCGTCGGGCGATGCCGGCGTTGGGGCCGCGCCAGGAGTTGCCCGCCCAGACGACCCACATTACGATCC
>Ga0209312_1002546_pt1 | contig 11773 bp, 10 predicted proteins | sample BioC13SIPDNA_4_FD_185744 | JGI IMG/M metagenome (GOLD analysis project Ga0209312, IMG submission 185744) | Anaerobic biogas reactor microbial communites from Washington, USA - Biogas_R1_B C13 SIP DNA (SPAdes) (version 2) | ecosystem: Engineered > Bioreactor > Anaerobic > Unclassified | place... | reverse complement strand
GCCAGTCCTTTTAAGTTTGGTAGCAGTGTAGCTCAGGCCTTGTTCAGCCCAGAGCAAATTCAGGGTAAGGACGAGTTTACTCTGCTAAAAATGCTGTCGACCGCAACCGGGATCCCGATTCCGAAGGGGATTGCCGGTTTGGAAAACAGAGCTATCCGGCATACTACTTGTACCACCGGGGAAGCCATGGAGCAGACCGTATTAGATCTTTTGCAGCTGTAAGTAAATAAGGCAAGGGATCGGCCATTACCGATCCCTTTTAGTTTGATCAGCATGTTTGCTGAGCCGATGGGTTGAAAGAAACCCTATCACCTAACCAGCGGGGAGAAGACCCGAGGGCAAGGGCGTCACAGGTAACGGTGGGGTCTGAAGGAAGCCGCAGGGGGAATTCGGAACATAACGAAAGCGAACCGAGATTGGCTTGCAAGGCAGGCCCACTACTCAGTCTGGCCTTGCCTAACAGCTGGTTTGATGAAATGGGACTGATAAACTTGGAAACGTATAAGACCGGGATTTTGTCATTCTATTATGAAAGATAAGGTTTGCCAGGAGCCGTATACGAAGCCCGTACGTGCGGTTCTGGGAGAGGGATAATGCTGCAGCAAGCTACTGCAGCATTACCCTACTCGATTTTTCCGAAGTCTTATTTACCCCGAATAAAATACGGCATCAACTGATGACCATGAGCAATATATAATCCCTGCGTGGCCGAGGACTCATCGTATTTCTGGGATCCCTCCGAGCAGGGGTTTTGGCTGTCATAGAGCAGATAAGGAACCGGTTCACTGCTGTGGGTACGGATCCTCAAAGGAGTAGGGTGATCCGGCATGACCAGTACCCGGATATGCTCGAAACCAGCTAGTCCATCCAAAAGTACAGAGATCACTTCCTGATCGATTTGCTCGATGCTCCAGATTTTCGTTTCCAGGTTGCCTTGATGTCCTGCCTCATCAGGCGATTCGATGTGCAAATAGACAAAATCATCACCCTGGTGCAGACACTGCAAAGCCGCTTTTATCTTACCGGCAAAATTGGTAACAACGGCTCCAGTAGCGCCCTCAACCGTTACCGGTTTCAATCCCGCACAGATTCCCAAGCCTTTGACCAGGTCAACCGCCGCGACCACCGAGCCAGACAATCCGTATAATTCCTTAAAAGTCGGCAGAACTGGGCGAAGGCCCTCCCCCCACAGCCAAATGGAATTAGCTGGAGGATGGCCGCTGTTTTTAAGCTGCTGATTCACAGGATGATCACCCAGTATTAATTGACTTCTTTTCATCAGTTCCAGCAGAGCAGACCCATCCGCGCCTCCAGGTAAATGATTGGTTATGGGTTGGCCACTGATATCATGGGGAGGGGTCAGCTGCACATCACGACCGCGCCCGTTTTTCCAAACTAACAGATTACGATAGCTAATGCCGGCATGAAAGTGGAAACTATCTTCCCCCAGCTCATTGGCCACCGCTTGCATGAGTTCATGGGCATGGGCAGTGTTGATCTCGCCGGAACTATAATCGAGCATTATTTGCTTATCGTAGCTGTCTTCTTCTGATAGAGTAACCAGGTTGCAGCGCAGAGCCAGGTCATCATCGTTTAAATTTACTCCCATACTTACCGCTTCCAAAGGCGAGCGCCCGGTATAATACTTGACCGGATCATAGCCCATAACGCTTAGGTTGGCCACGTCACTGCCGGGAGCAAAGCCTTCGGGTATAGTTTTGACCTTACCAATAAAAGCAGTCCGTGCCAGCCGATCCAGATGCGGGGTTTTAGCCGCCTGCAAGGGAGTTAGACCATTGAGTTGAGCCTGCGGTTCATCAGACATACCATCCGTTAAGATCACCAAGTATTTCATATATTTGATTCACTCCTGTTATTTGGCAATTTTATATCAGTATACCATCAGGGAGATGAACCAACGTATTTTTATTGGTTCAGCTAGCGGCTTGTTCCGAAAAATAGCAGTAAATAGCTCTAAATGAGGTAATTTATAACGGCCTGGGGAAACGATTCACTGATTTCTTCTTTGAATAAGGCTTTCATTTCCGCCAGCTTATCGTTGGTGTATACGTATTTACCGTAGCCAAACTGGCCGTACTTGTACTGACGATCAATTTCTTCATCCATGGGTAGATCAGTTTGGGGGAAAACTTCCAGGATGTTGCTGCGCGCCCGACTGGTGAAACGGTGGGAGATAACCTCGAAGGTAAAATCCATACCCGGTTGGTAATCTATGTGCTCAGCCAGATCATCTAGAAGCGCTTTGTAATCCTGTTGCCAGCCTTCATTGAGTATCACCGGTGCGATAATCACCCCGCTGGGGTAACCAGATGCCACGATTTTGCTCAGGGCCTGGAGACGGTGCTGAAGGCGGGGAGTACGATGTTCGTAGCTACGGATAACCTGATCCGTGTTGACACTGAAGCGTATCCGGGTATGGTTATTATGCTTTAGTTTCAGCAGGGTATCTATACAGGTAAACTTGGTCACAAATCGCAAACGGCCCCATTCCTGTTCAGCGAAAAAACCAATTGCCCGAGCCAATGATCCTGAATAGGGTTCTACCGCCACTGGATCAGAAGTTGCCGCTGCTTCGAATAGAGTAATTTCAGGACGACGGTTCTCTATGAGAATCGCCGCCTGATGCAGAATATCCTCCACATTTACATAGATGCGAATATACGGCTTTTTTCCCAACTGGGTATTGAGATAGCAGTATTCGCAGATGCCTTCGCATCCAGTCACCAGGGGAAGCTGGTAGTGAGCTGACGGCTTGCAAGTAGCAAAATCCAAAGTCTTGCGTACGCCCACTACCAAGGTGCTTTTGCCCTGGAAAAAAGCCTCCCGGGGTGACTTGCCGGGAATGCCAGTTACCCGATTGTGGGACTGCAAAAATACGACCTCCTGGCCAGCATTCTGCATCTGCTGGTAGATTTGCCTGCCTAGGGGATAATCTAGTGCCTCTTTTTCGAAAAATACCCTCTTTAACTGACTCGATACCACCATTAGTATTCCTCCTCCTAGATGGCAACCATTCCAATTCTTCTGAAGATAGTATGGCTAAGATAACAGCCGTCCATGTTTTTCAAGAGAGTGGTTGACAAAAAAGAGGGACTCTGACTATTATATATTATATACCCAAAGGGGGTATGAGTATAAACTGATTAAGGAGGCTCACCAATGGCCATTACCCGAAGGACATTTCTGAAGCGGGCGGCTCTGTCCGGAATCACTGCTGCTGTGGTACTGAGCGGCACGGAGAAGGCGGCGGCCCAAATGTCTCCCCACCAGGAATACGCAACTATCATTGATTTGACCAAATGTGACGGCTGCTCACATCTGGATACCCCTGCATGTGTGTCAGCATGTCGCAGCAAAAACCAACCTAGGTTTCCTCAACCGGAAAAACCTATTGGAGATTATTGGCCACAACCGTTTCATGAAGATTGGTCAGACAAACAGCAAATCATTGATCGACTCACTCCTTATAACTGGACTTATGTGCAGCACCTAGAGGTTGAGCATCAGGGAAGGAAGGTAAGGGTTCATATCCCGAGGCGCTGTATGCACTGTGATAATCCACCTTGTTCAGGGCTGTGCCCTTTCGGCGTTATTGACAATACTCCGGAAGGAGCGGTGGTCATCGATACTGACATGTGCTTCGGAGGTGCCAAGTGCCGTGATGTCTGTCCCTGGGGAATTCCTCAGCGCCAAGCTGGGGTGGGTCTTTATAAAAAAGTTGCTCCCAAGTTTGCCGGAGGGGGTGTTATGTATAAGTGTGATATGTGTATTGATCTCATTCAGGAGGGAAAAGAGCCGGCTTGTGTTGCGGCCTGCCCTAATCAGGCGATAACCCTGGGAACCAAAGAGGAGATGAGAGCTTACGCACACAGATGGGCAGATGAGAATCAGGGTCATATATATGGCGACCTGGAAAACGGTGGTACGGCCACCTTTTACCTGTCTCAGATACCCTTTGAAAATATTGATCAAGCTATTAAGGAACAGGAAAATGACGGTAAACCCGGGCGACCCTCCATGGAAGTAGGTATTAATAATCCGTTAGATGAGCCGGGAAATATGGCCAAAGCTTTTGCAATCGCCCCGGTAGCTGGCGTATTAGCTGCCGGCCTAAGTGTATATAAAATCATGCAGGGGGAGGAACAACATGAAGATAGTGAGGCATAATCTGGCCATTCGCTTCGTTCACTGGGTCACTGCCTTATCGATTTTTGTTCTCATTTTTACTGGGTTCGGACAAATGCCTATGTATAAGCGTTACAATGTGGATCAAATACCTGGCCTGGGATGGTCCAGTGATTTTATGGTGACCTTAAATATTCATTATGTAGCTGCGGCTATTCTCATATTCATTAGTCTTTACTATATTACTTATCTGATTGGCACGCGCCGTTGGGATATACTGCCCAGGCGTGGTGATATCAAAGAATCGATCCAGATCTTTGCCTCCATGGTAGGTTTGGCCGAAGAACCCAAGAACCGCAAATACCTGGCTGAGCAGAGAGTGGCCTTTTTGATAACTGCTGTTTCTGTTGCCATGCTGATTGTAACCGGACTTATAAAGGTGTACAAGAATCTACCTGGTGTGGATGTATCCGCTAGTTTAGTATTTTGGATCGCTCAGATACACAACCTATTTACTGTTATTCTGCTTCTTTCAATAATCGTTCACTTGCTGGCCTTTTTGATAAAAGATAATCGTCCTTTAGTATCCAGTATGTTTACCGGCCAGATCGATCGAGCTTATGTAGAGCGCAGGCATGAGTTGTGGCTGGCCGAGTTGGCAGGGCCAGCCATAGCAACTGAGGAAAAGGCACTTATTGTGGAAGAAACTGAGATCCTAGAAAAAGTGGAAAATAAAGAAGAGAGTGCGACTGGAGAATCCAATGAGACTATAGGAGACTGTGAGGCAATCGAGGAAAATAAGGTTATTGAAAGAAATGAGATTACGGCAGACCTTAATACGGTATAATCATCAATAGAAAGCGCTCTTTTCGCAGAATATACTAGGGAAATCCTGAAAACCATCAGACTTGAGCAGCTCTGCAGTTTTTATACTCATGGCAGCAAAGAGAAGGGCATTAATGAAGGGAGGAACACGGTGGAGAAAATATACGATCTAGTTATACTGGGGTGCGGCCCGGCCGGTTTATCTGCAGCTATTAATGCCACTATTCGCAATAAAGAGGTTGTGGTCATGGGCACTGAAATCTGTAGTCCGCCACTGCATAAAGCCCAGGTAGTAGATAATTATTTAGGATTGCCGGCTATGAAGGGAAAAGATCTGTTAGACGCTTTCCAGGAGCATGCCGAAAAAATGGGCGTAAAAATAATGGCTCAGAAGGCAGAAACCATAACCGAGATGGATGGTTTGTATCTTATTCTCCTGGGTGAAGACGTAATAACATCCCGAACCATTGTCATAGCTACCGGGGTTCCCTACAAACCTACTCTACCCCAGGAGGATTTTTTCCTGGGCAAAGGGCTGGGTTACTGTGCCACCTGTGACGGGCCGATTTATAGAGGAAAAGATGTCTTGCTCATAGGACATAGTGATGAAGCCGAACACGAAGCCAATTTCATGGCTGAGATCTGCAATAAGGTCTACTATATACCTCTGTATAAAAAAGTTGGTTCCTTGGATTCCCGGGTACAGATCCTGGACAGTAGACCTGATTCCATAATTGGAACCGATTTTGTAGAAGGACTAAGGCTGAAGGATGGCCGGGAAATAGCTGTAGAAGGTTTATTTGTACTGGGCGGCGAAACTGCTCCGGATCGACTGATACCTGGTCTGAAGATAGAGAAAAACCATATTATAGTAAACCGCCAGCAGGAAACAAATTTACCAGGGGTTTATGCAGCTGGAGACTGCACCGGTCCTCCCTATCAGGTGGCCAAATCAGTCGGGGAAGGCCAGGTAGCCGGCCTCAATGCAGCCAAATATGCCTCCAAAAGATAAGCAAGGTTTCATTCCTGCTTATCTTCATCATCGGTTTTCTTAGGAGAAGGCCGGCTGACTAACCCAAACTCATAAAACAAATCGTTTATTGAACCAAATAGTGAATTAGCATAACTGCCGCTATGTTTACCTTTAGCTTGTCTCATGGCTATCGTTTCTTGAACGAGCCTGCCGATTCTGCTGTTAATAGGCATCGTTATCACCTCTGTCTAAGAATAGTATTCCTGGATAAGCAGGCTTTTATGATGGAAAGCTTGATAAAGATATAATTAATAGCCGTAAGCGGCCATATTTTTTATCCGAGATCCCTAAAGCCGGTTGACGAACCCTGGTGAGGATGCTATAATGAATTTCGTTGCGGAGCCGTGGTGTAGCGGTTAACATGTCGGCCTGTCACGCCGAAGATCGTGGGTTCAAATCCCATCGGCTTCGCCATATTTGCCTCGATAGCTCAGCTGGTAGAGCAGCGGACTGAAAATCCGCGTGTCGGTGGTTCAACTCCGCCTCGAGGCACCATATGGGCGGAAGTGGCTCAGTGGTAGAGCATCGCCTTGCCAAGGCGAGGGTCGCGAGTTCGAATCTCGTCTTCCGCTCCAGTAAGTCTATACAGCGTTACCCTCAGGTGACGCTTTTTATTTGCTAAAAAGCCGCGGACAGACAGCTTGCGGAAACAGGTTAAAACTGATATACTAATTTCTGCGCGATACGCGATTTTTGGGCGGATGGCGAAGTGGCTAACGCTGTGGTCTGCAAAACCACCATCCACCGGTTCGAATCCGGTTCCGCCCTCCATATCGTGCCCGGGTGGCGGAATAGGCAGACGCACGGGACTTAAAATCCCGCGAGGTTTACCCCTCGTGCCGGTTCGACCCCGGCCTCGGGCACCATCTTTAAGTTGAAAAACCGGCTTTGGTCCGGTTTTTTGTATTTTATAGCAAAGAATTCAAACCAAGCGATCAATATCATAGCAGGTAAACGCTAATCTTTATTCCATGTATTCGACTAGATATTCCTTGTTTTATATGGCATTGTTATAATATGATGTCTGGCAACCCGTCACATTAATGCAAATCTAATCTCAATAGGAGGTGGTTAGTATGACAAATGATCCCATGCAAAAGAACAGATTGGGCGAGTCTCTACCCAGCCGTAACGACGCTAGAGGACAACATCCTGGGATCACTCGTGAAAATGGTGCTCCGGTTATTAACAATCAGGATACTATGACCGCAGGCCCAAGAGGACCTCAAATCCTTCAGGACGCATGGCTGCTCGAAAAGCATGCGCACTTCAACCGTGAGGTAATCCCTGAGCGTCGTATGCACGCCAAAGGATCTGGTGCCTTCGGTGAGTTCGTGGTTACACATGACATAACAAAATACTCTAAAGCGAAGATATTTTCCGAGATAGGAAAGAAGACAAAAGTCTTCATACGCTTTTCTACAGTAGCCGGGGAGCGCGGCGCAGCCGATGCGGAGCGTGATATACGCGGATTTGCTATGAAATACTACACTGAAGAAGGTAACTGGGATCTGGTTGGCAACAACACCCCGGTTTTCTTTTTTCGGGATCCTAAGAAGTTTATCGACCTGAATCATGCGGTTAAGCGTGATCCTCGCACTAATATGCGAAGTCCCAATACTAACTGGGACTTCTGGACATCCCTACCGGAGTCATTGCTGCAGGTTACCATTACTATGAGTGATCGCGGTATTCCTTCTTCCTATCGCTATATGCATGGATTCTCAAGTCATACTTATAGTCTGATCAATGCAGCCAATGAGAGATTTTGGGTGAAATTCCACTTCCGCAGTCAGCAGGGTATCCAGAATCTGACCGATCAAGAATCTGAAATGGTGGTAGCCAAGGATCGGGAGAGTCATCAGCGAGATCTTTATACGGCCATTGAAAAAGGAATGTTCCCGAAATGGACTATGTTTATTCAGGTCATGACCGAAGAACAGGCCAGAAATATGCCCTATAACCCCTTTGATCTGACTAAAATGTGGTACAAGACAGATTTCCCTCTGATCGAAGTAGGCGAAATCGTATTGAACCAGAATCCGGACAATTATTTTGCTGATGTGGAGCAAGCGGCCTTCAACCCCGCCAACAATGTGCCAGGTATTGGCTATTCTCCTGACCGTATGCTTCAGACCAGATTGTTTTCTTATGGAGATGCCCAGCGTTATCGTTTAGGTGTAAACCATCACCAGATCCCTGTCAACAGTCCTCAAGGAGTTGCAGATCCGCACAGCTATCATCGTGATGGCATGATGAGAGTGGACGGAAACATGGGTAGTGAGCTCCATTATGAACCCAACAGCTATGGCAATTGGACCGACCATCCCGAAACCGCTGAGCCCATCCAAGAAGGTGGCGATGTTTATCAATATGACTTCCGTGAGGATGACCATGATTACTTCACCCAACCGGGGCTTCTCTTCCGTGCCATGAGCCGTGAACAGCAGTTGGTGCTTTTCGAGAATACCGCGCGCAACATGGGTGATGCGACCTTGCAGATCAAGCATAGGCATATCAATCATTGTTATATGGCCGATCCTGAGTATGGCAAGGGTGTAGCTGAAGCCCTGGGCATTTCTATTGACGATGTAGATCTTACTCCGAGGAAATCTGACAGTCATGCTGCCTGGCTAAAGGATAATGCACGTGGCGCAGATCTAAATGTGCCTAGCGCGCCAGCAGATCCTGTTACTGCCAGGGAGTTGCCCCGGAATGGCCGTGATACCAATGTTGCAGATCTGAAGAGTTTATTCAGTTGGGAGGATGACCCCCAGATGCTGTAATTCTATCAAGATGAGAACGATTGTGATTACTTTCAGTGGCAAAATGACAGAGGCAAAAACCAGGAGGAGCTATGATTATGCCAAGTGTGGAAGTAAACGCCCGGCATAGGCGCAGTCTAATTAAATAGGGGGAAAATAGATGCTGGGAGCAATCATTGATACCATTGCTGCAATTACCGGCGCTATTGCTGAGGCCTACTATGGTGTGCCAGAGGACATAGAAGCCAAAGCCCTTACTTAACTGGATGAGGAACTGCGGACAGTCTATGATGAATGGACTGCGTTCATGACACCCAGAGATGACCCGAAATAAGATATCTTCAATTTGAGCAGGTAGAAAGAGTGATGGGTATTTCAAGAGGATCATCGCTCAGGTTAGGTAGATTAGTTGATAAATTAAGGTAAGTCCACATTTGGCAGAGACGGAATTGGAGGATTCCCATGAGCATTGGTTATGCCTGCCTAACCGTTGGAGTTCCGGGAACAAAGTTAAGAAGCTGCACATTAAAAAACTCCGCTCCCGATGTTTTGACATATTTAATTCAATCAAACTTAACAGCATTAGATAAGATATTAGACTACAACATACAAAATGATATCAAATTGTTTCGTGTTAGCTCAGATATCATTCCTTTCGGTTCACATCTGGCAAACACCCTAAAATGGTGGGAAGAATTCAACCATCAGTTAAGGGAAGTCGGAAATAAGGCGCTTTTAAATGGTATACGCCTTTCAATGCACCCCGGGCAATATACTGTACTCAATTCAACGAATGAAACCGTGGTAGAGCGAGCAGTGACAGATTTGAAATACCATGCACGACTATTGGACGCCATGGGTTTAGGAGCAGAACACAAGATAGTTATACATATCGGTGGTACTTATGGCAATAAGACCGCCGCACTCCAACGCTTTGTTCAAAATTACCGATGTTTGGATGAAAATGTCCGCCTCCGACTGGTGATTGAAAACGATGACCGTCAGTATACCATAGCTGATGTTCTTTCTATTGGAGAAAGGGAAGGCATTCCCGTTGTGTTTGACAATCTTCATCATCAGGTCAACCCAGATAATACTTATTCGGAGAGGGACTGGATGGCTGCCTGCGCCAACACCTGGAAAAGGGCGGATGGCCCCCCAAAGCTGCATTATTCACAGCAAGATACCCACAAGCGGCCTGGTTCACATTCTGTCACCCTGGATGTTGAAGATTTTATCAAGTTTTATAAACGTATTCCCCAGAAGAATGTTGACATCATGGTGGAAGTAAAGGACAAGAATTTGTCGGCGCTAAAGTGTATAAATGCTATTGCTTCACCAAAAATCCAACGGCTGGAGAAGGAATGGGAGCGTTACAAGTACCTGGTTCTTGAGCATTGTCCAGCAGTCTACCAGGAAATAAGGCAACTATTGAAAAACAAGAGTTCCTATCCTGTGGTGGAATTTTACCGACTGATCGATGGGGCAAGGCTATCTCCAGTCGAACCCGGGAACGCCGTGAATGCTGCCCAGCACTTATGGGGACATTATTATAAAGATTTAACTGACGAGAATACCAAGCTAAGATTTGCAAAACACATTGATAAAATAAGTAAGGGAGGATCAACAATTCCTTTGAAACGCTTGCTATGGAAGCTGGCTGAGGCAGACAAACAAAAGCATTTGTTGGATTCTCTCTACTTTATGGAGTTATTTTAATAAGGTGCGGAATTGGTAGCCATTTATAACCGGTAAGGGAGTTAAAATGGGAGGTAGGCCCATTGGACACAACAAAAAAGGCCTGGGTCAACGGATCATTCTTAGTAGCTACTATAGGTATCAATGCTCTTGGGGCTTTAGGTTACATCAACGGCCTCACCCAAGAAGAAATCTCGAACAGGTTTGTTACCCTTATAACACCAAGCCCATTCACTTTCGGCATTTGGGGCGTTATCTACTCTCTGCTTATCATCTCAGTGATTATGATGATAGTAAAAAAGAATGATGCCTATTATCAGAGGGCTGTAGATCGAATCACTGTACCGTTCATGGTGTCCTGCATCCTGAATATGGCATGGATCATTGCTTTTTCATATGTACAGATTGAGTTGTCTGTGTTATTCATATTCGGGCTGGTGATCACACTGGCTTTGATCTGCCGAGAGCTCCTGAAGGGCAATGACGGGAAGCACTGGATGTTACCTTTAACTTTTGGTACCTATACTGGTTGGTTATTAATAGCAACGGTTGTAAACACAGCTGCCATGCTTGTAAAGCTGAATTGGAGCGGTTTTGGCATCCCCGCAGATATCTGGGCGATAATTGTCCTGGTCGCTGCAATTATTCTAGTCACCGCCTTACTCTTGAGAATTCGCATTGCTGTGTTTCCACTGCCGGTTGCCTGGGCATATTTCGGGATTTATAATTACTTAAGGGCACCGCATGGGTATAAGGGCGAGTTTGTTTTTCTACAGAACATAGCTCTAGCGGGAGTGGTTGTTCTACTGGCTTTGGCCGCGATCCAATTCTATCGAAACCATGTGTCGTTGATCCCCAAGTCTTAACCCATTTCCCTGTCTGTGAATATGATCCCTTTCGATAAGGCTTCTATCAACAGGCATAATTGTATCGGGAAATCGTTTTCACGGATACGCTTCCGAACTCGGGCACCATCTTCACGAAAATACCATGGGTTCTCAGTGAAATATCTGGGAACCTTTTTCTTTTTCTTCCTAATTAAGTAGCTAGGCTGAAATAGCAAGGCTTACATTATTGGAAAGCTTTCATGAAAGCGGTAATAGCAGGCCTTTGAACAAAAAAGGCATAATCCGAAGGAGTTCCTATCGTTTGAGGCTGGAGGTGACGAAAATGAAGAAACTATCTAAGCTGGTGGCTATTTACCCAGGTTTTCTCTAATTACTTAAACTTAGTGATGTTCTAGCATGAATTTTATGTTAACGTATCTTATAAGGGAAAGGTATCTTGCCGTTTAGTTAGTGTGGTT
>Ga0209312_1002542_pt1 | contig 11788 bp, 8 predicted proteins | sample BioC13SIPDNA_4_FD_185744 | JGI IMG/M metagenome (GOLD analysis project Ga0209312, IMG submission 185744) | Anaerobic biogas reactor microbial communites from Washington, USA - Biogas_R1_B C13 SIP DNA (SPAdes) (version 2) | ecosystem: Engineered > Bioreactor > Anaerobic > Unclassified | place... | reverse complement strand
TGTTTCAATCCACGCACCCGTGTAGGGTGCGACCTCAATTCTTCTAACCTTGATATATCAAGGCTTTTAATGACTACTTGCGCGATACTATGTAAATAGTTGCTTTATCTACATCGAGTTTTTGTCTATGCTTCCTAAAGGGGCAATATAGTAGCTTCGCGACCCTATCGGTAAATCACTTACCGCTTCCGGTTCGCGCTAAAATATCATGATTCCCTCCGGGTCGTAGCTTTCTTTGGCACCAAAGTGTTCCACTCGTCTTTTCCAATTGGCGCCCAGCATATAGTAGCGCAGACTGTCCTTGTCTTTATCAACGATGGCTTCCAATTCGCTTTTCAGTTTTACAAACTGTGCCGGCTCCAGTAAGCACTCAAAAACCGAATTTTGAACTCTCTGACCGTAATCAACACACTTTTTAGCAACTTTCCTCAGGCGTTTCTGCCCTTCCTTATCGGCGGTGTTTACATCGTATGTTATCAAAACCATCATTTTGTTTCACCTCTATTTCATCACAAACCCGGGGTAGGCATCGAGGTCGCCTCGCAGATATCTAGCCAAAAGTAACGCCTGAGTATACGGTAGCAATCCCACCATTACTTTTTCCTCCAGATAGGGATGCATAATTTCTTCCTGCTTGCGTTTTTGCCAGGCATTGAGCAGTACTTTTCGGGCCCCATCCGTAACCAGTACAGCGCCGTTTTCCATGAGTACAAAATCATCCTTGCATATTTGCTTACGGTTTATCAACGAAAGCACCATCCGATCTGCTAAGTAGGGACGCAGTTCTTCCATTAAATCCAGGGCTAAGCTGGGACGCCCCGGTCGATCCCTATGCAAAAACCCTACAGCCGGATCAAGTCCCACGCTTTCTAATGCCGATCGGCATTCATGCACCAGCAGTGTATAGAAAAAGGATAGCAAGGCATTCATATTATCCAACGGTGGGCGTTTGCTCCTGGCGTACATAAAAAAGTCTTGTTTCTGCTCCAGAATAAGATGGTCAAGCTCGGTAAAATATCTCTGCGCCGCCTCACCTTCGATTCCACGGATATCATCTAGATTTTTGGCGGCAAATACTTTCCGGGCTGAATTCCCAAGTAAAGCAATACTCCGTTCGATATCTTCGCTGACTCTCTCCGGGTGATCGCGCCGCCCTCTCTGTAACACTGCCCTGCAGTTAAGGATTTTAGCTGAGATAAAGTATCTGGCCAGATCAGGGCTCTCGTTTTCCTTGTCTGCCAGCCGGTACTGCCGCCTCCTCAGCAAAACATTGCCGTTCTGGGGACCCTCAACTCGCGCCAAGAATTTGCCGCGAGGGGTAAAAAAGCTAACCGTTACACCCCTTTCCGCACACAATCCCAGCAGGGCCGGACTTGCACCGGGATAACAAAAGCACACGACCGCCTCCAGGTTATGCACCGGTGTTCGGAATACAACTTCTTCATCCCGAATAATAAGTATATTCTCCCCATCCCGCGCTAGATAAGACTCCGGCGTGGTCACATATAGTGTGTTTAAGAGCTTCCTCAACCGTTCACCCCGTTTTCTCTCCGCGGCAAGTTTTCCAGCAAGCCGTGCCAATAACTGCTGGCACTAGATTTAGACGGCATTTGGGGCAGGCAAATGTCTTTCATGGAACAGCTTTTACATACGCTTGGTTTCGTATCTGGCCGGGGCGTGACTCCTTCTCGGTATAACTGGTGCATATGCTCCGCTAATCGCACGACCTTCGTCCGCAGCGCTTCATCTAGCTCCACCGTCTCCCGGCGGCGGGTTTCACCGTAATACAAGTCCCCTTCCGGTATATGGCACTGCATCATTTCTTCCAGGCAAATCGCCTGGGCGCACAGCTGTATGCGATCATAGTCGCCTTTTTTGGGTTTACCGCGTTTATACTCTACCGGCCGCGGTAAGTATAAACCTTTCTTTTTAGCTAGCGGTACGCCGCTGCCGTCTTCCGCACGGATAAACTCAACCACGTCAGCCTCGCCGAAGATGCCCAAAGTTAAGGACTGCACCCGCATACCGCGTACTACTACCGCCCCCGGCTTGTAAGACTTGTAATTCGGGTCATGGGCCTTGTCATGCATAACCCGCCCTTCCGCTGTCCGCTGGTTCTCGCTCCATTGCTGCTCGATATGTATCAATGCCCATTGCCGTTCACAGAAGGCGATGTGCTGCAACCCCGAGAGAGGAAGGAGTTGGTCCTCAGTGTAGTTACTCACCGTCTATCACTTCTGGCTTCAGTCCATCCAAATCACTCAAGCTAAATTCGTAGTCGGAAATATCCTTCGGATCAATAGTCCCTGGTTTTGGTACTATAGATAACGTTCTATGTACTTTGGCCGATGAATACTGCCCGTTTCTGCAATTATGCTTCCACCAATATACCCTAACAACTTCCATGCTTCCTTCGGGCCGAGCTGAAGAGGCATCGTTATCGAAGAGATGAATCAGCGCTTGTTTGACCGCCTCGGCATCCTCATCGCTGAACCCTGTCTTGCTGGCCAATTGAGGATTAATGCTGCCGTTAAACCGATACAGCCCATAATCAACCCGGTGCTTCATTCCCATGGTGTCGGAGGCCTTCTTTTCTCCCTCACCGCTTACGCTCTTGGTAATTTGGATGCTGGTGGTACTGATCGGTGCAATACTGAAAGCCGGATGAATGGAAACCGGGCCGCGAATTCCAATAGATACGCTGCCCTCTTTTTCTCCTTGCTCCTCATCGGTTTCCGTTTTTTTATTCTTCTTGGATTTATCTGAGAATGCAAACACTTGCCCAAAAGAGCGCACATCTATCCATTTTTGGCAAGCAGCCTCGGCAAATCTTTTTTCATCTTTAAATCCCACATCTTTTAATTCTTTTTCTGCACGCTCGCGTAGACTCTTGTAATCGTCGATCTTATTATCATCCGACTGCACAAAGACCAAATTACCGTTTTCCATAAGTCGGTTTCTAATCTTACGTTTTATGCAGACGTCCGATATTTCTCCATAGCCGTCATAATTGACTCTCGGTCGATTTCCATTCAAAGGATCTCCGTTGGGATTGGCATTTTTAACGCTTAATACAACCGCAAAATCGATTTTGTTGTTTAAAGTCCCCATTTATTTAACCTCCATCTCTTCCATATTAATCGGCGTTTTGTCGTTTTTGGTGCTGGGAATCAATTCTTTACGCTGGCAATGATAGCCCAGCAAAAATTCACCACTTAGTTTTTTGTCATCAATAAAGTCTTTGACATCAAATTTATCCATTACTTCATCCAAATGCTTTTTATAATAGTAATTTGTTCCAGGCGATAACCGTGCCATATAAGGTTCAAGTGCCAATTCGATATACCGCCAGGTGCTGGCAGGCCTTTCGGCAAACCTTTGCATGTATTTAGCCGCATTGGTTGGGCGATTGCGCTCAGCCTTGCTCAGTGCTCTTTGTTCAAATACATCCGCGATCGCTAGCAACCTTCCATAAAGGTAATCACGGGTTAACCGATCATGATCCAGCCCCATTCCAACATCCTCCCCTTTGTAATCAATTTGGTATTTCCTGTATAGAGCACAAGCTACTCCCAGCACCGTCTCCCATTCCCCTTCGCTCTTCGCTCCTACCCGGTTGCAGGCGCGCCGCACAGCGCTTTCCATTAAATCCCGGGGTATCTTATGGCCGTCAACAATACACGGTAGCAACCTTTCAACGGTTTTTTTGAGCAGCTTTTCATCGACTTTTCTGCCATAGGCACTTTCAGCGATGATTCGCGGAGCCGGAGCACCGATAAATTTCTTAAATTTTTCAGAATCCCAATATTGCTGATCCCAGCAACAGGTATTGTGCCAGCGCTCCAGACGTTCAGCAAAATCAGAGCCTTTCAGTTCGCGATAAAAACTGATGGCCATCCGGCCCGTGGTAGCAGAGTTTAACGCAATAACTACCACATCGGCCATATCCTCCAGGGATGCTTTGTATCCCGCTATTTTTTTATTCAGCTTGAGTGCGTCATCCTGGGCGGTATAAACCTGAACATTATCATAGTCAGGAAGAACATCCAAACCAGCAACATCACTGGTGTCATCCGTCGGATTCGGTACATATGCTCCTGAAGTATCCCAAGCCACGACTGTCAGTCCCGGTCCGTTCTTTTCGATGAATACCCGCCCCTGCCGGCTGATCAGCCATTTCAGTGCATAATGAGCTTTTTGGCTGACTTCATAGCTAATGACGCAGGCCCCATTGGCAGTGCGGAAGCGTCCTCTAAAAGTAAACCCCTTATCATCATTTGAAGAAATCAATTTTGCTCCGTCACCGCCGGTTCGTATATATTTTGCATGTTGTTTTGCAGAAGTCTTTATTTCGCCAGTTATATAACACACATCCTCTTGCCCCTTGATACTCGCGTAATAACTGATCCAGCTGTCATGCAAACTCTTATCGTCCCATACTGAAGCCTGCGTATTTCCTTCTTCCCACACGATGAACCTCACCATCGAAGCATCTTGTCTAACATTTGGTGCATTTCTATTAATATTTTTATTCCATTTATCTAACAACTGATCATTATCATCGACTAGCAAAACGTTTGCTTCAACCAAATCCCTAATTACTTGTCCTTTTGAAACATACTTTAAAACTGCCTGAGCTTTAGGATGACTATACCCTGAATCGCACCATGCTCTTAACTGACTAACATACAAATCATGTAAAAATGTTTTTGTGCCTCCATATTTTTGATAGTCACCAGCAATATATTGTAGTCCGTCACACAATGGATGCGGTTTTGGTTTTTTACCGGTTCTTCCATCAGAGTCTTCAGAACACGGGATTATAGTCGAAGCATCCTTGGAGGATACGAGTTCGGCCCGCTTAAAATTACCATTGCTATCTATTGTGATTTCTATTTGTGCGAGTCTAGTTGTATGTGCTATAGGTAGCAAAGGCATACTCTTTACCCCATTTTCATCTATATACACTTCTCCGATCTGTGAGCTGCAATTATCGTATGTTTCGGCCAGCTTCTGCATCCAACCCAATTTATACCCCCCCTTCGGCGGGATCATCCAGAAGTTCTGCTTCATCTAAACCAACACTAGCGATAGTCTGCCTTTTCAACGGTTTTACAAACCTGGTGATATCGCATACATCAGGTCTGATGAATTCCACAATTCCGTTTTTCATAACTGGACGCCAAAAGCGAGCATGGAGTTCGTTTTTGCCGATTTCGTCCGGGTAATTGAAACCGTGAAACATCAAACCAAAACCCATATCGCCATAATCGTCGTAGAATCCAGCGCCCGAACCAAATTGGCATGGCTCGATATAAGCCTGACACTCCCGCACACCCAAAAATATGTCTCGCCTGCCACCTCTTTCGATCATGCGCTTGGCTACGAAATAGTGTTTGTTCTCGTTTCTGTCATGAGCCATGTCTTCCCGATAAAAATTCCATTCGAAGTGGGCTTCTACTTGATATTCCACATCCATAAGATACGTGTAAATGGAAAGCGAGTTCGGTCCCCCGTTATAATCTATTGGTTTGGCGCTGCGTGTCTGGGTTCGAATCGGTTTCATAACCCGCATCCGGTCAATAACCCATATTATGGTTGGCTTCCAGTAAGCTGATTCCAGGATCCCTTTCATTGCCTGATAAGTTGGAATCTGATACGAAAACTTCTCACCCCCGATCTTCGTTACCGGATCAGTAAACAACGCATACTGTCCGTACACCTTAAACTCCACTCTGTTCTCCATCCTGTATCCCCCCTTATGAATTAATGAATCCCAATTCCCTGTCCGGCGAAAGGGTTAATCCCACATAGTTGTTGTAATACCGTTCATCCACATAGAACACGCCGCTACCTTTTTTGGTCTCCCTTATCGCTTTTACATCATGTAGCGCTCTAATCTCGTTATCAAAAACATTAACCGAGTATCGCTGCGCTTTTTTTAACACCTCGTAAAATTCCGGTAAAGCAAGATCAGAGCATAAATCGGCAATAATGCTCACCCCTTCCTCATATGGTACGATCACGCCTCGATAATTCGAATCGATGACCTTAAATTCCTTGGCTGCAGATTCAAAGGACTGTTTATGATGCAAGTCGCATCTACATCGACTTTTTGTTTCAAATCCTTTTTCAGATATTTTATTGGTGGATAAGAGGTTAAACAAATCATCATCCCGGCCAATACTGGATTTTCTACCTACTCTGTAGCTCATCTCATTACGTTTCTCATAATAGTAGTAATGATAATATTGCCTGATAGCCTTATCTCCAACTAAGTTATTGTCGAATCTCTCAGGATTGCTTGAATATTCGTTAATAATACGTGCCGCTATTCTGGCGCCATCTCCAATGTCAGGCAGATTAGTCAATTTTTCATTGACAGGGTTGACAATATGCACCCGACCTATCATTTTTCTTGTGTCATTGCGATTGCATCTGCCAGCGGCTTGCGCTATAGAATCAAGTCCTGCCAAATAGCGAATGACCGATCCAAAGTCAATATCAACACCGGCCTCAATCAGTTGGGTACTGACACAAATAACCGGCAGTCTTTTTTCAGGATCCAGCCTGTCTTTAATCTCTTTTAATACTGTCATGCGATGAGCTGGACACATGCTGGTACTAAGATGATATAGAAAATCGCAATTTGGGAATCTAAAGAGCAGTTGTTTATAGACACTGCGAGCGGCAGTTTTGGTATTAACTACAATCAACACGCTGCCGGTCAAGCACAACTCCTCTTCTGCTATTTCAGCTACTTGCGCCTCTGTCCATCCTTCGTCTCTGATTTTAGAAATTACTTCTACCCGCTTTAAATCCTTGAAAAGCTGAGGTACATCTTCAATGATTTTTTTATCATCTGGGATCGGCAATACAAGGGATGAATGTCTGATTTCGTCCAACAATGGTTGGGTGGCGGTGCACAATACGACGGTGGTTCCACAGGCTTTCACCAAAAAACGAATGGCCAGATTAAACATATGTACACACTTAATCGGCAGGGTCTGTATTTCGTCGAATATGATGACTGCATTGGCTAATTGGTGCATTCGGCGGGCGCTTCTTGTTCCTCCCCCAAATAACGTTTCCAAAAACTGAACCATGGTTGTAAACACCACCGGCGCGTCCCAGTTTTGTGCCAGCATCTTCTGCATTTCATTTTCTTTTTCTGGTGTCAGATTGGAATGGTGTTCGAGGACAATTTGACTTCTCTCGTCTGAAGGTTCAAGGATTTCTCTGACTTTATCAGCATTTTGATCAATAATTGACGTGTAGGGGATAACATAAATAATTCTATCCATCTTGTGTTCCATTGCATGGTTGATGGCAAAGCGCAGGCTGGAGAGAGTTTTGCCTCCGCCTGTAGGAACAGTTAACTGAAATACTCCTTTGTCTTTGGTGGCGTATTTTAAACATTGGTCGCTTATGTCAACTCTGATCTGGTCAATATTCTTTTCAACCTTAAACTTGCCTAGATGCGCTTCCAATCGTTCAGATAACGTCGTCCAGATGAAATCGCTGCTTTCGCTTTTCAATTCCAGCGACAAAGATTTCTCAAACCTAATCGTATCTGTTCTATCTGCGTCAATCAGGCAGCTAAACAGCATACGCAGCAACAAACCCTGTTTAAAACTAAACGATGACTTCGTATCGATGCTTTCTTTTATATCTTCTGTTTTGTCGGTTATTTCCTTTATAAGACTGGGATCAGCAAGCAATGAGTATATGCTATCCTTGATGGCGGAATCAAGGTTACCTTCTGCTTCTTCAACTCTTGTCGACTCAAACGCCTTTTTCATTCTCGCTTCATATCTATTCATTCCGTCCGGCGTAAGGCAATCTATTATTCCGGAATGATGAGAAGCGATCGCTAAGGCTAGATACTGTGCTACTATTCGTGCCTGTCCCCCTTGAGGGTTCAGATGATTATAGATTAACTGAGCTCCAGCGCTGGAATGATCAATTTTCCCCTGACAATCGTCTGCGCTCAAATAATCATCCTCATCGGGGTCAATTAGTCCTACTGCCGAACGAATATATTGATCGAACAACCCAGTGGCTTTACCTAAATCATGAGAAAGCCCTATTACTTCTCCGCATTTTCTCAAACCAATTTTCGCTGCATACTCCGAAGCAAGTTTGGCAGTATTTACAAGGTGCTCCCAAAGGCACTGTTCTTTATTGTCTTCTTTCCTAAAATGAGAGATAAAGCAATTTCTGTCTGCCATTATCAATTACCACCTGAGGAAATTAATGTTTATTAGCCTTATTTTTTCCATTATATTGTTTTTAGGTATATATTTCTAGTTAATACGATATTTAATCTGCAAGGGTTAGCGGAAAACTTCTAACATCGCAATGGCACGGAGCATGATAATTTGCTGAGACTTCCCAGAGTTTAATTCACTTCCTTTGACACTGCAATTGCCTAGAATCGGGTAGGAGGCTACCCATTATTTGGCTAGCCGACCTCCCAGTCGAGTAGCACTAGGGACTCTTACCCATTTGGCTACTCCCATGCCAGGCGGACATAAACGTCAGGACGAACCCGAAGTTCGTCCTGACGTTTCTTTATTACGTTGTATTTACCCATTATTAATGAGCGATTGTGCTCTTGCTTCTTGATTTAGGTTTACCTTCTACCCCAACGACTGCAATACACTGCGTTGCCCGGGAGAAAGGTAGTAGTTGTCCCCTTCTTGCACTACCTTTCCCAGCCGCTCCAAGCGCTGCAGGTGTTTCCAGTCCATCATGCATTCATGTATGTAATAGATAGCTTGGGGCTGGGGGAGACGCCCGTCGTAGCAAACTGCTTCTTTGGCCAGGTCGCGGATCTTATGCTTGCCTGATTTCAGCAGAGACAGGATTTTTTCTTCCTGTTGAAATAGTATATCCCGATAAGCAGCCAGACGTTTGGAAATATTGCTCTTGGTAAGGGCTGGGCCATGCCCGGTTATAAGAAGTTCTGGGCCGATGCTGCGCAGCTTTTCAATACTGTGTATGAAGTCGTCCACATCACTGTCGAGCATGGCGAAGAATGGTTTGGAGTCCAGGTTGATATCGGCGGTAAAAATAAAGCCTTGTTCGGGAAACAGGAAACCGCAGTGCCCTGCACTATGGCCGGGTAAGCTGACTACCTGAAATGAGACCCGGCCGGTGGAAATGGTCTGTCCGTCCTGGATCTCTCCGTCTGCTGGCCGGGGAGTATACTTAACTGCGGGCAGATAAAGAGGGCGTACGCTGTCATCAGGAAAGAGATCGAATCCGTAGTCGCGCAGGTATATCTCGCCGTCAGATACCCGCTCATGCTCGGCAGGGTGCATAAGCACTTCCGTGTCCGGACAGGCATGATTACGGGAGCAATGGTCACTGTGTCCGTGGCTGTTTACTATCAGGTTTATAGTTTGGTCTGCGATATGTTGCCATTCGTCTTCAGGTGGACTGGAGTCTACCAGACAGTTGATATCATCTTCTATCCATAGGCAGTTACAATAAGGCAGAGTGAATTTACCATTGCTGAGCAATGATATGTGTTGAAATAATTTCTCCATACCTTCCCCCAAATTTTACTGTTTGCTGATCTGCAGACATTATAACCCAGTTTCGCGCAGTTATCGATTGTTTACAGGCAGTACAAAGAATTTAAGTTAGGGGCGAACACTGCGTTCGCCCCTAGATGCTCATAGTAGTTTTGGTAGCAGTTAGAGGAGTTTTGCTATTATGATTGCTGCTTCGGCGCGGGTCGTATTGCCCTGGGGTCGGAAGCTGTTATCGGGGTAACCGCTCAGGTAGGATTTGTTTACCGCAGCGGTCACACCGGACAAGGCCCAAGAGGCAATCTGTTGGGCATCGGTAAAGTTCAAGGTCTGGTCTTTAGTTTCCAGTTGGGTGGCTCGGGCGATGATAACTGCGGCTTGTTCCCGGGTGATGTTGTCGTCGGGGCCGAAGCTGTTCTGATCATAGCCGCTGATTAAGCCGTGAGCGGCGGCGGTGCCGATACTTTCTCTGGCCCAGTGGGCAGCGGTGTCCTTAAAATCTGAGTCGGCTTTGGGTTCAAGTTTTAAGGCTTTGACCAGCATTACAGTAAACTCTGCCCGGCTGATGGTCTTATCGGGTTGGAAAGTGCCGTCGGGATAGCCGCTGATTACTCTGGCATTTATCAATTTAGCAATGCTGTCTTTAGCCCAGTGTCCGGCCAGATCGGTTGGCAGCTCAGGTTCCGGCTGCGGAGCTGGGGGTAGGGGCGGTTCTTCTTTTTCGCTGGCTTTGAGGGTGGCGATGACTGCGAATTTGGTGAAGTGTGTGACTTCTCCGCTAATGGAGCCGTTGGTCGGATCCACTTCAATGTTATCCAGTTCCACCCACTCTCCGTTTGCTTCGTCGAAGTAACAGATCTTTATATCGTATTTGTCCGGATCGATCTGGGACTTATTAAAGGACATGGTGATGGTGACCGGCTCTGAAAAATCGCCGGACTTGTTCTTGACGATGTCTACCACCTGGCTGATAAGCTGACTATCGGCGGGCAGATCCATGCCGGAAGTCAGACTGGCTTCTCTCACCTGGACGCGGATATCGCTTTCCACGGCACCAGGTGGGAAGTTTAGGGTTACACCGGCATCACTGGTATCTTGACCGTCCGAGGTCACCAGAACGCCGGAAGATTGGGTGGAACTGCTACTGCTCCCGCCAGAGCTGGGGCTTCCGCTTGACGGTGCAGCGTTCGTGGTAACGCTAAGACCTGTGCTGGCAGACGATGGGTTGTTCGTCGCTGTTTCTTTGACCCGGGCGACGAAAGTGTATTGAGTGGAGGCGGACAGACCGGTAAAAACATTGCTGTCCTGCCACGTCTGACCATTGTCTTTGCTGAATTGATGAGCTAAATTGGCTGCGAGAGTGACACTATTGTGCGTTTTACTAGCCAGGGTGGGAGCTGCTGGCGCTGCTGGGTCATCAGCCTTCTGTACCGCAGTGGCTGGAAATACTGCTGTTACTACACCGGAACCTGCGGCATTGGTTACCGTATCCGCATCCGCTACTGTAAAGAAGTTTTCGGTTACACTGGTTAGGGTAAAACCGGTTTTGGGTATCAGGGTGATGGTAGCAGTGTACGCGGTTGCACCAGCAAATTTATCATCTACTATTGCAGGGCTCCAGTTTATCGTTCCGGTGTACTGTTCAGTTTCATTTATAGTTGGGACCGGGGGCGCACCTGTCACCGGTGCAGTTACGCCTGTGATTGCATTAATGTTAATTATCGTACCAGGATCCCCTGTGACCGTAACCGGAATGGTCAGGTTGAAGGTTTGGCCGCTGGCCGTTGCGGTCAGCACCAGTTCGTAGATTCCGCTCGCCGAAGGATCAATAGTCACTGTGTTATTGCTTATGTTTGCGCGTAAATCTCCGCTGGTTTTTGTGTTGTCTATAGAATAGGTGAGTCCGTCTTGCATTCCAGTTAAAGCTATGGTTCTGTCCGTGCCTGTCGTTGCATCAGTGATAGGAGCGGGCAATGGATCGAGAAATAATCTCGATTGACCAGAATCATTATAATATACTTCATCGAGGACAACAGTTTCGCTGGTAATATTTAAAGTGCCACCGGTACTTGTTCGAACTTTGCCGTTAAAGGTGCCGCTAGTCAGATTCGCAGTCCCAGCACAGGACAGTGCATTGGTGCTGCCGGTGAAGGTACCAGAGAAAATATTAACCATACCTCCGCTGCCAATAAACACAGCGTTGCTGTTTCCTTTAATAGTAGGGCTGCCGCTGATATTGGCGGTACAGT
>Ga0209312_1002530_pt1 | contig 11823 bp, 10 predicted proteins | sample BioC13SIPDNA_4_FD_185744 | JGI IMG/M metagenome (GOLD analysis project Ga0209312, IMG submission 185744) | Anaerobic biogas reactor microbial communites from Washington, USA - Biogas_R1_B C13 SIP DNA (SPAdes) (version 2) | ecosystem: Engineered > Bioreactor > Anaerobic > Unclassified | place... | reverse complement strand
GCATTGATACATTGTACAGGAGGAGACTTTCTAAGCGGTTTCCAATTCCGGCACATCGGTTTCCACTAGACCGGAATGGTGGTTTCCTATCACCGGACAGGTGGTGTAAACTGCTCCGGAATACTCAGCAGATCCATCAATTCTAAGGAACCAGTTAGAAAACATGGTCAAGCAGTGGCGAGAGGTAACCAAAGTTGACGAAGAAAAAGGAGTCTTATTGTACTGCTATGTGGGGCCAGACAGTTCGCTCGAAGATGTGAAGAATACTGCCCAAGCAGCAGTAAGGGATGTTTATAAAAAACTGAACATAACAGAAGGCTGCCCGGTAGCTATCATATTGCTTCATGACGAAGATGGGGCATTGGCGGAGTATGTAGCGCATTACATGGTCCTCGAACAGCTTACTGAAGCCGAGATTCAAAAGTATGGAAATTTTATCGACGCGCGGAAGAAGGGAATAGAAAAATTAATCCAGGATACCTTTGCGGGATTGGTTAGGAATAGGACGATGGTTCTTGGAAACGATGATGAAATCAAGGGCGATAGGTTAGGTGATCAGTTAACTAGCTTATTCGAGAATGTATACAAGAAAAGTATTCCATTCCCGTTCGATGGTTTTGCGGGGCAAAGAGGAAATGGGGGACCCGATTGTAAGGAGTTTACCAAGGACCTATTTACAGGGAATCTCGACAAAGAGCGCATTGCTCAATATGGCGTTCAACAGCGTAATCGGGCTGTGACGGTCATACAACAAGCATGGGGTGCAATTAATTTGGACGGCACAATTCGCCAGATACCACAAAACAAAAACATAGCAGAGATCTTCACCGAATTTGATAAGAACTTAGACTCAAAGCAACGGATGAATATCGGAGGGCAGCTACGACGAATTTGTAGGCCACCATATGGGTGTAATATCGCTTCAGCTGGAATGCTGTTGGCATTGTTTATTGGATCGCGGAAGGAAACCATAAATGTATACAAAGACAAAAGAAAGATTAGTATCGAGGATTGGCTGTCCACTGCTTTTAAAAACAATTTCCTAGCTATTCCGGTTGTAGACAGCACTGAAATAGTGAAGGTTGCCGAAGGGGAAAAAGAAAAATGGGAACGAGCCTTAGAAGAATGGGAAAACGAAATTACGTATACGGGTAAAATTAATTACTTCGGCAAAATAAGAGACTTGGAACAAAAGATGGAACTACCTCAACCACTTGCCTATAGATATGAGTTGATGCTAAAAAATCTGGACGATGCCAGGTCGAAGATTTCCGAGTGGCAGGAACGGGTAAAGAAAACTCAGCAGCTTGTTAATACTGGGCAAAGCAAGAAAAACGCTCGATTCACTATACGAGCTGCATTGCAACTTCTAGAGATTAAGAAGGGTATGGAGAATAGAGAAGAGTGGGATACCCAGCAGCTTGATATGATTGACGCTAAGTTCAACGAGACACTGGTTAAACGAATACCAGAAATATTCCCTGTGTGGTTAGCTGAACTTAACATTGGAAATATAGAAGACTCCGCTTTGTTCAGAAAAGACATGAAGTCTACCATGAAGGATCTGTCTAATCTTGGGCTTCAGGAAGAGAGCATGTTATTGGAAAGGCGGACCGAAGAAGTCATAACTAGCGTCCGAAATAGGGATGAGTGGTCGAAGCTCAAAGTCAATGTTAGGGATATGATAAGAACGCAAATAATAACTGACTCTACGTCTGTAATTACATTAGAAACTTGGATTCGGCAGGCAGGAGACTACCATGAAAAAATCAAGAATATGGCTGAGAGCAGTCCGGTTGCTAAATCCCAAGATGGCTTGGACAAGGCAGTGGATGAATTCATATTGGCTTGTTATCGCCAAATTCAGGATATTGGCAAGAGACTAAAAGTGTTAAGTCAAGTGAAGGAATGTAAGTCATATAAAGACCTTGAAGATATGGCAACCGAATCTGCCACGTTGATAAGTCTGTTCTATCAAAAACAAAAAGAGACTTCGGAATTATTCGCTATTAAATCTGAGATAGATGTAATAAAGGGGCACTACTTACAGCTGGAGGACATGGATTTGGACTCGAAACAGTTTGAAAGCAGCTATGCTGGCTGCCTACGAGAAAATAAGTCATTGTTTCATGAACCACCACTAGTTAATACAGATGGTATTTATGAAAGTATTAAAAAAACCATTACGGAGAAACGAGAAGGTATGGCCTTAATATGGGTAAATAATGAGGTTCCTGATGCTCCTGAAATAAAGTTCTATGATGCTGCCAAGGTAATGAAGTTGATAGATACATTAAGAACCCCTCCTAAATTGTTAAGCAGAGATCAGCTTACCAAGGTTAAGTCAGCGTTGAAGATAGCAGAGGAACGGGCTTCTGAAATAGAAATTGATACAATTTTGGTGCGCTTTTACTCGATGTCCAGTGATAATAAAAAGAGATTTTTAATTAGGATTTATGACTTTTTGAAAGCCAACTTAGATGAATTAACATCATCATAATAGAGGATGGGGTGTGGGAAATGAGTTTTAGGAAATTGTTTGAGCAATGTGATAATGACAAGATGGTGTTGCCTGATTTTCAACGGGATTTTGTATGGAAGACGGATGGATTAAAAAGGTTACTTTGTTCCTTCATGTTTAAGTTGCCCATAGGTAGTCTTCTTATTTTAGAGGGTAAGGGCGATGATTTTAAATCAAGAAAGCTCTGTTTTCCCAAAAGAGAAATAACGCCGAAAGAGGAATGCAGATATCTTCTGGATGGTCAGCAAAGGCTGTCTGCTCTTAAGGTAGTATTTAGCGACATATATAGTGGTGATGATTGGAAGACAACGCTCGATGAGACCTACTCTCAATTACGACCCAGATGGTTTGTTCGCGTCATTCCTCAGAAAAACGAAGAAGATTTGTTTGGTTGGAGAACCCTTTCATTCCCCGATTGGTCTTCCTGGGAACCTCAGCAATTATCGGACTTTCTCCAAATTAGACATATTTTTAAAACCACAAATTTGGACAAGTGGTATCACCCTTCATACAATCCTCCTGATCAAAAGGGAAATCCGAAGAATCCTAATTTATTGGGATTGGACATTGCAATAAATGCATTTAATGAAGGGGGACTAGTCCCATTATTTTCGATATATAAAGATTCTTTAATCAAAGAAAAAACCTTACTTGAAAGAGTACTGGAGATTATTGCGCAAAGAAGAATAGAAGTTCTTCAGGAAGTAGTAAAAGAAGATGAACAAATGTTGATTGATCTATTGCAGAAGTGCGAGCCTGACATAGTTAGCATTCTTGAAAGTAAGGATGATTCTGCAATCAAGTTCGCCTGGCTTAAGCTAAGTGCTCAATGGGTTTCCGATGTTCAAAAATATCTAGAAAGCCTGCTGGAACAAGAGCCCCATATTATCAGTTTAGAATCTAAAGAAATAGGACGGGCGATCTCGATATTCGAGAATATCAACCAGGGCGGAACTGCATTAAACGTCTACGATTTAATCGTAGCAAAAGCTGCTCACGACACAAGTTTGGAGGGATTAACTCAGAGGATTGTTGAATGCATATCTCAAAATGTAAATCTTCCCTTCTCATTAACATATAAACTTAATGGAGATAAGCCTACAACGTGGAATCCGCAAATATTTGGCTGTATCGATGACAATCAACCAATAAATATAATGAAGTACGAATTCCTCAATCTATTGTCAGTTTTAGCTCACTGCGAGAATAATTTAGATGATCTGAGAACCGACCACATAAAGAAGGGTAAAATACTAGCTCTGAATCATGTGCAGATCAATTCTTTTACTGCCAAAACTGTTTTAGCTCTGGCAAGGGCGTTTGCATTCTTACAATTCCGGTGTGGTGTAATTAAACTGCAAAATATACCCTATGAATTGATGGTTATTCCTATTGCATTCCATCTTCGCGACGATGCAGTATGGAACAGTCACGAAGCTTTGGACCGATTAGAATACTGGTATTGGACTTCTATTTTTGGTGGAGCATACCGTCAAGCTCAAAACGACCGGGCTATTAATGACCTTAAAGTGCTAAAAGCCTGGGTGGTAGGGGGTACAAACTTCCTGGGTACCGTATATGACTCAATCCTGAATTTCCAAGGATACTCGAATAAACTTGTTCTTATGATGAAAGACCCCGACAACACCCTTCCGGGAGCGTTATACAATGCTACACTGCAGTACATTTTAAGCCAGCAGCCTCTGGACTTTTTACCTGGAGTTCAAATTAGGCTAAATCCGTGGGATATTGCGTCAAACAAGGAGCTGCAATTTGATGGCACAAATTTTGATCTGAGTATCCAGGATCACCATATAGTGCCTCTTGGGATGGCAACTACGCTGGGCCAATCATCCGATAAACTTAGAGCTGAAAAGACACATCCATTAAATAGTGTACTGAACCGCACTTTCATTTCATGGAAGGCTAATGATCTAATTCGCAGCAGAGCGCCTCTAGATTACCTATCATACATGAATACTATTTCTCTATACGGACATTGTATCCCGCTGCCATTCGCTACTCAATACCAGAAGAATGCCGGGGAAACCGACGATGTCTATTATGAAAATGTGCTAACGAATCGGTTTAACGAACTTAAGAAAGTTATATTATTAGAGCTGGAAGGATTGAAACATTAGATTTTTATTGCCTATAGCTAGACACAGAACATCCCTGGCTACATTGGACCCGAAGTCGTAGGTTTTAATGGAGGGTTTAGCATGTATTCTATTGAGGTTACCGATCATTTTGGGTGTTTTTACGTTGGCTCAGATACTGTTGGCGAGTTTAAAAGCTTCAAACAAGCTATGGAGAGATTTATACAGCTAATACAGTATGGATATTGGGATGGTGCATGGGCTTTAGAGCGATACATAGACGAAGAGCTCGCAAACGATTATGATGATCGAGCTGAATGGGATTGGGGCTGTGGTTTCAATATAATGATGAAAAACGAAGACGGTGTGGGACTAATGTCGAATTATACCACATACGATTACCAACTCTCCTGTACCCCTAAGAGAGACCTAAAGATTTTTCAAATACATGAAGAATGCCTCCCTAAGAGACAAAAGCTAGTTCTTGAAGATTACGGCTATACCGGGGGTGATTCGTTTGTTTTAAGTAACCCCCTTGAATACCAGGATAATGGATTGATATATTCGATAGCCGGTAAATCGATAACCATAAACAACTATACGGGTGGGGAGTCCTTAGTAATCCCTCCAGAAATTGAAGGCCTGCCGGTTACAGCCATTCATGATAGTGCCTTCATTAAGTGTAGCGGCTTGAAGTCGGTTTTCATACCTGGTAGTGTGCTGAGTATCGGTAATGGGGCTTTTTATGGTTGTCAAGATATAGAGTCATTGATTATTGAGGACGACGTCCAGAGCATAGGATCACATGCTTTTTTCAAATGTAACGATTTGAAATCGGCCATTATCGCCGCAAGTGTTAGACAAATTGGCACCAATGCTTTTCATGAGTGTCCCCACTTAACCCTTCACAGTGTTCCTCTATCGCATGCAGAAAGGTATGCCCGCCAAAACAGTATTAAGTTTAAGCCAGTCTCCGGAGTGGGGCAACCAAAGATATACTCTCTTATTGGACCTAATGGACAGGATTATAAGTCTACTACTCCAGGAAACTGGGGAGGCCACAAGGGCCTGAAAATATATGGCCGTCTTGACTGCCCTTCTGCACAAAGACACATAGCCAAAGGCCAGTATGTTAAACATCGTGTGTTTTTTGCTGATGAGGATTCAGCTATAAAGGCTGGTTATAGGCCTTGCGGGGTGTGTATGAAGAGCGCGTATAAGAGATGGAAGGCTAATCAGGTTGAGAAGGGGTAGGGTTTTGGATAGCTAATTAGGTCCGAAAGGGGATTAAATCCCGTAATTCATCCAGAAATCTCGCGTCTATCCCGTGTTTCAGCCTGCGTTTTAGCTCTCGCAGTCTAGCATTGTCTAGTTCGCCGTCAGTCCAAAGCCAATCATGTTCTTCAATCTCTGAATCTAGTATTAAATAATCTATAAGGGCAGATACACCGTCCCTGCCGACGCCGTAATAGATTATACTTGCGATTTCTCCATCGTAAGAAGAACCATCAATTTCGTAGCCTTCTAAATCGGCAAGGCGAGTGAATTGTTTGAATTCCGGGGGTTCTCCGAATTCATTGGTTTCTATTATCTCCCTGTTATTTATGTATACATTGTTAACCAGATCTACAACCTTTTCAAAGACCTGGGACTCAGTACCCATGTAGAGTAGATATCCACCCATGGCCGATCCATAGTTGACATATTTCGCTAGAACTAAGTTAATATCGTCAATGTCAGTAGTCTCCTTGTAATCATCCTTAACCTCGGCTATGACGACCTTTTGTATCAGCGTTAGGATCTCCTGCATTTTGGATTCCAATAAGGAATCGGATTCACCGATAATGCAGCTAACAATACCGAGTTTATCCGACTGGATAGCATTAATCACGAGTGTCTCCTCAATCCAAGCTGTAATTCGGTTAGTTAATTGTCGATTCAGAATCAAGCTAACCTTTTGATATTCGGATTCTATGAATTTGGCTTTTAGATCGAGTAAGGGGTACGCGCCAGAGATTAGCATTCTTCCGCCCTCTAATCTGTTGATTATTCCAGTTGGACGGAGCCATAGTTCCGGAGAGTGGTGAGCCACCCTTCCGGAACCTTAGAGCCACCGTTCCGGATTTCTAAGCCATTGGTCTTAAATAGATCTTTTTATGCCGTATTTTTCCCGCATTGAGTTCTCATCAGAAGTACTGTGGATCTCAATCAGATAGGAATCATGGACAATGCGATCCAATATGGCATCGGCAATTGTTTCTTCCCCGATTTTGGAGAGCCAACCGGCGGGAGCAAACTGCGAACAGAAAATAGTAGAAGCATTGTGATGCCGTGCATGAATGATTTCGAGGACATCTCGGGCTTCGTTCTCCTTCAGGGAGACCAGCATCCACTCATCCAGTATGAGAAGGTGGTATTTCCGGTACTGTTTCATCAATTTCTTGTAACTGCCTTCGTTTCTGGCGATGTCCAATTCAATCAAGAAATCCGGCAGACGGATATACTTCACCGTATAGAAGCGCTGGCAAGCTGCGATTCCAAAGGCGCAGGCCAGGTAGGATTTACCTGAACCGGCCGCACCCATGATTACGAGATTGTGCTTGTCTTTGATGTAACTGCAGTCTGCCAGACGCAGAATCTGGCCTTGGTCTAGTTTCCGGGAAGGCCGGTAATCGATGCCTGCTATTGCGGCATGGGTTTGATCGAATCCGGCGCTCTTGATCAGTTTCTTTAAACGATTATTCTTGCGACTGGTCCATTCCGCGTCAATCAGCAGTCCGACCCGTTCCTCAAAGGATAGGCTGCCGAGCGAAGAGTCAGACAGCTGGTGCCGCATGGCTTCTGCCATGGCGGTGAGACGCATGTCACACATTTTGTTGATGGTGGTTTCATTTATCATAGCTGCCAAACCTCCCATAATACTCAGCTCCACGAGTAAATCCGTATTGAGCTGATGGATGTTCGGCAGGGACCGCCTTATCAAGCTTCACTTTGTCTTGACCAGACCCAAGTATGGCCTTGACGCTTTTCAAGCTGGGAGCCGGGGTGTAGGACAAAGCTTTTTGGCAGGCGTTCTCTAAACGCTCCACAGAGTATTTGTCGGCCAGCTTTAAGAGTCCCATGCAACTCCGATAGGCTTGCTGTTCAACCTTGTGGCTAGCCAGGATAGCTTTTATGGTTATCTTGGTGTGGGGACCGACCGTTTCGCCCCACTTGATGAAGCGGTCCGCATTCCACTGGATGTATGTCTGATGATCTGGCGGCATATGAGTGTCCGCAGTGCTGTATTGTCCCAATCTTCCCTGTATTCGCCGATGGGAAGCGATGCGATGGTTGTTGTAGAATACCTCCACGATGTTGCGGGTTATCCTGACATCGACCTGGCGCTTGATATACTCGTAAGGCACCGAATAATGCATTTTGTCCACTGCTATGTGATAATTGAACTGTACAGTGGCTACCCGCCAGGTAGCCAGCTCATATGGGGTGGACGGCAGCGGTAGCAACAATGGTTTTTCTTCCGCCAGGAAGACGCTTTGCCGGCACCCTTCTCTTTTTTGGAACGGAGCGGAATTGAGCTCGTCCAGTTTGGTAAGGATATCCTGGTTTAATTCTCCCAGGGTGAAGTACTTTTGGTTTCTCAAACGGGCCATGATCCAGGTGGAGGCAACGCCTACCATCCCTTCAACACTCGGTTTATCTTTGGGTCTTCTGACCCGGGCAGGTACTACCGCTGTATCATAGTATTCAGACATCTCGTGATAGGTCTTGTTGATAACCGGATTGTACCAGGATGTTTTGTCTACCCCAGTCTTAAGATTATCCGGGACCAGCATTTTGGCTGCTCCTCCGAAAAAGCGAAACATGTTCACGTGGGCATTAATCCAGCTTTCCAGGTCTTGGCTCAGGAAAGCTTCCACATAGGTATACTGGCTGTATGGCAATACCCCGACAAAGAGATAGGCTTTGTATACCTCGCCGGAAATGCTATCTACTACTTCCATGGCTTGGCCGGCCCAGTCAACCTCAATCTGTTCGGCGGGTTTACGGGGGATATGCATGGTGGCCCGGGTCCTTTGTGAATACTGCTGGTAATAGTAGCAGAACTGTGAGTACATTAGCGGGATTTCCTGATTGGCTTTGCACTCCTCGCAGTACTCGCTCCAAAGCAGTTTAAGGTTAACTCCTGACTTAGCCAGCTCCCTGTGGATGTACTCGTTGTCGGGAAGTCGACGATTCAGGGCCGTGACGGTGTCTGGATAAAATAGTTTGTCCAACACAGCGTCGGTGGTTTCCGGACTCAGAGGCCAGGAAATAGTCAGTTCCTTGGCTCGCTTCAGCACCCTGGCAACAGTATTGCGCGAGCAAGCTAGGCTTTCAGCTATTGCTCGCTGGCTGACCCCCTGGCCTTGAAGCCTGAGAATCTCTCGATACTCGGTCATGTGATGACCTCCTTAGAATGTAATTACACGAAATTCGTGCATGGATATATTCTAAGTGAATCAATGTTCTCTGGCCGCGCTTCCGGAACCATGGCTCTCTTTTTCCGGAACAGTGGCTCTGCTTTACCGGAACGGTGGCCCAATTTGGTCCGGAATATTCATCTGTTTCCGAATCCCTCTACCGACACGTTCTCAGTACCACTTGAGGTGGTAAGACTATTCAAGCCGTCAAAGATGTCTTGGAGTTGACCTTCATATCCATTTGAACACCATCCGACAAAGGTACAGGCGAATGGTAAGTGTGAATCAGGAAACGGGCTGAGAAGGTTGATTGCTATGACATCGCGCATTCTCATGTTATCATTAGCTGATTGTGACAAGAAGCTCTGCAGATTATCGGACATCTTATCAAGTGTAAAGGTAGTTATTCTATAGCTAGGATTTTTCATAGGGGTCCTTCTTTCGCACTTAATACTTCGTCGGAAAGGTTTAAGAATACTTCTATTTAAGGGTACGACATGGATCATGGAAAAGCGCTATGGAATTTGGGATGCCGAAATCGGAGACAAGCCATTGATAACCTCGGGAAGCGCATATATTACAGAATGCAATTCAACGGCCGTCAAAGACAGGTTTAGGAGCGAGGACTTGGACCTATTAATGGATAGTGATTTTTGGTCGATTGACTTCAAAGATTTAGGCGACGGAATTGAAAATATGTCGGAGGATATCGTTTATCTTATACAGGAGCGTGATATGGATTTACCAGAGCATCTTCACAACTTTGCCAATCGCGCTGCTGAACAATTTGAGCTCAACGGCAGGTTCACCGATGGTTTTATAAACTGCAATGAGACCAAATGGAAGGACTTGCTGAGAAACAACCATTTCAGGGTTTAGATCTTGAAGGATGCACATTTGAAGGATATTCAGATTCGGAAAACGTCCTGGCATTAATAAATGAGATTATTGGTTGGATTAGGGAAACGGACATTCCATAGAGAAATCAGTTTGAGCTTTAAAAAGGGGAGTGAATTCAATGCCTAACGACACATCAGCTTCAACCGATTACCACGAATGCGACCTTTTCCTGATGTCCAGTCACCATCCCTGGTTCGCCAATCGTTCCCTGGAGCATTTTGCAATAACGGGAGAACGCAATATCCATGGCTGGGGGATAGGCAGTTATCGGGATGGCCGGGCGAATATCGTCAAGTCGGAATTGCCCGCACTCGATTCTGGCGAGGTTAGCAGGGAATTCAACATAGCTATGAGGGCCACTAATAGCGAGGTCATCATCGGACACCTGAGGCTGACTTCGAGTGGGGGAACTCGTGTGGAGAACAACCACCCCTTCAAGCTGAATTTCCTGGGTTACGATTGGTTGATGATACATAACGGGACCGGATATGGGCTTGACAAGGTTCCGGAGCGGGAGCGGTTGCTGGTGAACAGTACCAATGACAGTGCCCGCGCATTTGAGATCATGAGAAGAGAGATTATCGCCTACTATGTGTCTGACCCCAAGCATAGCCTGATTGAAGCGGTCCGACATGCATATTCGCAGTTGCTTAAATTTGACCACCAGGGCACCTATAATATCATCTTATCTAATGGCTACCTTAGCTGGTGCTTTGTTCATTGGCGGCCTTTTTATGTTCTCAATAGAGAGAAGGAACCAGGTAACGTGGCCATAGTATCGACGATAAAGCTGAATGAGGATGAGCAATGGGTCGAGTTCAACCGCAAAGCGAGCAAGAAGGCTAAGATGTTGGTTTATAGCGGCCACAGCCTTATCTTGAATGGAAATGTGCCCACATGAGAAGTGCCAATGAAGCAGCTCGCGCCTGGTATTTGAAGGCCCGGGACGAAGGGGATCAATTCGACCGTTTCGTGTACTTGTGGTTCGCGTTCAATATCCTCTACAGCGAATTTATGAATAACGACGAACGGTGGGCTATCCGAAAGTTCACCGAGAAACGAGTTCTTAATATCCGCAACGTGGAGCAAATATTGAACCACGAAGATTCGAGGTATTTCGTAAGGCGGATTATAAGAAACTGCCGGATAGATAACACCCAGGATACTGCCGAGCTGGCGGCCAAACTCAAGAATCCAAGGAATCATAAGAATGCGAGGTTTGAAGCCCTTGTGCTTATCCTGTACCAGGTGAGGTGCAATCTGTTTCATGGCAATAAACTGTTCAGCTCGGAGTCCGATCAGGAGGTCGTGCTGCATGCAGCCAATGTGCTGCAGATGATCCTAGGGCATTGGATTCAGCTTCGGTAGGGATAGGCGGCAAAGAAGGTTGACGAACTGCTTGTAACCCATCCGAAATATGTTTTCAACGTCGAGCAGTTGGATGGAGCAGGCTAGAAGGGAGTTATAGATATGTGGATCTCCCTTGCAGCAATCACTCTATTAATTTTAATGGTTGTCATCCTGAGAGCGGTTGTGAAGTTCATTGTTAAGATCATCAGGCGAGTTCTTTGAGATTAACTGGGGGCTGTTCAAATACACCCAGCCGTTTTTAGGAGGTAAACCATGGATACATTTCTGATAGTCATGATAACAACAATATTAGTTGCTCTGGTTGAGTGTGTTTGGGGTGGTCAACTTTTTGTATGCCATTTCTGTTGATGTCAATGAAAAATCAGGCCATTTGCTGGTGAGAAATTAGGCCACCTGAGCAAAAACTAATCGGTGTTTGTGTTCTTGGCAAGAGCTTGTTTGAATCGGTAGCTTTCGCCATTGATGTTCA
>Ga0209312_1002520_pt1 | contig 11847 bp, 8 predicted proteins | sample BioC13SIPDNA_4_FD_185744 | JGI IMG/M metagenome (GOLD analysis project Ga0209312, IMG submission 185744) | Anaerobic biogas reactor microbial communites from Washington, USA - Biogas_R1_B C13 SIP DNA (SPAdes) (version 2) | ecosystem: Engineered > Bioreactor > Anaerobic > Unclassified | place... | reverse complement strand
GTAGGCAGCAGCGTAGCGCATCTGGTCGCACGCGGTGGTCAGTACCATTGCATCCAGAGCGAAGTCGTCCATCGTCCGCGCGGCGATCGCGCCGGCACAAGGACAAACGCCTCGGTGGGTGGCGTTGAAGGCGTGCGATGCCGTCCCATCGAGCGTCAACCACTCGGGGCACGCACCATGGGCGGCAATCCACTCCGGCGGCACGAACGGGCTGAAGTAGCCAACACGAATCATCTCGCGGCACCGGCACGAATCGTTTCGAAAAGCCCTTCAACCCGCACGCCGATGCGTGCGGAGTCGGCCGGCGAATAGTCAGTCTCGATGCGCAGATACGGCACCCCCAACTCCTCTTCGGCGAGGCGTTTCACTCGACGTGATTCGACGTCGTAGGTGAGGCAGGCCTGCCAGACCAACTCAATCACGCAGTCGGGGCGATAGGTGGCGGCCAGTTGCCTGATCGACTCCAGCCGCCGGTCGTTCAAGGTCATCACGGAGCAGGGCAAATGGAAGTATTTGTCGGCAATCGCATCGATCGGATCGGCCCCGTCCACGTCGACGTCGTCGAGAATCGGCTTCAGCCCGGTGCAGTTCTCCATGGCGACCACCAGCCCCCCGCTTCCCTCGACCACGTCGAGAACCCGCTCCGCCCCGTGGGCAATGGGCACTCCCGTCAACAAAACGCGGACGGGAGATGCCTTCTCGCGGCATGGCTCCTTCCGGCTGAGCAGTTCATAGGCCTTTTCGTATTGTTCGAAATCGGCGGGGAGACCCGAGATGCTGCTCTTGAAGCCCAGCAACTGGCGGCCCGTGAGCGGCGGACTGGCGGCGGCCATGAGTGATGCCAACCGGCGGCGCAAGGACCGTTCCCGGTTCATCACGCCGGTCGCCTTGCGAATGCAGTCGTCGGTGATTTCGACTCCCCACTGTTCTTCGAGAAACGCCCGGAACTTGCGCAGTTCGGCACGCCAGTGCTCGAACGCGTCCGGGTCGTTGACCTTCTGGGGCAGTTCGAGGACGTAGACCGGCCGGGTCTCGGCAAGCAACTCGTACATCTTCTTCTTGCCGTCGCAGGTCGTTTCGGCGACGATCAGATCGGCCATTTCGAGGAATGGGTTGCTGCCTTCGACGTGGTAACCGAAGGTCGACTTGATCAACGGGCAGAGATTGGCCGGCAATTGGGTCTCGGCCGCGGGAATTGTCTCGGCGGAACCGCCGCACAGACAGACGGGCACCCCCCCGCCGGCCAAGATCAATTCGCGCGGCGTGTACTCACACATGATCCCGACAATGGGTTTCCCCTCGGCCTTGGCCGCCTGGGCGTATTCCAGGCAGTTCGCGATCATCCGCCCGAAATGTTCGCACGGCGTGGCAGCGGCGCCGGACGGCGGCGCCCCCGAGCAACAGGGACTCGGCTGACAGGCGTTCTTCTCCACAGGTTTTCCCGCCGAACCGCTGCAGCACGAACGATCAGTCATGATTGATTTCCTCTTACCCTTGCCAACCGCTCAATCACGAGGCCTTCTTCGCCACAAACCGTCCCTGGACGATCTTCCCTTGATGAGCAAGCCCTTGCATGAACTTCATCTCTTCAGCCACGGCGCCGAGTCCGTCGCTGTCGAATCCCAGGATGCGGAGGGCGTCGTAGGTCAACTGGCGATCGACCATCTCCAGGTAAAGATCGACACAAGGCGCGAACTGGCCGGTGTCCTCGCTGACGACAACCTCACACCCATTCTGAGTCAACAGCTCAACATAGCCGGGGAGCGTTTGAACGTCGGGGAACTTCATGAACTTCAGGAAGCGTTCCATTTCCGAGTCGCTCATCCCGGGCATGCCCTCAATCCAATCCGTCAACGCGATCTTGCCGCCAGGCTTCACGAGCCGCGACGCTTCTGCGATCAGGGCCGGCTTGTCGATCACGTAGCACCAGGCGTCCTCTCCCCAGACGAAGTCGGCCAGGCCGTCTTTCAGGCCCGTCGCGCAAGAGTCAGCGAGAGTGAAGTCGATGCGATCGGCGAGGCCTTCCTCCCGGCAGCGGATGCGTCCCCTGTCAATGACCGCCTCCGTGGCGTCGACGCCGTGCATCTGCTTCACACCGCGAAACCGCACGAGGAACCGCATTCCTGCGCCCGTGCAACAACACAAATCCACACCCGTGGTGCCGGATTCAATTCCCGCTGCATCTGCCAGACCGCTGGACGACTTGATCCCACCGAGATGGATCTGCTGGCCCATCAACAATTCCCATAGGTCCCACTCGGGTCCGCTGTAGACGGCCTGGACGTCGCCCAGTTGGATCTTGTTCTTGTATGGCATGCATGGGCCTTCGAATGAGAGAGGCATGGACGAGCAGCGAGGCAGATACCGCCCTCATGGCCTCCCACCGCCGCCGAGAACGGTATTCATGGTACCCGCAAGGGTCTTTTCGTCAAGCCGTGCCGTTGCCCGACACGGAAGAAATGAGGTCGAGACTCATTTGTACAAAGCCCCGTTCAGACCGCGCGCGACGTGTGCCTCCTGATCCCTTGTTCAGGAGGACTGCAAAGTAGCAGGCATACTCCGTATGCCGTCCGCTGAAGTGGCCAAAACACCGTTCTTCGGCGGACGGCACGGCGGAGCGTGCCTGCTACTATTCTTGCCTCAACACGACTTCGCAGTTCTCCTGATCCCTTTTTCTCCCTGCTTGACCCGGTCTCTTTGAGGACGTTAGAATGCCGCCCATGGGTCGGTGGTGGCTCTGTTGGCCCGAATGTCGATAGTGGGCGCTGGATGACAGTTCGGCGAGATCCAACCATGTCTTCCTCAAAGCAAAACCTCCTGCGGAAAATCCCGGCCGTCGAACTCTTGCTCGGCGAACCGCCGCTCCAGGAACTGATCGAGATCGTGCCTCGCAGACTTGTCGTCAATGCGGCACGCGCCGCGGTGGAACGGGCAAGAAAGACAATCCTGGAGGGAAAGCAAGACGACGTCGAAGAGAAAACCCTGCGCGAATTGATCGTCGCCGACGCCGTCAAACGTGCCCGGTTCGCCTCGGAGTCGCAATACCGCAAGGCGATCAACGCAACGGGCGTGATTCTGCACACGGGCCTGGGACGCGCCGTGCTCGCCCGGGAAGTGATCGATCACATCACCACAGAACTGGCCGGCTACTCGTTGCTGCAGATCGACCTGGAGACCGGGCGCCGCGGTGCACGCGCGCCCCGAATCGAACAACTCCTTCGCGAACTGACCGGAGCCCAGGCAGCAACCATTGTCAACAACAACGCGGCGGCAACGTCCATCGTGCTCAATACGGTCGCACGGGGAAAGGAAGTGATTGTCTCCCGCGGGCAGCTCGTCGAGATCGGCGGCTCCTTCCGCTTGCCCGAGGTCATGGAAGCCAGCGGTGCGAAACTCGTCGAGGTGGGAACGACCAACAAGACCCATCCGCGCGACTACGAGAACGCCGTCGGGGAGAACACCGCCGCACTGCTGCGCGTCCACCCGAGCAACTACAAGATCTCCGGATTCACTTCGGAAGTGCCCCTGGAGACCATGATCGGAATCGCCCGCAAGCACAATCTCGTACTGATCGACGATGTGGGTGCGGGATCGCTGATCGACGTGACACGGTTCGGGTTCCAGCAGGAGCCGACGCTGCAGGATTCGGTTCGAGCCGGATCCGACCTGATCACCAGCAGCGCCGACAAGCTGATCGGGGCAGGGCAGGGGGGGATTGTTCTGGGACGTAAGGACCTGATCGACGCGGTTCGCAAGAACCCGCTCGCCAGAATCCTCCGCCCGGGCAAACTGACCCTGGCCGCATTGGAAACGACCCTCGCCCTGTTCCTCGATCCTGACGATGCGATTCGCCGCGTTCCCACCTTGATGCTGCTGGCACGCCCCTTCGAGGAGATCTCCGCCCAGGCGGACCGGATCGCAGCGGCTCTCAAGGAGCGTGGAGTGGCCGCCGAGATCTCGGTGTGCGACGGTTCCTCCCAAATGGGAAGCGGATCGTTGCCCACCCAGAACCTGCCCACACGGCTGGTGGCCCTGTCGCCCCTCGCCGAATCGGCTGCAGAAGTTGCCCGAAGACTGCGCCAGGGAAAGCCGTCGGTCGTCACTCGCGTGAAAACGGACCAGGTGTTGATCGATCCCCGCACCCTGCTCGAAGGCGACGAAGCCCTGCTGATCGAAGCGGTGGCCGGAGTTTGCACCTAGAACGCGGGATACGATAATACATCCCCGACAGGATCAAGACTGCTATGGCGGTGGAACAGATCAACGTGACCTTGGGAACGGCGGGCCACATCGACCACGGCAAGACGGCCCTGGTCAAGCTGCTCACCGGTTGCGATACCGACCGGCTCAAAGAGGAGAAAGAACGGGGGATGTCGATCGACCTGGGGTTCGCCCCCTGCAAGATCGCCGACCTCGAAGTGGGAATCGTCGACGTCCCCGGCCATGAGAACTTCATCAAGACCATGGTCGCCGGAGCGACGGGCATGGATGCCGTGTTGCTCGTCGTCGCCGCCGACGACGGCGTGATGCCGCAAACGCGAGAGCATCTCGAAATCCTCACCCTGCTCGGAATCCGGCGGGGCTTCGTCGCCCTCACCAAGATCGACCGCGTTGACGACGAACACCGCCAGCTCGTCCTCGATCTGACCCGCGACTTCCTCAGAGGAACGTTCCTCGAAGGGGCTCCCATCTGCCCGTTGTCCAACATCACCGGAGAAGGATTCGACAACTTCTACACGACGCTTTGCCAGTTGCTGGAGTCGGTCCAGCCCCGGAGGTTGGACGGAGTGTTCCGTTTGCCGGTCGATCGGGCGTTCTCGGCCGCGGGTTTCGGGACCGTTGTGGCCGGCATCCCGGTCTGCGGATCGGCCAAGGTCGACGACGAAGTCGTGCTCCTGCCGCGAGGCCTGCAAGGCCGGATTCGCCAGATCGAGGTCTACGGGCGCGCGAGCGACCTGGTGAAGGCAGGCCAATGCGCGGCGATCAACATGCGGCACTGGGATGCCGCCCAGATTCGCCGGGGCGAGGTGCTGACCGTGCCCGGCTATTTCGAACCGCACGAGTGGTTCGCGGCCCGGCTGCAACTGCTTCCCGAATCCAAGGTCTCGCTGAAGAGCGGGACCCGTCTGAAACTCCACACCGGCACGGCCGAAATACAGGTCACCGTCTTCCTTCTCGAACACGACACGATGGCTTCCGGTGACGAAGGGCTGGTTCAATTTCGTGCTCCCGAAGGGCTGGTTGCCGGCCCGGGCGATCCGTTCATCGTTCGCATCCCGTCTCCCGCCAGAACAATCGGCGGCGGAACGCTCGTCGAAGGAGGTTCCCGCAGGTTGAAACGGAACCGGCCTGCCGCCGTTGAGACCATGCGCGAGTGTGCCGCCGCCGTCCGCGACGAGCAGCAGTTCGTCGTTTTCTCGCTGCGAAATGCTTCCTCGGGCGCAATCGCCGAAGCGGAACTGTCGACGCGAACGAAGATCCCGCCGGATCGCCTCCGAACAACTCTCGCCGGTCTGGCCGAGCAGGGCGTCGCGGTCAAGCTGCAGCCGGGCTCCTACATTCATCGCGACACGCTCGCGGAGCTTTGCGATCGCGTGCTCGAATGCGTCGACCGTTTTCACGAGGAGTCTCCTGCAAGTCCCGGCATCACGATCGACGACCTGCGCGTGGCTACCGGCATCGATCGGATCGTGTCCGCCGGTGTGATTGCTCGCCTGCAAGCCGAGGATCGTCTGATTGAGACCAAGGGGCGTTTGGCACGCCCCGAGCACACCGCCGAGTTTCAGGGCCCCGACGCCGAGCATTCGCAGACGATCGAAAGTCTCTTCCGCGAGCATCCGTTTTGCCCGCCGAGCATGGAGGAGCTTTGCGAGAAGACGGGAGCCGACCATGCCACCGTCTCGCGAATCCTGAACGCCCTGCGGCAGCAGCACAAGATCGTGCGAGTCGAGGGCGGCTTGCTCTTCCATCGCGATGCAATCGATCGGGCTCGCGACATCCTCGTGGAATACCTCCAGCGAGAAGGCCGGCTGGAAAGCGTGAAATTCAAGTACCTCCTCGACACCACCCGCAAGTTCGCTCTTCCCTTGCTGGACCACTTCGACCACGTGGGGGTCACGCGCCGGGCCGGCAACACGCGCCACCTCAAAGATTCATCAGGAAAGCCGGGCAAACCATGAGAAATCCCATGAAACAGCACCTGACAGTATTGATCGCCGCATGGATGTCGATCGGAGCCACGGCCCTGGCCGCCGATCCTCCGCCCGAATGGCTGAACGTAAGAGGCTTCGGCGCCTCGGGCTCGGAATTCGAGACCGCGGCCGAGACGACGGCCGGGTCCAAGCAGATTACGGTCGCCGACGTCGGCGACTTCACGGTGGGGCAGGGGGTGATGCTCTCCGAGTGCAACCCCCGCTGCACCGGCAAGACGCTCTGGGGCCCTCGCCACGTGGTCGCCATGGGCCGGCCGCTGCAGGACAAGGTCGAGATCCGCGGCTACGACGGCACGCAAGGCGATTGGGTCGTTCTGCTGCTCGACGTGCCGGAGGGGACCAGGTCGTTCTGCTGGTCGGAGGACCGGGCCCGCACCTGGACCGAAACCGTGCCGATCACGGGCGACTGGCAGCCGCTGCGCGACGGGATGGAGGTCCGTTTCAATCAGCACGACTGGGAGAAGGGCTATACCGTCCACTTCACGCTCCGCGGCCAACTGGTAACGGCCGTCGACGCGATCGAGGGGAACGTGGTCACCTTGCACGACGCGCCGACTCGCACCGTCGGCGCCGCGACGCTCCGCCACTGCGACGACGTCGCGTTGCAGGCCGCGATCGACGGCGCCGTCCGGGAGAAGCGGAATCTCCACGTGCCCATCGGCCGCTACCGGCTGTCGCGGGGGTTGTACGTGCGCAGCGCGTCGGCGATTACGATCGAGGGTGCCAACCCGGTCGACACGATCCTCGACATCAGCGAGGGCGAAGGTGCCTGCCTCACGCTCTCCAAGGGCCTCGACGTGACGGTGCGCAACTTCACCATGGTCGGCCACTCCGGTTTCGCCGAGCGCGACCAGTGCGGCAACCTGCGGATGCGCGGCTCGAGCTACTTCTGGGGCTTCGGCGCCAAAGGGTGCAACGCCGTGTCGATCGGCAGTACCGAGCGCGTTCTGATCGAGAACTGCCACGGCCGGCGGATGGCGACCGAGTGCTTCGTCTCCGGCAGCAGCAGCCGCGGCACTGCCGAGAAACCGAACGCGGCGCACTGCAAGCAGACCACCTACCTGCGCTGCTCGGCAATCGACTGCGGCCGGAACGCATTCAACGACGTGATGTGCGGCTCGGAAAACACGAGCGTGCTCGAGTGCCGGATCGTCGACGTGGGCGGCTGTGCGTGGGAAGGCGCGTCGCGCTTCGTCAAGTTCGTCGGCAACTACGTCCGCAACGCTGGCACCGTGGCGATGGGCAACCTCGGTCCCGCCAATCGCGACGCGACCTTTCCCGAACTGGGGGCCGGACAGCACATCATCGCCAACAACGTGTTCGAGAGCAACGTGCCCTACGGACGATGCGCGATCCGCTCGGCTGTCGGGGCCACGCAGGTCGTCATCGCCGACAACCTGTTCATCAACTTCGGATCCTCGGCCGTGGAAGCCTCCGGCCGTTCCGATCTCACCCACTATGCGTCGGCCAATACGACCGTCAGGGGCAATCTCTTCGACATGACGGAGATCGGCGAGACGTCGGCCCCTCGCACCGCCATCGACGTGAGCGCATCCGACGCCGTCGTGAGCGACAACCAGATCTACGTTCGCGGCGCCGCCGATCCCAACGTGACGGCCGTCAAGATCAAGGAGCCGGCCGTGAACGTGACGGTCCACGACAACCTGATCCGCAACTGCGGGGCGGGCATCGTAACGGAACGGGCCCTCTCGACGGTCGGTAAGGTCGTCGATCCGCTGACTTTCGTGCCGTCCGTGGGAGCCGTGCCCCTCGATCCCCGCAAAGCCCGCCAGTGCGAAGGATGGCGGTTGGTCTGGCTTTCAGGCGGCCGCCCTGCCGGTGAATCGGTCCTGGACGCCGTCGTCGACGCCGCCAGGCCGGAAACCCTTCAGATGAAGCTCAAGGAGCCTCGCGAGACGAAGGTGGGCGACACGTTCGAGGTGATCCCGCCGTCGTCGAACTGGCTGCTTCACGACAACACGATCACCGATTGCCTGCGGCCGGTGATCCTGGATTCCTACGGCAACGCCACGTGTCTCTTCCGCGACAACGTCGTCGCCCGAGGTGCGACCGGCAAGGTCGCGCAGGCGATCGTCGTGTCCGGCCGCTTCCAGTTGCTCGGCAACCACGTTTCGGGCTTCGACGAAAAGGACTCGTCCGCCTTGCTCCTGAACCCCGACCGTCTCGGAACGGCATGCCGCAGTTCCTATCGCGGCAACGTCTTCGAGCGGTGTGCCGCGGTCATGAAAGAGAGCCGTGAGGGCTTGTGGCAGGCCGCGGCATCCGACGGCAACATCTTCATCGACTGCGGCAGTCCGCCCGATTCCAAGCCGGCAAAGAGCAAAGTAGGGTGGGCACTGCCCACCAACGGCCAAGCGAAGTAGGGTGGGCACCGCCCACCAACTGCCAAGCGAAGGGTGGGCACCGCCCACCAACTGCCAAGCGAAGGGTGGGCACCGCCCACCAACTGCCAAGTGAAGTAGGGTGGGCACTGCCCACCAACTGCCAAGCGGTGGTTGGCCCTGCGTGACCGTGTCCACCAATCCCCGTGTGCCTGATGCCCACCGCCCTCCAGCCTTGCTCCTTCACTCCAGAGCGACTCGATCAACTCAAGGGTCCGGTTTACCAGGAGTTGCCCACCCGGGCTTTGTACCGAGTGGCTGAGCCATTTCGAGCCGACGTACGCCATGGCTCATCGCCAGTGCCGTGCCCAGATCGCGAGCATGTTTGGGCAGGTTGTGCGATTCGGCCACCGCGACGGCAGCGGCGTGCATCGAGTGGCACAAAGACTGGAAAGCCGGGCGAAGGAAGATCCGCAGCTTGACCGACGGTTGAAGTCCCTGATAGACTGCCCGTCGAGTCTCAAGCGGTGAGCCCGACAACGACACCACGATGGGCCACTAAGGTTCTTGACAATCCCATGATCTACCCCTGGCTATTCAACGTCTAGTTTTCCCGACAGTACGAGATGGAATTATTGCCCCACCACCCCGCGCTGGAAGTGTTATTGGCGTTCTTTTCGGAAATGAACGCTTGGGAATTGCAGGCAGCGGAACAGCATAGGGCGAAGGTTGACCGTACGCAATTTGAGCGGAACCGTGCTCTGCGACGTGCGAAGCTCGAAGAGATCTTCGAGCGTTTCTGTGAAGTTGGCAAAGAGGCCGAGCGACTTCAAGATGTTGGCGTTTCTTTCAGTCTTGGGAAGCCTGAACATGAAGGTGAGAGTATCGTGCGGACAACGGAGCGAGCGGGCACTGTGACGATAGAGACCGAGCAGCCGGAAGAGCGTGGCTGGCAGTACAAGTATCAGCTCGTAGACGTGGCCGGAGAATGGCGCATACGGGACAACCGGAAATATCGATCGAAGGGCGAGACGAAATGGTCTAAGGACTTACTGTAACAGCCGACGGTAAGTCTGGAGTGTCAAATTCACGGTGACTGGCCCTGCGTGACCGCGAAAACCAATCATCGACTTAGGCCGTTGACCCTGCGGCCCTCCGGTCCTCAGCCACCGCCCTCCAGCCTTGCTCCTTCAGTCCAGAGCGACTCGATCAACTCAAGGGTCCGGTTTACCAGGAGTTGCCCCCTGGCTTTGTACCGAGTGGCTGAGCCATTTCGGGCCGACGTACGCCATGGCTCATCGCCAGTACCGTGCCCGGATCGCGAGGATGTTTGGGCCGGTCGTACGGTTCGGTTACCGCGACGGCAGCGGTGTGCATCGAGTGGTACAAAGACTGGAAAGCCGGGCGAAGGAAGATCCGCAGCTTGACCGACGGTTGAAGTCCCTGATAGACTGCCCGTCAAAGTGCCAAGCGTTACCCCGACATCTGGCAGACAATGACGACGCATTCCTATTCCCTGGTTCTGTGCGAAGTGCTTTTGGCCACGTGTATGGAGGGAGCAACGATGGGGGACGACTCGCCATTGTCCTATCTGGTCGACTCTTGGCTACCCGTGACGGAACGAGAGATTAGCCGATTCGAGAAGTCAATCAAGTCGACGTTACCCGACGATTATCGCGCCTTCATCTTGCAGCGAAATGGCGGCAAGTTTGCCGTTCCCGTTCACCGCGCAACAGAAGGGAGTTCATTTCGCGGAGGCGGAGTCGACGCTTTGTTTTCGTTCAGTTGCCCCGAAGAACTTGGCTGGCGTGACATCGAGAAAGTGTGGCGGATGCATGCTGGACGTATTCCAGCGAACTCAATCCCTATCGGAATGACTGGTGAAGACCTGATACTGCTCGATACGCGAAACAGTCATGTCCTATACTGGGTACGCGACAACGAGTTCGATGTACTTCCTGAAGACAATCAACTGTTCCTGGCCGAGGACTTCAATACATACCTCAAAGCGCTTAGAGTGGAGGATGTGGCCGAGCGCAGACGCAACTCGCTGGAACGCGACGAACCATTCATATCCATAGAATCGCTCGATACTGCACGCAATGATCGTTGGCTGCGCGACACGCATCTGGAGGCTTTGGCCCCCAGGGTCAGACTGAAGCTCTTCAAGACAGCCTGTGATAGCGGAAACATCGCCGTTGTTCGCCACCTATTGGAAGAAGGCGCCATCGATCCGAAATCTGCCGATGCGTGCCGACTAGCCGATGAGGCCGGATTTGGCGAGATTGTTCTCTTACTATTGAAGGCGGGGGCAAATCCAAGTGACTTCACAAAGAATCGGTATCGTCCCCAGAACTGCACCAAGGCATTTCTTCGTGCATGGAAATCAGGTCAGTTTCGGTAACCTCGGGGGACGGGTGGACGCGTGGCCCTGCGTGACCGTGGGAGCCAATCACCGTATGGCACTGCTTATTTGCCAAGCAGTGCCGATGGACGATAGATAGTCCACCCCGTTACGCCCCGCCTTACCACTCCGGTCTTGAGTTCGTTTCCGTTTTCCTGTTTGCCCCTTCCTGAGAGTACTCCTGTTCAAAACAACTAACCCTCCAAATCCACCCATGGAAGCACCGGCCCGCTTCGTACGCATGAACGCCCTGATCAGCGTTGATCAGGGAAGATCAGCGTTCCCCCCTCAGTAGAGAGATTTCTGCAACGCCCCCCTGTCGACGGAACCCCACTTACGCCCACGTCCTCAGGTGTAAACACAACAGCCACAAGCACTTCTCCTCACCCACACACCCCGACCCATTTCGCAACACCGCCGATACGGCGCAAAACCCCGGTCTCGCACAACTCCGAAAGAACGCCTCCCCTTCCCACGACCATCGGCGCCCACAAACACCGGTCCTTCGATCACCGCCCAAAAATCCGCGCACCTGTTCAATTCTTGTATTGACTTTCTCTGACGAATATGTATACTGTTGTACACAGCCCAGTGGCTCCTGTAGTTGCCCGATCCTTAACAATTCCTTTGCCGTCCATTCCCTTGTCAGGTTCCCTTTCTTTGCTCGAGGAAATCACTACCCCCCAAGTAAGCCAAAAGTACTCAGTATTCAAAAACTTGCGCAACAATGGCAACAATGCAAACAATGCAAAGAGCGCAGCCGACACCGTAGTCTCCCCATCCCCTTGCCGAACCGCCACTCGCCTGATACCCGTACAGGAATCCCGAACCAAGGCTCTGTGACCTCCAAGACCGCCAACCCGGAGAGATCGCCATGCTCCCGCCACGC
>Ga0209312_1002507_pt1 | contig 11886 bp, 12 predicted proteins | sample BioC13SIPDNA_4_FD_185744 | JGI IMG/M metagenome (GOLD analysis project Ga0209312, IMG submission 185744) | Anaerobic biogas reactor microbial communites from Washington, USA - Biogas_R1_B C13 SIP DNA (SPAdes) (version 2) | ecosystem: Engineered > Bioreactor > Anaerobic > Unclassified | place... | reverse complement strand
GCACCCTCTCTCCCGTGGAGGTCAAGAAATCGGCATCCCCGGGGAAAGAGGCGGTGAAGCACTTCCAGGCCCTTGAACCCCTCGCCGGGCCGGGAAAATCAGGCGAACCGAAGAGCATGAACCTCCGGATAGGGAACGGCGCCGTCGTCTGCATGGCAAACGACCTGCTTCCCCTCGATCAGAAGAACTGGTATGTACCGGCCTGGCTGATCTGAAGGGAGGATCTTCGTCTCGTCCCGGATGCGGACCTACCCCAGGATCACAAGTTCTTTGCGGACCGCCTCAGGACTCAGGACACGGACGAGTTCCGCTATTTCCTCCAGGTGGGCCCGCACGTCCTCCGCAGGGAGGGACGGCACCCCGTAGACGGTGTAGAGCACCCGGGTTGTCCGGGCCGTGACGGCAGTCCTGTCGTCGGGACCGTAGAGGATGCTGGAGAGGATTCCCTCCCGGTCCGAGAGGAAGAGGTCCCCCGGCGGGAGAGTCCGCTCCCTGCCTCCCATGGCCGTATAGCCTTCCTCTCCCTTCGAGACGTCCAGGAAGAGGGGCAGGGAAACAGTGTCCAGGTCGTGGCCGGCGGTCAGAAAGCCGTTCTTCAGTTCCGCCATGAACATGGCCGCAACGAGAGGGGACGGCGAAAAGAGGGGCTTTCCCTTCAGCGCCACGGTTTCCACCTGGTGCAGCACGGGATATCCCTGGCCGAACCTTTTGTAGTACCGTCCGTAGGCCCCGAAGGGCTCTTCCAGGCCGATCTCTTTTCTGCTCTTTCCTTCGTGGCGGCTCCGGAGGCCGTTCTCAAAGGCGTTTTTCCTCTCCTCAAGGGCGGGGCATTCCTGCGAATTGTCGGCCCCCTCCAGCACCAGCACGCCGAAACAGGCGCCAGGAAAGCTCGTCCTCCACTCACTTGATGCGGTGATCATGATCTTGTCAGCTCCTTTTTCCGTGCGTTTTCGTTTATGATACCTGAAGAACCGTAGAATTTTCTTGAACGGAATTGCTGCTGCCCCCGCGGAGGAAAAATGGCAAAGAACGGAGATGCCCTGCCCGGACCTTCGGGAAGAAACCGTACCCGCTTCTGGCGCTCGGAGTACCTGCCGGGAGTCCTCTTTCTGGACGGTACGTTCCTGGATATGAATTTTTCGCGGCACAGCCACGAAACCTACGCTTTCGGCGTCATAGAAAGCGGGGCCCTTGCTTTCCGCTACAGGGGAGAGGATGTGGTCGCCACGGAGGGGATGCTCGGAATAGTTGTCCCCGGCGAGGTCCACGACGGACACCCGGCGCTCGGAAGGGGGTGGCGGTACCGCATGGCCTACGCGGAACCCGAAGCGGTCCGCATCATAACCGGCGGACTGTGGGGCAAAGACCGGGGCCTTCCCTTCATCGGCCGGGGGGCACTGGAATCCCGGGATCTTGCCGTCCTCTTCCGGAAACTCTACGGAGGACTCCAGTCCGGAGCCATGGACAGGCTGACGGCATCCTCCCTGTGGACCGCCTTCATTTCCGGACTTTTCGGGCGTTTCGGCGAATATCCCGCCGCCGGTCCCAGGGCCTCCCGGGATTCCGTCCGGTCGGTCTGCTCTTTTCTGAGGGAGAACATGACACGGAACATCTCCCTCGATGAACTGGCTGCTCTCTCTTCCCTCAGCCCCTGGCACTTTCTCCGCACCTTCCGGGACGAAACAGGCCTTCCGCCCCACGCCTACCTGACCCAGGTCCGGATCCGGGAAGCGGAGCGCCTCCTGCGGGCAGGATACTCCCCCTCCCTGGCCGCGGCGGAAACGGGTTTCGCGGATCAGAGCCATCTCACCCGGTGGTTCCGGAGGATCGTCGGCACCACACCCGCCGCGTTCCAGAGGGAGCTGTCCCCTGCCGGCCCAGGGCATTCCCGCAGTGAAGGAGATAACAACCATGGACAGTGATTTTTCGCTCCTGATAGGCTACCAGGACTTTGAGCCGGCCCGGCGCTCTTTCAATACGCTGACGCGGAAGACTTTCGGCCTCGACTTCGAGGCATGGTACCGGTCCGGATACTGGACGAAGCAGTACATCCCCTATTCCCTTTCCCGGGACGGAGAGGTGGTCTCCAGCGTGTCGGTGAACTTCATGCCCATGACGCTGGAAGGAACAGGCCTCACCATGGTGCAGATCGGCACGGTGATGACCGAACCTGCCTTCCGGGGGCAGGGCCTCAGCCGGTTCCTCATGGAGACCGTCCTGGACGAATGGTCGCAGAAGGTCGATGAAGTCTATCTCTTCGCCAACGACGAGGTGCTGGATTTCTATCCCCGGTTCGGCTTCCGGAAGAGCGGGGAAGTGCAGTGCGCCGCCGCCGTCTCCGCAGGGTTTCCCCTGCGGGCGGAAAAGGTGGACATGGAGCGGGCCGAAAACCGGGAAAACGTGGAGCGGGCCATACGGGCGACCCGTGGAGTGAGCCGGTTCAGCATGAACAACGCGGGGCTCGCCATGTTCTACCTGACGGGCCCCCTGAAGGAGCACGTCATGCACGACCCGGAAACGGGGGCCTATCTCGTCGCGTCGGTGGAAGGCGATCTTCTCCGGCTGGAAGACATTTTTTGCGAAGAAGCGGTTGACCTGGACAATGCCGTCGCCGCCTTCGGTCCGGAGATCCGCAGGGTGATCTTCGGTTTCTCTCCCTGCATGAACGAAGCCCTTGAGCGGACGGCCTGCGAAGAGGAGGACACTACCCTGTTCGTCCTGAAGAACGCCGTCGACTTCCGGGCAAAAGGGCTGAGATTCCCCTTCCTGTCCCGGGCCTGACCCCGGTTCAGGAAGGGTTGCATTGCCGAAGCTTCCGGGGTATGCTCTACATAGTTGGAATAATGATATTGATCAGGGGTGGGAGAATGCGCACTCTTTCCTGCTGAAAACCGAGGCTGACGAAACGGAACGGGCGACCGGAAGGCCGCTTTTTCCGCCGTGCCCATGCAGGAAAGCTGCGACTCCCGAACGATTTTGCATCGTCATATCACGCCTGCCCGTTTCCGGGCACGGACGTTCTGTGCTGCGAGCCGCGGGTGCTTTTTTCCTGCGGCTTTTTCTTTTTTCCAGGAGGATATGCATGTCTCTGATCAATGTTTCACACCTCACCTTCGGCTATGAAGGCGGACTGGAGAAGATTTTCGAGAACGTGAGCTTCCGGGTCGACACGGACTGGAAGCTGGGCTTCACGGGCCGAAACGGCCGGGGAAAGACCACGTTCCTGAACCTGCTGCTCGGCCGGTACGACTACGAAGGTTCCATCACGTCGTCCGTGGCCTTCGAATATTTCCCCTACCCCGTCCCTGACGGGGAGATGGACGCCCCCACGCTCATCAGGACTGTCGCGCCGGCCGCAGCGGACTGGCAGATCGCCCGGGAGGTCTCCCTGCTCGACGTGACGGAGGACGCCCTAGCGCCTACCTGGACCGCAAGCGGGGGTTCATCCTGGTGTCCCATGACAGGGCCTTTCTCGACGGGTGCGTGGACCACATTCTGTCCATCAACCGGGCGGACATCGAGGTCCAGAAGGGGAATTTTTCGTCCTGGTGGCGGAACAGGCAGCAGCAGGACGAGGCCGAGCGGGCGGAAAACGATCGGCTGAAAAAGGACATCGGCCGGATGCAGGAGGCAGCCCGGCGGGCGGCGGGCTGGTCGGACGCCGTGGAAAAGACGAAACGGGGCGTCCGGAATTCGGGCCTGCGGCCGGACAGGGGATATATCGGCCACAAGGCCGCCAAGATGGCCCAACGGTCCAAGTCCCTGGAACGGCGGCGGCAGGAGGCTCTCGAGGAGAAATCGGCCCTGCTGCGGAACGTGGAGGAAGGGGAGAAACTGAAGCTCTTCCCCCTCGCCTTCCACTCTCCCGGGCTGGCGGAGCTGGAGAATGTCTCCGTCCGCTACGGGGACAGGACCGTCTGCGAAGGAGTGAGCTTCTCCATCGGCCGGGGGGAGAGGATCGCTCTCCGGGGCCGGAACGGGTGCGGCAAGTCGAGCATCCTGAAGCTGATCCTCGGAGAGAGCCTGGAGTACGGCGGAAGGCTCTCCGTGGCGTCGGGGCTGAAGATCTCCTGGCTCCCCCAGGACGCCGAGGGACTCTCCGGCAGCCTGAGCGGCTACGCCCGGCAGTCCGGAATCGACAAAAGCCTCTTCCTGGCGATCCTGAGAAAGCTGGATTTCTCCAGGACCCAGTTCGAGAAGAACATGGAGGACTACAGCGGGGGGCAGAAGAAGAAGGTGCTCCTCGCCCGGAGCCTCTGCGAGCAGGCCCACCTGTACCTGTGGGACGAGCCGCTGAACTACATCGACGTGATTTCGAGGATGCAGATTACTGAACTGCTGCTGGAGCATCGGCCCACCATGGTCTTCGTGGAGCACGACAGGGCCTTCTGCGACGAAGTGGCCACCAGGGTCGTGGACCTGTAAGGGCCTGATGGGGATTGTCATCCCGAGCGAATGCGAGGGATCTCGGTTTTTGAGACATTCAAATCAAGCCCGAAAAACAACCTTGATCCTTCCCCCCTGCGGGATGCAGCGCGATCGCGTTCGCTCGGGAAACTCAGACTGACTCTGCCCTCCTGTTTTGTTGTCATCCCGAATGAGCGAAGCGAAGAGGGATCTCGAGTTTGTCATCCTGAACAAAGTGATCGCGTTCGTCAGAATGACGGGACAAAGGCAGGATCAGATTCCTCGTCGCCAAAACCGCTCCTCGGAATGACAGCAAGGCCAGCCATCGGGATGATATAATACTAATGTTCGATAAGAATAACTTTCGCGAATCGAGTATTTCCACAGGCCCCAGGGGGCCTGTGCGATCAGGAGGATAAGAGAAATGAGACTCTTGGGACTGCTGTTTTTCGCCGTGCTTGCGGCTCACTACTCGTACATCTATTTCAGGCTGCGGAGCGCCATCGGGCCGGGGTGGAAGTGGACCGCGCTGTACGCGGCCCTCACGTTCTTCCTGGTCTTCGGCTCACGGGCGCTCTGGCAGACGGACCTGGGGGATTACCCCGAATTCAGGAAGGCGCTGTCCTACGTCGTATATCTGGGCCTGGCCTTCTTCTTCATCCTCTTCACGGCCTTCGTCGTCCTGGACCTGGCCCGGTTCCTGGCATGGCTGGGCGACACACTCTTCTCCACGAGGCTGGGAGGACTGCTTCCGTCACCGAAGGTCCGGACATGGGCTGCGGTGGGCTTCGCTTTTCTCGCCTGCGGCTACGGCTGGTTTGAAGCCCTCAGCGTGCGGACCAGGCATGTGACCATTGAAACGGAGAGGCTCCCGGCGGGAACGGACCGGATCCGCATCGCCCATATTACCGACGTGCATTTGGGATGGATCATCCAGGAGGGGCGCCTCGACCGCATCCTCGCTCCCGTCAGGGCTGCGGAGCCGGACCTGGTGGTCAGCACCGGGGATCTCGTGGATGACAACATGGAGTTTCGGGACGAGGAGATCGAGCTCCTCAGGGGGTTGAAACCGCCTCTCGGGACCTATGCCGTCACCGGCAACCACGAGTACCACGCGGGCGTGCGGCAGGCCGTGGAATTCAAGGAGCGGGCCGGGATGAGGGTGCTGCGGGACGAACCCCTCTCCGTGGGCGGCCTGGTCCTCGTCGGCATGGATGATGCCTCCGCCAGGCGTTCCGGCGGAACGAACAATCCGGAACAGGCTATTTTAGCCTCCCTTCCCGGGGACCGTTTTGTGGTGCTGCTCAAACACCGTCCCATAGTGGCCGCTGAATCGGAGGGACTCTTCGACCTCCAGCTCTCGGGTCATACCCACGGAGGGCAGATCTGGCCCTTCTACTGGCTGACCCGCCTGGCCCACGACTACCGGCCGGGGCTGAGAGCCGTCTCGCCACGGAAAGGGGAAGCCTATGCGGCGGAAGCCTCCAGGGAAAGCCTGGTCTACGTGAGCAACGGCGCGGGAACCTGGGGACCGCCCCTCCGGTTCTTCGCTCCTCCTGAAGTGACGATTTTCGACATCGTCAGAAAAAAGGGGAACTGAAAGGGAGAAAACAGCTCCCTTTCAGTCCCCGGAAATCTGCTGCAGGTGCTGAAGCGATTTTCTTCGGGCGCCCCTACTTCTCCTCCATGAGCTCGATGATGGCGCCGTCCTTCCGGACGAAGCAGAGCCAGCAGGCGCCTCCGTCCATCTTCGGGACAATGACCTCGTCGGCCAGGCCTGCGTACTTCTCGATGGAATCGACCTTCGCGGCCACGTGCACGTCGTAGTGCATGGCCTCGGGGAAGACCGTCCCGGGAAGGAATCGGACGTATTCCATGGCGAAGGGTGACTTTTCCGGCGGGGTGACGTAGATCTCCGCCCCGGGGACGTAGGTCTCCCCCTCTTTGCTCTGGGTGGTGGGGATGCCGATGTGGACGATCTCGAACATGGTATCTCTCCTTTCCGGCTAAATACGATGGAAGAACAGGGGGGCGGAAGTGTCCGTCCCCCTGTTTCATGCGATTCTCACGAATGGTTCTTCATCTCGAGATAGGCTTCGTAGGCCTCCCTGTCAGAGAAACCCTCATGCACCACTTTCCCGACGGCCATGGCCATGGCTGCGGGATGTTCGCTCTGGAAGATGTTCCGCCCCATGTCCACCCCTCGGGCGCCCTCCCGGACGGCCCGGTACGCCATGGTCAGCGCCTCGTCCTCGGGAAGCTTTTTGCCCCCTGCGATGACGATGGGTACGGGACACGCCGCCGCGATCTGCTCGAAATCCTCGCAGTAATAGGTCTTCACCATGTGGGCCCCGTGCTCCGCCAGGATACGGGTCGCCAGCAGGAAGTACCTGGCGTTCCGGGCAAGCTGCTTTCCCACGGCCACCACGCCCAGTACCGGGATTCCGTACCGTTCGCCCAGGTCCACCGTGCGGCACAGGAGTTCAAGGGAATCCCGCTCGCCCTGCGCCCCGATGAAGGTCTGGACGGCCAGGGCCGAGGCGTTGATCCGCAGGGCGTCCTCCATGTCCAGGCCTGCTCCTCCCCCGACGCTCATGTCCTCGAACAGTACCGAGGCGTCGTGGGTGGCCCGCAGGCAGAGGGCCCTGTTCGTGTCGGGAGGGACGCAGGTGCGCAGGGCCCCCCGGGTCGCCATGAGGACGTCCACGAAGGGAAGCAGGGGCTTGATAACGATGTCAAGCCGCTCCAGCCCCGAGGTGGAACCCATGATGTAGCCGTGGTCGAAGGCCAGCATGACCGTGTTGCCCGAAGAGGGGCGGAAGATGCGGGAAAGCCGGTTCTTCATCCCCCAGGAGCAGGAGGAAAGCCCCTTCACGTGGAATCCGGCAAGCTTCGGGGGGACATCCAGGCGGTAGTCCTTGCCCGCGGTATTTCCGGCATTGTCAGCCATTTTCCTATCTTCCTCCGGCAGTTCTTCGTCCGCCCGCCGTCATTTGCTGAAGGCGATGGTCCGGGCCGGTGTGTTCCAGAGGCGAAGGAACTCGTCATTCCACCTGGCGATGTTGAGCTGGAAGCCCGCCTGCTCCTGTACGGTGAGAATTTCGCCCACCATGTTGGCCGCCACTTCGATGCCGAGGCTCTCGAGGTAGCGTACGCAGTCCTTGTAGAGGATGAACTGCTCCATGAGGGTGGTGGACCCGGAGCCGTTCACCATGACGAAGGCCCTGTCCCCCTTCCGGAGGGGAATGTCCTTCACCAGGGCGTTGGCCATGATGGCGATGGTCTCCCTGGCGGTCTTCATTGGCTGCCGGCCGCCGCCGCCCTCGCCGTGCTGCCCCATGCCGATCTCCATGTCCTCGTCGCCCAGGTCGCCGAAGGACGCGCCGCTGGCGGGGTGGGTAGCGCACCGGACCGCCACGGCTATGGTGGCCATGCTGTCGGCGTAGCGCTGGGCCAGGTCGGCCACCTCGTCAAGGGACCTGCCTTCCTTGGCCGCCGCCGCAGCGATATGGTAGAGGGGCACAGCACCCGCAAGTCCACGGCGGTCGTCGGCGTTGGACCGGGGGGCGTTCGAGATGTCCTCCTGGGTGACCACCTTCCGGACGTTCAGTCCCGCCTGTTTGCACATTTTCATGGTCATGTTGCCGGTGAGCATATCCCCGGCGTGGTTCAGCACCAGGAAGAGCACCCCCTTCCCCCTGTCCGCCAGCTTGATGGCCTCGAAGCAGCTCTGGGGGTTGGGTGCGGCAAAGACGTCCCCCGCCACGGCGATGTCCAGCATACCGTCGCCCACGAAACCCGAAAGAGCGGGCTCATGTCCGGTGCCGCCAAGGGTCACGATAGTCACCCGGTCGGCGTCCTTGAGCGTCCTGGAGACGACGAGGTTTCCGGGGAGCACGTCGACAATGTCTCCGTGGGCGAGGGCAAGCCCTTCCAGCATCTCGGCGGTCAGCGTGTTCGGATCGTTGAGAAACTTTTTCATCTTCATGCCGTTCATCCTCCCTGCGTTATTGATCCCGGTCCAGGCCTTCCGAGAGGCCCTGAAAGAAATACTTCATCGACATGGCCCCGGCGTCCGGCGTGCCGATGCTCCGCTCCCCGTAGTTCTTCGCCCGGCCGAACCTGGCGGCGAAATTGACGGTCTCCCCTGCACCGGCCTCCGCGGCCCGGGCGGCCGTCTTCATCATGTCAGCCAGGCTCCCTGTCGCGGTACCCAGGGCCTCCACGGCGGGCTCCAGGGCGTCCATCATGGTCTTGTCGCCCATTTTTGCCTTCGATAGTTCAAAGAGCGTCTCGTAGCCGCTGCGGAACATGGCCCTGAACTCCTCTTCGCTCATGTCCGCCCGGTCAGGGGCACCTTCGGCCAAACCGTCGAAGAGTGTGGTCCAGAGCGGTACGGCGCTTCCTCCGTTGATGGTCATCACGGCCATGGAAACTGCGTTCAAAAGCCCCAGGATGGTGCAGTCCTCCCCGGAATCGTCCACGGCCTTCCCCAGGGCCTTCATGATCTTTTCCATGGTGATGCCGTGGTCGGCGTCGCCGAAGCGGGAGTCGATGTCCGTCAGCTCGTCCCTGGCCGCGATTACGGACGCCGCACCGCCGAGCAGCATATTCTTCATCTGCCGCAGGGTTACCGTCACATTTTCGACCTCCCCGTACGATATTTTGAAACAAAATTCAATCATGATCCCTGGGTCATTTTACATTGGTCAATGAAACCTGTCCATAGAGTTACATAGGTAACCATTCGCGGAAGGAGGAGGGAAGAATAAATATCCCCCGGAATGAGAGCTCCGGGGGTGGGGAGGGAAATGGGCGGTTTGCAGGGAGGTTACCGGGGGTAGGCCATCTGGACCTCCTGGTCCGCCAGGGTATCGGGCAGCACAAGGTGGGTGATGATTCCCGTGCGGAGGGCGCCGAGAAGGCTTTCCGGGGTGAGGTAATCGGCGCAGAGGGCCACCACGTTTTTCGCGGCCCGCAGCCGGGGAAGGGAGATCTGCACGGCGATGTCGTTCCGGGGCTCGATGAAGCGGCCGCCGATGTCGTAATAGTGGGCGAGAATCCTTCCCACGGCCCCCTCCTCGGTGAGGGCCCGGCCGAACCGGGCGGCGGTGGCGAGGTCGGGGGAGGCGTGGAGGTTGGATATGCTTATCACGGCGGTCTCCAGGGAATTCCACCGGGATTCGATCTCCCGGTAGGCCTCGGTCTGCTCATACATCCCCTTCTCGTCTTCCGAATCGAAGAGGGCCGGCATGTAGAGGTAGGAAGCCTTCATCCCGGACTGGGCGGCGATGAGGCGCACAAGCTCGTTGGTGTGGTAGCTGCGGAAGGAAGCCTTGATCCCGCCGATGAGGGGAAAAACTTCGCCCTGCCGTGGATCGGGCTCCGGCGGCCGGGTCCCGGCGTATTCGGAGAAAAGACCCACCATGTAGCCGCACCCCACCCCGGTGAAGACGGTGTCCTCCAGCTCATCGTGCCAGAGGGTGAAGGCCCTCCGGACCACTTCTCCGTTACTGTCCGCCGGAGAAGGTCCCCGGGATGGCACCACGCAGGCTCGCTTCAGGGCGAACCGGGCGGCCAGCCGCTCGGCGAGGATCTGCTGGGCGCTGCCGGCCTCGTTGATGGTGATGGTGACCACGCCGAACTCCCGGGCCTCCGCCAGGAGCCTTGAAACCATGGGGCGGGATATCCCCATGACGCCGGCGATCTCGCTCTGGAGCATGTTGTCCCTGTAGTACATCTTCGCCGCGGCAGTCAGCCGCTGCAGTTTTTTTTCATCGGGTACCATGGGCCCTCCGGGGTGCGTTTTCGACCATTCTATTGAACGGATTGACATATGTCAAAAAGGTGTTTTCCCGACGTTTCTTGCTTTTTTCAAAAGAATTCACAGGGATACAGTCCTTTCCGGGTTAATCGGGTAGGTTCGAGGCGAATCTTTCCCAAGCATCCCCTTTTCGTGTACAATGAGCCGGATCATGTCCGAGGAGGGTCCCGCCATTACCCATTCCCGTTCCCTGACATCGGGGAAGATAGGTTCCCAACTGCTCTTCCTCGCCATACCCCTGCTGCTGGGGAACATCTTCCAGCAGCTGTACAATTTCGTGGCGGCCATCATCGTGGGCCGGTACGTGGGAGAAGCGGCCTTCGCCGCCATCGGCGTAGGCGGGACGGTGATGAACCTGTTCATCTTCGTCCTCACCGGCTGCTGCACCGGCGTCTCCATCATCCTCGCCTCCCTGTTCGGGAAAGGGGACTTCCACACCCTGCGGAAGGAGTGCTTCCTGGCCGTGGTGTTCGGGGCTGGTTTCACCCTTTTCGTGAGCCTCGCCTCCATCGCCCTGCTTCCTCCCCTGCTCGAAGCCATCCATACTCCTGCGGAGATCTTCGAGGGCACCAGGCAGTACCTAAACATCATCCTGGGAGGGCTCCTGGCGACCTTTTTCTACAATCTCTCCGCCGCTTCGCTCCGGGCCGTGGGGAACACCCGGTACGCCCTGGTCTTCCTGGTGACCGCCGTAATGCTCAACGCGGCCCTCACCTTCGTGCTGGTGGCCCGGTTCGGCTGCGGGATCGCGGGGGCAGCGTGGGCTACCGTCTTTTCCCAGGCGTTCTCCGCCCTGCTCTGCGTGGCCTACATCAGGAAGAAGCTTCCCTTCCTGGTGCCGACGAAGGAGGACATGAAATACGACGGAGCCCTGCTGAAAAAGACGATCCTTTTCGCCTCCCTTTCGGCTCTGCACCAGTCAAGCCTCTATATCGGCAAGCTGCTGGTGCAGGGGGCAGTGAACCTTCTGGGCACGGCGGCTATCGCCGCCTACACCGCCACGGGAAGGATAGAGGGGCTCTCCCTCGCCGTGGGCGAAAGCGGAGCCGAGGCCGTCTCCGTCTTCGTGGCCCAGAACACCGGGGCTGGGAATCACAAAAGGGCCCTGAAGGGGTTCCTGGAGGGGCTCGCCTCCCTGGCCCTCCTCAGCCTTTTCGTTTCCCTTCTGCTGTTTGCCACCGCCCGCCCCGGCGTGACCCTGTTCGTGGGGGCGAACCAGGGAGAAGCGGTCGCCGAGGGAGTGGCCTACATGCAGGCCCTCTGTTTCTTCTACATCTTCTCCTACATCGGCAGTTCCTTCGTGGGATTTTACAGGGGCACCGGCCGGATCAACATTCCCTTCATAGGCACGACCCTCCAGATTTCCGTGCGGGTGATCCTTTCCTACTGGCTCGCTCCCCTGCTGGGGCTGAAGGCCGTGGGACTGGCCACTGGGATCGGCTGGATCTCCATCGTGACCTTCCAGCTGCTGGTTTTTTCCAGCATACGGAAAAGGGAGCGGCGGGAAGAAGCGGCCCTTTCCGGCCGTTGAAGAAAATGCCCTGAAAGGGGAAAATGGTAGTAGCATATTGAAACCTTCTCTTTTTCAGGCAGCGGGGAGCGTCACCGGTGCTCGCTTGGGCCGCCGGCCTTGGCGCTGCGCCCGGCAACACTTC
>Ga0209312_1002500_pt1 | contig 11899 bp, 8 predicted proteins | sample BioC13SIPDNA_4_FD_185744 | JGI IMG/M metagenome (GOLD analysis project Ga0209312, IMG submission 185744) | Anaerobic biogas reactor microbial communites from Washington, USA - Biogas_R1_B C13 SIP DNA (SPAdes) (version 2) | ecosystem: Engineered > Bioreactor > Anaerobic > Unclassified | place... | reverse complement strand
TATCGGATCTCCCTCTGCGAAATCCCGGAACGCTCGAGCGAACGCTCACCATATCGACGGCAGCTCATCAGGCGCCCTGAGTAATTATCATAATCCTTATCTACAGGAGAATACTCACCTCATTTATGGGAACTAAAGACAAACGTCTACCTGTACTGTTTCTTTGCCTTTGTGTCGTTCTGCTCCTGGCACCTCCAGTTGCAGCAGAAGATGTCAGAAATGACGCGACCGCATACACCGTTGCCATCAACACGGCTGAAAATCTTTCCAAAACCTGGCAGAACCTGAACGATGATATCGAATATGCAAACCGTGGATTCCTTGCAGCACCGGAATCTCCGGTCATTCTCAGCGCAGCCGGAAGACCGGTCCTGAACTTAACCACGCCTTCTTATCTCCGGAGCAACACCGCACCCACGACGGTTAACGTTGCCCTGTACGAACATGCGCGGTTGAACAACATTCGCGGACTCTTTCAGGTAACCGATTCAATCTATCAGGTGCGCGGATACGATATTTCCGTCGTGAGCTTTATCAAAGGAGAGACCGGCTGGATCGTCATCGACCCGCTGGGCAGTGCCGAGAGCGCAGAGGCCGCGCTGAATCTGGTCACCAAGACTCTTGGCGAGTACCCGGTAAAGGCCGTCATCTACACTCACACACACGTAGATCATTATCTCGGTGCGTGCGGGGTTACCACGCAGGAGAAGGTGGACTCAGGCGAAGTGATCGTCATCGCCCCTGAGGGATTCATGGAGTACGCTACCAGTGAAAACGTGTACGTTGCAACTGCGATGAACCGCCGTTCTATGTATATGTACGGATCGATGCTCCCGGTCGACGAAAAAGGTTATGTAGATTCGGGTATCGGGTCGATGATGGCCAACGGGAAGGCAACGCTCATCCCCCCGACGCTTGATATCACCTATACCGGCCAGAACATGACAATCGACGGCGTGGAGATGGTGTTTCAGCTAACGCCCGGCACCGAAGCCCCGGTGGAGATGAACATCTGGTTCCCGCAGGAGAAAGCACTCTGCATGGCGGAGAACTGTGTCGGAACACTCCATAATCTCCTGACCATCCGCGGCGCCCAGGTACGCGATCCGCTTTCATGGTCACGGTATCTGGATGAGTCACTCCAGCTCTATGGAGGGGAGGCCGAGGTTATGTTTGTCACGCACAACTGGCCGCGGTTCGGCAACAAGGCCGTGGTTGAGACACTTGAGACACAGCGCGACATGTACAAGTATATCCACGATCAGACGTTGCACCTGATCAACCAGGGATATACGATGGATGAAGTGTCCCATATGATTGCCCTGCCGGATTCCCTGAAGAAGTATGGATACACGCACGAGTTTTACGGGACGGTGCAGTTCGGCGCAAAGGCCGTATACCAGAAATACCTGGGGTTCTACGATGGAAACCCAACACATCTGAACAACCCCGACCCGGTTGAGTTCTCCTCGATGCTGGTCGAGTATATGGGCGGGGCAGATGCAATCATACCCAGGCTCAGAGAGGACTATGCGAGGGGAATGTACGAAGAGGTGGCAACGATTGCCGGCTATATCGTCTTCTCCGACCCGACAAATATGGAGGCAAGAAATATCCAGGCCGATGCACTGGAACAACTTGGATATCAGTCAGTCTCCGGTTCGTACAGAAATGCGTATCTGACGGCAGCGCAGGATCTCAGAAACACTAAAGGGGCAACGGATGAATACATCAGCACCCAGGGATTGGAACATGTAATAGAGATGTTATCGGCGCTGACCCCGGACCAGCTCTATGAGTATCTTGCAATCCGACTGAACTCGGAGAGAGCCGACGGGGAAGATATCCGGGTTAACATCATCATGGAATCACCGAGAGGCAACACCACGGCAGTTGTTCAGGTGAAGAACTCCGTTCTCCATGCATGGGTGGGAGCCTATGATGACAATGCTACTGCGACTATCTCGGGCGAACGAGCTGCATTGACGGAGTATCTGCTCCAGGCCAGGCCATTAAAAGAGAAGCTGCTGAGTATTGCTACTGTTTCAGGGGATGTGGATGCGTTTATCCGTATGATGGGAATGTTCGACACCTTCGTCCCGGACTTTAACATAGTCCTCCCCTGAACCCAATATACAAAACTCTTTTCAGTATGGGTTATCGCACCCTCGCGACCATCTCGATCTCGACCCGTGCCCCTTTCGGGAGGCCGGCGACCTGCACCGTCGACCGTGCGGGATAGGGCTCCTCGAAGTACCCGGCGTAGACGGCGTTGACCGCCTCAAAGTCCGCGAGGTCGGTGAGGTAGATCCGGGTCTGGACGACGTCGGGGAAGTCGAGGCCGCCTTCGGCAAGTATGGCCTGCAGGTTCTCCATCACCTGGGCAGTCTCGCCGGCGACAGTATCGGGGAGGGTGCCGGCGGTCGGGTCAAGACCGATCTGCCCCGATGTAAAGACATAGTCGCTGCACCGCACGGCCTGGCTGTACGGCCCGATCGGCTCCGGGGCACCGGCCGTGTAGAGAGCAGTATTTCCCGGGCCGGAGGATATGGCCGCGTATATGCCGAACCCTGCAAGGAGACCGCATGCGAATACGAGAGCCAGGATTGGCGTGCTGCCGTTCATACCGTGTCCTCGCTTGCCCGGGGCCGGAGCGTCCATATGAGGTGTTCGATGCGCCGACAGGTATACTTTTTGAGGAGGACCTCCAGAAAACCCGCACAACCGGTGCGAGAGATCCGGCGGCGATGTACGATCGCGGCTATACGGGTTCGGTTCACCGCTATGGAGTGAGAGGCCGGAAGATGAAGCGAGAAGGCCCCTTGCAATTTTAGAATTGGAGAAATCAAGAGATACGAGGATACAGAAAAATGGTAGGTTAATATAGTCCCGATCTAAAATTGATACTTACTGCGCTGCAACGACCGGAGAGAGGATAGGGCGGAATCTGAGAGAGATAGCCGGCTTTCTCCCCGCAGTCCTTGCACAGTTCTCTCCTTGCACAGTTCTCTTGAGGTCGCACCATGGACACCACGACAACATCACTCGCTTAACTTGAATCACATCTCTGGGAGGCCGCCAATATTCTGCGTGGGCCTGTCGACGCGGCCGACTTCAAGACCTACATCTTCCCGCTGCTCTTCTTCAAACGGATCTCCGACGTCCACGATGAGGAGTACCGGGCAGCTCTCGCGGAATCCGGGGGCGATGAAGAATATGCCCGGTTCCCGCAGAACTATCGGTTCCAGATCCCTCATGAGTGCCACTGGAACGATCTCCGCACGGTGACGACAAACGTCGGCCAGGCTCTGCAGAAAGCAATGCGGTGTATCGAGACGGCGAATCCGGATACGCTCTACGGCATCTTCGGCGACGCGCAATGGACGAACAAAGACCGGCTCTCCGACGCTATGCTCCGTGACCTCATCGAGCACTTCTCCTCGCTCGAACTCACCATCGCCAATCTGCCCGAGGACGAACTCGGGAACGGCTACGAGTACCTGATCAAGAAGTTCGCCGACGACTCCGGCCATACCGCGGCCGAGTTCTACACCAACCGCACCGTCGTCCACCTCATGACCGAGATGTTGGAGCCGCAACCGGGCGAGACGATCTACGATCCGACCTGCGGCTCCGGGGGGATGCTCCTCTCCGCCATCGCCCACCTCCGTTCCCGGGGGCTGGAGTGGCGCAATGTTCGCCTGTACGGCCAGGAACGGAACCTGATGACCTCCTCCATCGCCCGGATGAACTGCTTCCTCCACGGCATCGAGGAGTTCCAGATCGTGCGCGGCGACACCCTCTCTGCGCCCAGATTCGTGGAAGGCGACCGCCTGCAGCGGTTCGACGTGGTCCTGGCAAATCCGCCCTACTCCATCAAGCAGTGGGACCGGTCCGCCTTCGCCGCCGACCCCTGGGGGCGAAACGTCTTCGGGACGCCGCCGCAGGGCCGGGCCGACTACGCCTTCTGGCAGCACATTCTGGCGAGCATGGACGAAGAGACCGGCCGGTGCGCGATCCTCTTCCCGCACGGTGTCCTCTTCCGGCAGGAGGAGGCGGAGATGCGGCGCAGGTTGATCGAGGCGGACCTGATCGAGTGCGTTCTGGGGCTCGGGCCGAACCTCTTCTACAATTCGCCGATGGAGGCGTGCGTGGTCGTCTGCCGGACGAGAAAGCCCGAGGAGCGGCGGGGCAGGATCCTCTTCATCAACGCTGTCAACGAGGTCACCCGGGAACGGGCGCAGAGTTTCCTCACCGACGAGCATATCGAGCGGATCGTCGGGGCTTACCGGGCGTTCTCGAACGAGGCGGGGTTTGCGTACGTGGCGACGCTTCCGGAGATCCGGGCCAGCGATGGAAACCTGAGCATCCCGCTCTACGTTGTGCAGCCGGCGGCGATGGTCTGCGAGGAATCGGCACAGTATGGGGAAGCATCGCTTCCCGATGCATTGTCGGCGTGGCGGAGAGTTTCGCCGAGGTCCGGCGCTCGCTGGATGCTCTCTTTGAGGTGCGTCGATGAACTGCGATCGGTGTATCTTCGCCGGCCCGGTGCGGAAAGAGCCCGGACTGGCCGGCCTCACCGTGGACGTCACCCGCGACACGGCAACGCGGGATTTTGGCCCGTCGATGTGGTCAGTCACCGGGAAGGGCCGCGGACGCTTGCTCGGTTACGTCCAGGGGGAGATGAGGGACGAATCGTCAGAGAATCGTCAGAGCGGAACCTGTAATCGTCAGATACCTATCGGGCCAGCCCCCACTATCGCCGGGATGCCGAAGGCGGGCGTGAGATCGTTCTGGAACACCTCTGTCACCACGGAAGTCACCACGGAAGTTACGCAGATCCTCGGGGCTCTCGACGGTGAAAGGCGCTCCGTGCGTGGAAGAGGTCGCTCATGATCGCGCCCGGGCCGGTTCCCGGCGACCTCCGGCCGAATCCCGGTTGGGCAAGCCTCCCGCTCTTCGACCGGAAGGGGTGGAGACGGGTCCGGTTCGGCGATGTCATCGAGAACGTGAACGAGACCGAGCGGGACCCTGCTGAAGTGGGCATCGAGCGGTTCATCGGCCTCGAACACCTTGAACCGGGCTCGCTGCAGATCCGCACGTGGGGCAACGTGGCGGACGGCACCACCTTCACCCGCCGCTGCCGGCCGGGGCAGGTGCTCTTCGGCAAGCGCCGGGCATACCAGCGCAAAGTTGCTGTGGCCGAATTCGACGCGGTGGTCTCGGGCGACATCTACGTATTTATGCCCGCGGACAACCGGCTCTTGCCGGAACTCCTGCCGTTCATCTGCCTCTCCGAGCGGTTCTTCCAGTATGCGGTCGAGACCTCGGCCGGCTCGCTCTCTCCCCGCACCAACTGGAAGCATCTCGCGGAGTTCGAGTTCGACCTCCCGCCGCTTAGCAGCAGCGGCGTATTGCGGAGGTGTTGTGGGCGGTGGATGAGGCCTATTGCGAATGCGCAAATATGACTGAGAAATTAGCAGCGTTTCGCAGATCCTATCTACATTCTGTATTCGCTAATCCTAATGGCAACAACTGCCTCTCGGTACGTGAAACAGGGCTTGTCCAACTCGGAAGGCAACGTGCCCCAAAATATCAAACAGGGACAATGGCAAAGCCCTACCTTCGGGTGGCGAACGTCTTCGACGGCTACTTTAATTACGACGATGTCCTAGAAATGGATTTTGACGAGAAAGATTTTGAAACATATCGCCTTCAAAAGGGAGACATCCTCCTCAACGAAGGACAGAGTCGTGAGCTTGTCGGAAGGTGTGCAATTTATGACGGTGCGATAGAGGATTGTTGCTTCCAAAATACCTTGATTCGCTACCGTGCCGGTGAAAAGGTGTCAACGAAATATGCTTACGCATACTTCCAGTATTGTTTCAACTTCGGCGTATTCGCTGCAATTGCAAGCCAGACGACTTCCGTTGTTCATCTTGGTGCAGACAGGTTCGGTAATCTATCAATGCAGGTTCCGACGAAGGAAGAACAGAGTATGATTGCACATAAACACAGGCAACTCTGTGAGATAGAGTTACACCTCACTTGGCATTTGATAAAGATACAGAACCTTCAGAGAAATATCCTTGAGAACATGGTGGCATAACTTCTACCACTCTCCTCCAATTTGCATATTGCCTTAGAACGCCACCCTATATAGTGCGCAAATGATATTACCGGTTATCTAATCGCATGTTAGATCCCTAGGCGATGGCCTCACTAGTTTTACAAGATAACCGTGTATGGATAAAATATTCCAAGATCAATTGACCATTTGTAGATCTGGGATAGGATTTGCTCTTGAACCCTTAAACGAGTCTCGCGCAATAAAATCGTAAAAGTAATGTTATGAAGAGTATAAAGAACGTTTGAATGATTCAAGCATGTAAAATAAAAGATCATTTCTTTTCAATCAGGCAGAGATACAATTTTTCAAAAATATCTGTTTTGACTGTTCTCGGTATGTTGATGCTGATGAGTTGGACTGCGCCTTGCTTGACTGTCCCATCTATACAAACGCGCATCGCAGAGGGTTTCATCCAGAACAGATGTGCAGTGGGAGGACAATCAAAGAAACATCTTGAAAACAAGATGACGGCAGGCCATCTGCAACCACTCTGGCTTTCCAAAAGTCACTAAAAGGTGCAAGAATGACCTTCACTGTGCCGAACAATGCCGAGTTAATGATTTTCAATGCAGATATTCGGCCGGAAGCCACAGTCGGATGCTCGACTTTTCTCAAAAATAGGCAGGTAACATGTATCTTTCAGAACTGAAACTATGGAATTTCAGGAAATATGGGATTAATGGTGAGTCAATTGAGAGTTCACTACCCGGAGTAGCCATTCAATTCCATGAAGGGATGAATGTCCTCATCGGTGAGAATGACTCAGGTAAAACAGCGATTGTTGATGCAATCCGATACACTTTAGGAACACAAAGCAGAGAGTGGATCCGCCTAGATGAATCCGATTTTCATATAGAAGGCGAACAGCGGGCAAAAGAATTAAAAATTGAGTGCATTTTCCGTGGGTTTACAGATCAGGAAGCAGGACGATTCCTAGAATGGCTTGGTTATGAGGATGTTGAAGGTGTCAAACGTTACGTCCTTAAAGTTTGTTATACCGCACGGAACACGGGAAACCGAGTCGTTACCGACTTGCGGGCGGGTCAGGATTCAGTTGGGGCGCCAATAGCTGGTGATGCGCGATCGCTCTTGCGCACCACATACCTTAAGCCTCTACGTGATGCCGATGTGGAGTTAACTCCAGGAAGGCGCTCACGATTCGCCCAAATCCTGAAGGCTCATAAACTCTTCCAAAAAGACGGTGCGAATAGGCATGAGTTGGAGATCATCTTTGATAAGGCAAATGAAGCCATTGAGAATTACTTCGACCATAATGATGATAGTTTCGGCGCCGGCGAATTGATGAAATCGCTAAACTCTTATGTCGAAGCATTTTTCCCGCAAAATGAACCTCATTTGCCTTCAGTCACCGTTTCTGGAAATGATCTGTTTGACATTCTTCAACGCTTATCCCTATCACTCGATGTAAACCCTCCCGGTCTTGGGGCGGCTAACCTCCTATGTATGGCGACAGAGTTGTTACTATTACAATCTGAAGAAAATGTTGGCTTGAAACTTGCCTTGATCGAGGAATTAGAGGCCCATTTGCACCCACAGGCCCAACTTCGCCTGATTTACTATCTCAAAGAAAAATCCACAACGGGTCAGTATATCCTTACCACCCACAGCACCACCATGGGATCGAGTATTCCGCTTGAGAACCTGATCCTTTGCAAAAACAGCAAAGCATTCCCGATGGGAAGTAATTTCACGGGTCTTGAAAAGAAAAACTACGACTATCTCCACCGATTTTTGGATGCGACCAAGGCAAACCTCTTTTTCGCTCGGGGCGTGTTGCTTGTCGAAGGCGATGCTGAAAATCTTCTAATTCCCACTATCGCAAAAATTATTGATCGACCGTTGCACCGCTACGGTGTTTCAATTGTCAACGTTGGTAGTACAGCGTTCTCGCATTTTGTGGAAATTTTCCGTCGCCAAGATGGCGAACCCATAGGGATCAAGATTGCCCTCATCACCGATATGGATGTGAAACCTCTTGAGTACGGTGAGAAAAAGCAGGAAGAGATAGAGACAGCAAAAATAAACAGAAAAAATCGCCTTTCGAAATATGAGAATGGTGAAATCAAAGTATTTATCTCACCAAACTGGACTTTGGAATATGAACTTGCTCTATCGTCGCAGTTCCGTGCTGATTTCTATCGCTCGATGTTATGGGCAGAGAAAGTAGCAAACTCAAAGAGTGGTATTCCTCAAGAGAGCAAAGCAGAAGAAGTCGATAAAGTAGTTCAGTCTGACTTTAAAAGGTGGTTAAATACTTGGGGCGACGATCCTCGAAAAGATGAAAAAATTGCTTTTGAGATTTATAAGAACCAAATGCTTGATAAAGAAATATCTAAGGCCATAACTGCCCAGGCTTTCGCGCAGGCTTTAGATAATAAAACTGCAGTTGAAGGAGCAGTAAAATTGGTTAAGTCCGATCTTCAGGCGGCCTGCACCCTCCAATATCTTCTCGATGCCATCTATCATGTTACTGAGCCGCGGGAGCCCCACAATGCCTATTGAGATAACTGAAGGCGACATCGCCTATGCAGAGAAACTACTGCTTCCAGCAGGCAAATCCTTTGATGACGAGCGCAGGGCATTCATTCGTTGCATGGATTCGCGCGACGTCATTGCTTGTCCAGGGAGTGGTAAAACAACCGCGTTGCTTGCAAAAATACTAGTATTAGCCAAAAAGATGCCATTTGAGGATAATCGTGGCATCTGCGTTTTAACACACACTAATGTAGCAATTAACGAAATTAAACAAAAAGCAGATCATGCAGCTGCTGACGCGCTATTCCGATACCCAAACTTTTTCGGGACGATACAAGGTTTTGTGGATCAATTTTTGACACTGCCAAGTTATAGATCTGAATTCCAAAAACCAATTGTTGTAATTGACAATAACCGTTTTTTCTCGGAACTAGAGAGACTTTACTCTAAAGACTATAAACTCAAAAGCTGGATGGAACATAGAGGCGGATTAAGCACCCTTGGTAACTACTGGCTCCGCCCAGAAACGCTGAGGGTTGGAAAAAATCTGGATGAGCCAATAAATAAACTGGGTGAAAATACCCCCACGTATCAGAAGATCAATGAGATTAGAAAGGAAGTGTTGGTGAGAGGTTTCCTAAGTTATAATGACGCATATTCTATCGCGTTGAGATATCTTAATTTCATTCCAACGATTCATAAGGCATTCCAAGATCGCTTTTGCATGGTTTTCCTTGACGAAGCTCAAGATACGTATGAACATCAGTTCCGTGTGTTGGACGCCGTATTCCAGCCAGATAAACTCATTATTCAGCGCATAGGCGACCCCAATCAGGCCATTTTTGGTTCAACTACGGGAAGCAATATGATTTGGTCGCCAAAATCCCCACTCCGCTTCTCGGATTCTCAACGTTGCGGCGATACTCTTTCGAGAATATTAAGTTCGGTGCGACTTCAGGACGATATTTCACTTAGAGCCTGCCAATCACGAAAATCTTGTCCGCCACAGATCATCGCTTTTTTACCTGGAGAGGAGCACCAAGTAATTCGTGCTTTTGTAGGGCTGATCTCTTCACTCAGGTTGCCTGAAGATACATATTATGCAATCGGGTGGGTAGGGAAGGATAATACTGCTAAAGAAAAATTATGCATCCCAACATACTTTCCCCAATTCACTGGGTTTCAGAAATCATCCAGCAAGCAATTTTCTAACCTGATCTCCTATGCCGCATACGCAATCCAAATAGCAAATCTGGAATGCTTGAAATGTTTTTCAGAGATCATTCTACAAGGCATCGTTCACGCTCTTAGTGATGCAGGGATTAAAACTGAAGAATTCAACCGATCTTATACCCCACATACTGCTAAGAACCACTGGAAATCTCTGGATGAAAAAGGCTATAATGAGTTCTGCTCGCAAATCGCGTGCAGTTACCTTCAGGCCCTCAAATCACATCTTGATGCTATTGATTTCAGAGACTCTATCAAAACAGCTTTGACGTCTATATGGCCAATAAAAGGGGATGCAACTTTCCTTGTCTGTGATACGATAGACTTTCCAAATCACACTGATACAAAAGAATCGATCAACCAGTTCATCTCAGATGATGGGATTATCGTAAATGTCGGAACAGTTCACTCTGTTAAAGGTGAAACTCATGCTGCAACGCTATACCTAGAAACAGATTACTATGGAAAAACAGATGCTAAGCGGCTAATTAACTTCCTGAAGGGCAAACGGAACCCCCGTGAGTTGGGGATGAAACATCACGAAGAGAACCTGAAAATTGCTCACGTCGCCTTTAGTCGCCCAAAGCACTTATTAGCCTTCGCATGTCAGGCATCAAATATAACTGGACACGAAAAAGAGTTGAAGGGTAATGGATGGGTGATTCGTTCTGTACCGGAATTGATTACGGGTAGAGAGGAGATAGCATGATCGTCACCTTGATTCGACAACGAAAAGCCAGGCCCGTCCCTCTTTCCGCAACGAGGCACCCCCATGATCCCTGACACCCTCAAAATCCTGCTCGCCGCCGGTGAAGACAGCAGCCGCCAGTTCAAGCGCGACGTCACCAATGCCGATGCTCTTGCTGCAGAGATGGCGGCATTCGCAAACGCCGAAGGGGGCACGCTGTTTCTCGGTGTGGCGGATGACGGTTCCGTACCGGGCCTGCCGCGCACGGATGTGAATCGACTCAACCAGCTCATCAGCAACGCGGCCTCGCAGCACGTGAAGAGCCCCCTGACGGTGCGGACAGAGAACATCCAGGTGGGCGAAGACCGCATTGTTATCATACTCACCGTTCCGAAGGGGCAGGATAAACCTTACTTCGACAGAAATGGGGTGATCTGGTTCAAAAACGGAGCGGACAAACGGCGGGTGAACTCCAGGGAAGAACTCCGCCGCCTCTTCCAGAGCGTCGATATCTTCCACGCCGACGAGTTGCCGACCAGGGCGGGCATCGACAAACTGGACCGGCTGCGCTTCCGGGATTTCCTGCGAGACACCTATAACCAGCCCTACCCCGATTCACCTGAAGAACTGCTAACGCTCCTGCGAAACATGAATCTGGCCACAGATGACGGTATGCTGAATCTGGCCGGGGTGCTCCTCTTTGCTGAGAAGCCCGAGTGGATCAAACCTCAGTTCGTCATCAAAGCCATCCGCTATCCCGGCAATGCCATCCATGTAAGCGAATACATCGACACCGAGGATTTCTCAGGGACATTTCCTGAGATCTTCGAGGGCGCCATGGCCTTTATCATGCGCAATCTGCGCAAGATCCAGGCCGGTAAAGGGGTCAACGCCCCCGGGGTTCCAGAGATCCCGCCGGTGGTCTTTGAGGAACTCCTGGTCAATGCTCTGGTGCACCGGGACTATCTGATCAGTGCACCGATCCGGCTGTTCGTCTTCGACGACCGTATCGAGATCATCAGCCCCGGCCACCTCCCGAACAACCTGACGGTGGAGAAGATCCGAACCGGCAACTCGAATATCAGGAATCCCATCCTGGCATCGTACGTCGCAAAGGGGCTGCTACCATACCGCGGCCTCGGTTCCGGCATCAAGCGGGCTCTCGAAGACTGGCCGGATATCGAGTTCACCGACGATCAAGAGGGCGATCTTTTCACCGTCACAGTTCACCGAAAGGAGGAGAAAGGTTCGGAGAAAGGTTCGGAGAAAGGTTCGGAGAAAGGTTCGGAGAAAGGTTCGGAGAAAGGTTCGGAGAAAGGTTCGGAGAAAGGTTCGGAGAAAGGTTCGGAGAAAGG
>Ga0209312_1002495_pt1 | contig 11910 bp, 7 predicted proteins | sample BioC13SIPDNA_4_FD_185744 | JGI IMG/M metagenome (GOLD analysis project Ga0209312, IMG submission 185744) | Anaerobic biogas reactor microbial communites from Washington, USA - Biogas_R1_B C13 SIP DNA (SPAdes) (version 2) | ecosystem: Engineered > Bioreactor > Anaerobic > Unclassified | place... | reverse complement strand
ACCGCACCAACGGTTATTTGGCCTTCTGGGGAATTGTGGTGGCGCGTATAGTCCCGGTGATCCCCACTCCCTTCATCAATGCCATTGCCGCCGTTGGAGGAGTATCCTTCTGGAATTTTTTCTTTTCTTCTGCCATCGGCAAGATTCCTTCCGCCGTACTATACACCGGATTAGGCCTGGCTCTTTTTAAGGCTCAAGACATAAAGTTGACCCTGCTTATCATAGCTGCCATCATTGCTCTGGTCGTGGCAGGGCGCTACCTTGCCAAAGACCGCATCTTTAAACTTTCCAGCCGAGATTGATCATTTTGTAGATATTTCCCGGGAAATAATGAAAGAAAGATTAATTTGTTAAAACCAAGCTTAGGGATGTTCGGCAGACATCCTTTTTTCGACTTATATGAGGATTTTGCCCCATGTTACAAATACTTCAGTATCGTCACTCTGAGCGATAGCCAAGAGTCCTGCAAATGCCGCAGCTCACCTGCGCTGCCGCTCCGGATGACATTTTAACAGTTATAGTGAAAGTTCATGGAAAGCCAAGGATGCATCACTCTCATGTGGGGTCTTTATGTGGTATCCTAGGGACAACTGGTAATATTTGTCCCTAGTTAGAATGGATAAATCTAGTTAGTATAGGAGCAAGGAGGTAGATACAATGAAAAAACTACTAAAAATTGTCCTTGCAGTCGCACTCATCTGCTCCCCATTACATAGCTTTGGCAGCATGGAGACAGCTGAGGCTGCACCGATCATTTCGGTCAAGCAGTATGTCTCGCTGTCAGGCAGCAGTGACGGAGAGTTACTCCCCGATTATCTGGTCAGTAAAATAGTCAAAGGCAAAACCTATTATCCCAGCAAATCTCCGCAAGTTCGTGTTTATCGGATTTCCAAACCCGATAACAACGGCTGCCAACCTAAACCAGTACCCAGTCCACCCCCGGTGCCAGTACCGAATCCTACACCGGAGCAACCCAAACCTGCTCCTAATCCACAGCCCAAACCGGAGACCCCTGCCCCGGTTCCTACTCCAAAACCGACTCCGGTTCCTGAACCTGAGCCCATACCGGATCCAATACCTGCTAATAATTTCTCAGCTATGCAGACCGAAATGCTGGGTTATATCAATGCTGCTCGGGCCGACAACAACTTGGCTCCACTTAGTCTGGACACTGCTTTGTGCAATGGAGCCTATCTGAAATCAAAAGATATGGCGGAAAACAATTATTTCAGCCACACTTCCCCCACCTATGGAAGTCCCTTTGCCATGATGAAAAGCCTGGGCGTCACCTACCGGTCAGCCGCCGAGAATATTGCCAAAAACACCAGTGTTAAAGGTGCCCATAACGCTTTTATGAATTCCACTGGCCACCGCCAGAACATTCTGGGAAGCGGCTATCATAAGATTGGCCTGGGTTTCTATCAGGAAGGAAATTATCTGTATGTGACCCAATGGTTCACTAATTAACCTCATTCCTACTGCCATAAATTAAAGCCCCTTGAGCCGTTCTGGCCCAAGGGGCTTGATCTTTCCCCGCACAGCCGTGGTCTTTTTATCATTAACCGTTGCTCTTGCATATTAATACGCAGCAAATTAATACACCGACAGTGAAAAGCCGTTTTTCAGTGGATCATTGCTCGCAACGATGAATTGTTGAAGCCCCATGACGTGACCCGAACCGGTTATCTCCGGAATAATGGCATCGAAGCCCTCAAACCGGATATTCTCAACAGCTTTTGCTTTGAACTCCGTGCCTATAATGCTACGGGACACGATTTCATCGCCGACATCGATCAGACCTTTTGCGTACATCATTGCAGTCATAGCGCAGGTTGATGTACCGCAGGGAGACCGGTCAATTTGACCTGAACCAAATACTACGCACGAATTTATCATGCGGTTGTTTTCACTCAGGTAATACAGGCTGACTAAGTCGACTGTATCAATCGGATGGGTTGGATGCTGTACATGGCAGGTGCGGTTGATTTCGTCCTTTAGTCGCATGCCGATTTCCGTTAAAAGCTGTGCATTTTTAGCATCAATTTTAAGGCCGAACTGCTCTGCCGGCACGGCGGCAAAAAAGCTGCCGCCAAAACTAATATCATACTTTATCTTACCGTATTCCGGGAGTGAAACGGTGCAATCTCTCTTATACAGGAAACTCGGGACATTTCTGAAGCATACAGATTTTACCTTATTATTGCTTAGATGCGCGGTTGCTGTTACTAGACCTGCCGGCGTATCGTAAACTACGGAGGTCTCATTCTTCCCGCCGGTGCTGACGATGCCCAAATCAATCAGTGCGGTGGTTGTTGCTATTGTACCGTGACCGCACATGTTCAGTATCCCCGCCGATTCAATGAAAAATATTCCGAAATCTGCCCTTTGGTCGCACGGCTCGCAAAGCACCGAACCGAACATATTGTCATGCCCGTGGGGCTCCAAAATCAGTGCTTTGCGAACATCATCATAATGCCGTAGGAAGTATTCCTTTTTTTCGGACATGGTTTTTACAGGTTTCCACACAAACGGCCCTATAAGGATCCGGCAGGGCTCACCTGCCGCATGCGAATCTATTGCAAATACGTGTTTGTCGGTCATGCTCATTTTTCCTCAGGCTCGTTAAAAACCTCACGGAGTACACGAATGTAGTTCCCACCGAGCATCTTCTGGATATCGCTTTCCGAATAGCCGCGAGCCAGCAGAGCATCGACTATGTTAAAGAATTTTTCGGGAATCTCGATGTCCTGAGGGTAATAATAAGGTGGTTTACCATAGGCCTTTTCGTTCCATGTACCGCTGGCAACAAGCATATAATATAACATAGTCGCTTTTTCGTCGTCCATTATGCCGGCCTGTCCCTGGTAGTAGTCAACGCCAAAACAAACATGATCAATACCGACCAGCTGAACATAATAGTCGAGATGTGCGAGAAAGTCATCCATAGTCGGGTGAGTCTTTTCGGATATGAATGACGGATAGCCGTTTACACCGACAACGCCGCCAAGCTCCGCCACCCGTTTAACCTGATCGTCACACAGATTGCGCGGATTATCCCATACACTGCGTGAGTTCCCGTGACTGAATACCGGCGGCTTTTCACAAACTTCCATAGCCTCCATTGTAGTACGATAACCCGTATGTGCAAGGTCAACCACAATACCAAGTTGGTTCATGCGCTTGATGGCTTGCTCGCCGAATGTGGACAACCCGCCATCGCCCGGCTCGGCACAGCCGTCGCCCATGCAGTTCTTAATGTTGTAGCAAAGCATCATCTGGCGCACCCCCAGCTGATGATAAATTTCAATCAGTCCCAGATCGTTCTGAAGATGGGTGCAGCCCTGAAATGATAGCATAATTCCCAGCTGACCGTTCTTCTTTGCGTCATAAATGTCTTTGACAGTCAGTATCTTTTTGACTCGCGGGTCACTGCGAAATATTTTGTTGTAGTTTACGATGTTATTTATCGTCTCCGGCAGGTAACCGTTAAGAGGCATTATGGTACCACCGATCATTGTCTGTCCGCCGGCTATGTAGCGCTGGTAGTTGAAATATTCACCTTCAAATGGGCATGCCAGTGGTGCACAGGTATCAATTACGATTGACTGATCATAAAGATCTTTTCCTTTAGACATAATCACTTCTCCTCGCTTTCAATTTTTTTGTTTTACGACTGCTATTGTTTGCTCGTGTTGATTTGTCGGCTTACACAAGTTACTAAGATAGGTATTTTTATATAGAGAAATTCCTCTAGCAACAACCTAACACTCTTGTGCCATTTTAATCAACCTATGATCGAGCAATTTCGGGAAACTTTTTACCCTGTCACCTCCTACTTTCCAAGAAATTCGTTTGAACTTCTTTGTATACCACAAAACCGACAAATACGATTGCTGAATACCCCGCCAGTGGGTAAAGAATATTGACCAATTTATCAAATGGAATTATGCCGCCCACCAGCATGCCGATTGCCGTTAAGGCCGTCGCAATGATAGCGAACTTCTTAGTTTTATCCACAGCAAACTTTCTGACCGTCATCAAAAGAAGCGAAGCCACAGCCGAGTAAATGGCTACAACGATCAGTATCGAAAAAATCAAACCTAAGATTGGGGAAATGTTGGAAGCAATTGCTAATGTCGGCACTTGTTTGCCAGCAATCAACTGGTAGTTGGCAAGCTCAGCAATCACAAGCATGACGATTGCTACAGTAAGCGCAATTGACGCGACGACCCCGACGGCTTTCGCTTCTTTTGAACTTTCTGCAGAAGCACCGCAGTTTACCAGGAAAGGGATGCTCATCATCAGGCAGAGGAAGGCATACAGCGCACCCGACCATGCCCAATTCGAAGAAGCGGTTTTCATTCCTAAAGTCGGGATCGCACCGCTGGCTTCTGCCAGCAGAACCGGCTTTCCAATAATAGCAATGAGTCCTGCAATGCCTAATATTACAACAAATAGTACTTTGATCGGTCCAATGACCCCGATGATCCTGATCAACTTATCCATCCCCAGCACTGCTGTGCCCAAAGCAAGAAGTGCGATCACTCCAGTGCCAATGGATACCGGTATTCCGTAATACTGGTTTACCGTCGCGCCGCCGCCTGCCAGCATGACAACGAATATACAGTAGTTCATTACAACGCTATACCATATATAGGCTTGACCAATAATCCTGCCGCAGTAGTATTCGAAGACATCGTATGGATTTTCGAATTTCCTTTTCTGACCAATGCCGCACAGAATGAATGACAATGAACCCATGATCGCCAGAAAAATGAGAGCCGCAATAATACCCTTGCTTCCGCTTACCGTAAAGAACTGAAAAATCTCTTGTCCCGTTGCGAATCCCGAGCCAATCAAGTACGCACATATTGCCCCCGCAAGGATTATGACGCTTTTTAAGCTGATTTTCCGCGTATTCATTTTTACCCTTTCTTCTATGTCCGATTGTTACTACGAATGATTGGTAGTTGAATGGATCATTCAACCAATAAATCGCTTCCGATTCCCTGCAGGAGAATCTGTTTAGAGGACCTTTTTTTACTAAGTGGTCTTGACTTCAGTTTAAGGCTGGATTTATCATTAAGGAAATTTAAGGTTTTTATAATATATTAAATAGAATTTATAGGTGATCAACATGGAAATTCGGCAGCTGCAAATCTTCTCGACTGTAGCCCGAGAGCTTAATTTTAGCCGCGCGGCTGACAAACTCGGCTACACGCAGGCTAATATCACCATTCAGATTCGATTGCTGGAAGAACAGCTTGGAACGAGGCTGTTTGAAAGACTTGGTAAGGGTGTTACCTTGACGCCCGCGGGAATGAAATTATGCAAATACAGCGAAGCAATTCTGCGCATGACGGCCGAAGCGGAAATGGCGGTCTCTGGCTTTCAAACCGCTCGAGGTATGATATGTATAGGTGTTTTGGAGTCACTATGTGTATTTCGTTTGCCAAATTTTTTTCGTCAGTTCCGTATCCAACATCCCGAGGTCAAAATAATACTGAAACTCGGCAATCCTTCAGATTTCCGTAACTGGCTCAGGGACAACACGATCGATATTGCCATTTCTATTGAAAGGGATGTTGACGAGCGGGATCTGGTGAAGAAAAGCCTGATAAGCGAGCCAATGGTTGTGATCGGATATCCAAATCACCCGCTGATCGCGAAAGGATTTATTGAGCCAGCCGATTTCAGGGAAGAATGTCTGATAGTGACCGAGCAAGGCTGCAGTTATCGGGCAATTCTGGAAGAGCAATTAAGAAATGCAGGGATTCAGCCCGCTGAGAATATAGAATCCGATAGTGTTGAAGCCATAAAACAGTTTGTCATGAGTGGAATCGGAATAGGCTTATTGCCAAGAGCCTCGGTTGCACGAGAACTAAGGCGCAGAAAACTGATTGACTTAAAATGGGCTGGCCTGGATTTCAAGATGTTTACTCAATATCTGTATCATCGTGACAAATGGATGTCGCCTACTCTTATATCTTTTATTTCCGACCTGGAAGAATATTTTACAAAACAACAGTTCCGCTCGACAGATAAAAATACTAGCGGATAATCTCATGACGTTATGCACTAGCTGCCGCTCAACCATAACAGCTAAGTAAGGCGGCCTCCTCTTTTAGCCCACTCATAACTAAAAGCGCCTTTGAGCGTAGCTCAAAGGCGCTTTTTATCCCGCGCAGTCGTTCATGGTTTCTTTTGAAACCCACTTCCTCTTAAGGTGGGTGTTCGGCTAACTGCTTCTGCCTACCTGCCCTTATGTCAGGCTTGACATCCCCAATCAGACCAAAACTCCCTGGTTTCATTTGTGGTTAAAAATATAACCGTTCCGCGATCCTTGCAGGCTTTGTTCTTATCTGTAGTATAACAGCGCCCTGCTCGTCCCGACAAGAGGAATTATGCGGAAGCTCGACCAAGGCTTATTTGGCGGAGGCGTGTGCGAATCGAACCCACCAACGGCAGGATCACTACCGCTCGGCTGGATTTGAAGTCCAGGCGGCCCCATTTTGCATGTTTTGGGTACTTTTTGTCACCTGAGGATTTTGCGTAATTAATCCTTCAATATTGTCACTCTGAGCGATAGCGAAGAGTCTTATAAATGCCGTAGATCCTTCGCTACCGCTCAGGATGACATTCTATTAATTACAATGAAATTCAGGAATCATTTGATTAGCCAGCCAGTAGCATATCTTTAATTTTCCGAATGACTGCGTTAGATAGCTGGGCCAGCGCTATTTTGTTATTGCTAAGCTCCGTATAAAAGGCTGCTTTTTCTTCGTCTCCAGAAATAGTCCCATCGAGTAAACCATCAGTGATGCTTTCCGATACTTTCTCGGCAACGGCAGATTCATAAGCGCTGGGGCTACTGTCCCTGACATTTGACATCAACATCTCATCCGAACTAAGTACAGATACTATAGTTTGAAGTTCCTGTTCCGCATTAGCATATCTTAAGTTGAATTTTTCGATAATCTCGTCAATCAGTGAGAATGTCTGTTCTGATAGAGTAACATAGGTAGAAGCTGGCTCGAAGGCTAGCTCTTTCGCTTCCAGTTCAATTGTCAAATCTTCATATACAATCTTGGTTGAAAACTCAACTAATTCAATCAGGTCTTCTGCATCGATCGCCGGAATCACTTCTTTTTCAAACAATACATTATACAGAACATCAAATACTATTGCCAGACGCTTCATATCTTCATTCCACGAATTGTAAACTGCTGAGATGTAGTAAAACAACTGGGTGAATTTCTTTAACTCGGCTACAAAAAGCCGCTGCTTCTCTTGGTCAAGTTTATCAAAGGCCAGCCTAATCGATGCAATAGTAGCCGTTATGGTACCGGCGTTTGAATCCGAATCCGCAATAAGATCATACAGCTTCTGGGCTTCCAGAAGATCAATAACGCCGTAGTCAACAATTCTGTCACGCTTGATAAACAGTATGTTGGGATCCATCTCATTTTCCATAGGCAAATAGATTTCGCCCCCGTAATACTCTACAAAATATGCCTTGATCTCATCGGCTTTGTTTACAAAATCCAGGATAAATGTATGTTTGTTTTTCTCCGGACGATTAAGCCTGGAAAGGGTCTGCACCGCCTTAACGGCGCTACCCAGCTTTTTATCAACGTACATAATACATAGCTTGTTTTCGTCAAACCCGGTTTGCAATTTGTCGGCAACGATGATAATCCGCAAATCATCATGATTCTTAATAATAGCCTTGATATCATATGGTATGCCGCGTTCAATGAACTCTTTGTTCATATCTTCTTCGGTATATTTCACACCATCTAATTCAATTGTGCCAGTGAAGGCAACACAGGAACGAAAGGCGCTGCCATGCTTTTTCAGGTATCGATCAACCGCCAGCTTATAACAAACGGCATGTTTGCGCGACGGGGTAACGATCATGGCTTTGGCCTTGCCGCCCAGCCAATTAATACGCTTTTCGATGAAGTCATCCATCATGATTTGTACTTTGGTTTCAATAACTTCAGGAGTGGTAGTTACGAAATTCAGAATCGCCGCCTGGGCCTTGCTGCTTTCATATTCGGACTCATCATCTTTTTTCTTTTTGATTTCATACTTGTCGGAATAATTTGTGTAACAGAGCAGGGGATTGATAATATATCGTTCCTCAATAGCCTGTTTCATTGAATATTTGTCAAAGTAGCTCTTGCCTTGTTCGGTTCGGGTTCCGAACAGCTCCATGGTCTCCTTTTTTGGTGTAGCGGTAAACGCAAAATAGCTGACGTTATTGGTTGCCCGGATCACGGCAGCATTCTTCAGGATCTGGTTCTGATCATCTTCCAGTTCTTCATACACCGCATCAATTTCGGCGGCATCCTTCAGAGACTTCCCAGTGAGGGTTTCCGACGCCTTCGACATTGATTTGCCGGCGGTAGAGGAATGGGCCTCATCAATGATAATGGCGTAATTACGGTTTTCAATGCGCTTGATTTCATCCAGAATAGGGCGGAACTTCTGTAATGTAGTGACGATAATATAGCCGCCGTCACCCAGCATCTTTAATAACTGTTTTGAAGTTGTATCAATGTGTTTAGCAACCCCCTTGGCCCCATCCACATTCTTGAGTTCCGCAGCAAGCTGTCCATCAATAACCGTCCGGTCACTGATAATAATTACCGTATTGATATCCTGATTATTAATCAGGCGTTTAGCCAGCCAGGCAATTGTTTTGGTCTTGCCGCTGCCGGCACTGTGCCAAAACAGGTATCTACCGCCGATGCCCTTCTCCTTAACATCTGCTTCACCACGCAGTACCGCACGTAATTGGTGATAGCGCGGAAAGATCAACGCCCCTTCATCATCTATAAACATGAATTCTCGAATAATGCGCAACAGCATGTCCTTCTGCAGGATTTCTTCCCATAAATAGGCTGTACAATGCTTGCCCTCCACCACTGGATTGCCTGCACCATCGTCAACTCCGATGTTAAACGGCATGAAGCTGGTTTCCTGTTTGTCTAACTTGGTTGTCACAAAGGCCACCAGCTCATCAACCGCAAAATAGGCCAAGGTGCGTTTATTGAAGGAAAACACCAGCTCTTGTGGGTTTCGCGTCGTACGAAACTGTTTTGTCCCCTCAAAGCCCGCTTTTTGCCCTGCCGTTTGCTTTTTCAGTTCAATCATAACGATGGGAATGCCATTGAGAAATAGAGCCAGGTCGACCCGAAAGCTGTTTTCCTTGTCTTCATAGGCAAATTCGCGGCGGACTGAAAAAATATTGCCTTCATACCGCTTGATACCATCGGTCATAGCTTTCAAGCCGGTCTGAAAATAGGCCAGGCTGAATTTGGTATTGCTGGCATAATCCTCGACCCATTCGTCAAGGGCAGTAAGTAATCCCCGGTTGTCAATCTTTTGACACAGGAGTCCAATATACTTTTGCTGGTAAGCCGAGCCATAGCAGGTCTTAAACTTGGCCAGTTCATCACCCTGGGTCTTTTCCAGGAATTCAAACAACTTGGCGGTGTCCAGCGCATTTTTGTAGTCATAGTCAGCTGGATGGCTTTCGGCGTATCCGTGAGACAAAAGGTAATTGTAAATCTCATCACGGAAGGGATTTTCCTTTAGGTCTTTTTCTGCCAATTGTCTACCCCCTTTCTTTATAGTATCAACTCTTTAAGCTACCTCCGTTTTCCCCGTTACCGCCTCGTATATGATACTTTGGCGGTACTCTTTCAGTTTATCAATGGTGGTTATGTTGGCTGCAATCACTGAATCAATCTCAGCGCACTTATGATCTAGGTAATCGGCTATTTGCTGCTGAATATTGGTGTTTGGACACGGTATATATAAATTCCCGACTTTCTCCACCGAAATTCCTGGCTGTGCCGCAGATTCTGAATATTGATTCAAATTCATTGATTGGAATAGATAACTTAACCAGGTGATGTTGTTATTATTAAGTACCGTTACTACAATTGCATGCTCGGAAGCCCAAAATCTGCCTTGAACTAAATGTACATTCCCACACAAAGCACCTTGGCGACCAATCAAAATATAGTCCCCATCATGGGTGTAACTTGAGTTATAGCCTCTTAGCCCGTTTCCTCCGTAAACAGGATAATCTCCTTCTTTGTCTATCAAATGTGCCGTTATGTTTTCTCCGCTTTTCATGAACACTATATGTTTTAACCTCACTGTTGTCCATGCCTTATCATCCGGAATCTTACCTATCCATTCAACTCCGCTGTCTTTCATAGGAATTCCAGGATCCAGGCCCTTGGTGATAGCTTCATAGATAGTGCTTTGCCGCAGTTCCATAAGCAGTGCATTTGTTTTCTCTTTAGCGGAGATCATCGCATCAATCCGCCCACACTTCCGGTCAAGATAGTCGGCTATGGCTTGCTGTTCAGCATCAGGTGGCAAAGGATAAAAGGAACTTACTATATATTCAGGAACTAACCTTTTTAAACCGGCAACACCAAACATGTCCGATACACCACGTTCAATAAATTTGGGGTTTTGCATATAATAAAACAAAAATTTTGTCGATATATCTCCGCACCGAATTACGTTGATTTCGGTGGACCCGAAACCAGTATCTCTTATCAGATCGGAAGCAATCGCGATGTTTCCATTTTCAAAACATGGTGTAACCTTAGCAATCAAAATATCTCCTGCATTGAATTGTGTATATCCCTTTCTGACTTTACTGTACGAGACAATTGAAGTACCATGATACCCGCTTTTCAAATTTTCCATTGGTACAAAGGACACTTCATCTTCATTTTCGAAATCAGAAGTATCAACTAATGGATTTAACACTGCATGAAATTTTAGCCGCTCTAACTTCCAATGCTGTGGTATTTCCCCTATCCACTCAATGCCGCTGTCTTTCATTTTTTTCATTCTCCAAGCACTCCCTTCAGCACACCATCTATGCTGGCTTCGTTATCAAGTATCTCCTGCATGATTTCGTGGCTAGGTCTGGGAGCAATATATTTATAAAAATAGCGGGTGAAGGGAATTTCGTAGCCAATCTTATCCTTGCTATGGTCTATAAAAGCGTCGGGTACATAGGGCAGTACTTCCCGCTTAAAATACTCTTCTACATCCTGCTTCAGGGGGATGGTTTCTGTATCGCGTTTGGAGGTGTCTATCTGCACTGATCCCTTTTTGACTACCTTTTCTCCCTTGGCATCATAGAGGGGACGTTCCACTGTTACTTTGGTATAGCCAAATTCCTCAGATTCGAACAGTTTGCTAAATTCATTTTCATCAAAAGAAGTATACAAGCTTATAATCTTTTCGCGGCTGTCATCATCGATATATTTACGCTTATTGCCCAGAGACTTGGGCTTCTGATCAATATAGAACTTGGTGGCGTCAATCAGCTGAATCTTATGATGGCGTTTAGGGTTGGGCTTTTTAGACAATATCCATATGTAAGTATAAATTCCAGTATTGTAGAACATCTGGTCCGGAAGCGCCACAATGGCCTCCAGAAAATGATTTTCCAGCACATACCGCCGGATCTCGCTTTCGCCGCTGCCCGCATCACCGGAAAAAAGCGGCGAACCATTGAGGATAATCGCGATACGAGCACCCTCCTCGGCCTTGGCCAACAGGTTTTGCAGAAATAATAACTGCCCGTCACTTACACGGGGGGTTCCCGCTACAAAGCGGTTGTTGCTCTGCTTGAGTTCCCGCTCAACCGCAGCTTTCTCGGTTTTCCATTCCACGCCAAAGGGAGGATTGGTGATCAGCAAATCGAACTTCTCACCGGAGAATTGGTCATCAGTTAGCGTATTACCCTCGCGAATATTCTTAACATCTTCACCCAGCATAAGCATTTCGGCACAGCAGATGGCATAGGCTTCGGGATTGACATCCTGCCCATACAGCCTAACCCGCTCATCTGATCCCAGAATT
>Ga0209312_1002472_pt1 | contig 11990 bp, 9 predicted proteins | sample BioC13SIPDNA_4_FD_185744 | JGI IMG/M metagenome (GOLD analysis project Ga0209312, IMG submission 185744) | Anaerobic biogas reactor microbial communites from Washington, USA - Biogas_R1_B C13 SIP DNA (SPAdes) (version 2) | ecosystem: Engineered > Bioreactor > Anaerobic > Unclassified | place... | reverse complement strand
GGACGGCGCTTGGAACACGTCCCCGTTCTTCGCCATCTCCTCCAGTTCGGAACCGGCGTCCGCGCCGGTCGTCCGAACGGGGACACGTTGTCGCGCCGGGGCGCCCGCCCTATTTGTCTCCCGGTTTTGTCGCGGCGAAACGGACCAGGTTGAGGATCAGCCGGTCGGCCACGGGATGCTGTCCCAGCAATTCGCGGATACGGAGGGTGTTGAGGACGACGCGGCCCTCCCCGGCGGCATAGACCGCGGTCAAGAGTCCGGAATCGTAGGCCTGGGACGTCTTGATCGCGCCGGCCACGGCCTCCTGCGGAGGCGGAAAATCCGCGAACACGAAGTCGGGGATGATCTCCCGGTAGAACCGGTAATCGAGTAATCCTCCGGCCGGCAACCCGTCGAAGATGGGGTGGTTCCTGGCCCATTCATCCTTGAGGTAGAGCCATCCGCCGATGGGTTTGAGCTGTCCCTTCTGTTCGAGAGGTAGACGGGCCAGGGGATCCTCGCCCTGCTGAAAGACGGACGGCGCCAGGAACACCGCCGTCGAGCCGGCCCGGATCGCGCCATGAAGGGCGGCCCAGGCGTCGTCGGGATTGCCCGCGGCGGGTTTGTCGGAAACGAGGATGACCTTCGCGGGGGCGGTGGGGTCAAACGGCGCCAGCACAACGCCGTGCCCGGTGAGCCAGTCCGCCAGCGCGGGATCATCGCTCCAGACGGACACCGTGCCGGGTAGTCCGGCCGCCTGCGGGGGAGCGCTCACATATACCGGGACCTCGTAGCCGGCCGCCGCGGCGCCGCGTTCAAACGCCGCCGTGCACCGGTACCGGCCTGCCGGCCCGTTGATGCGGATGTCGCGACTCAGCACGGGCAGGGCGAGGGGCGGTTCCTGCCCGTTCTCCGGGGCGGCAATGACCACGTCGACGGTTTCATCGAAAACGGTCTCCTGATTCGGGCCGAAGACGCGGAAACGGGCGGGATATGTGCCGGGCGGCAGGGCGTCTTCATTGGCCAGAACGGCATCGAACCGCACCGTTTCGCCCGGGTAGAGGTGGGCGGGTTCCGCGAAGAGACACCAGCGCAGCGGGGCAAATCCGTCGTACATCGCCTCGAAGGTGCCGGGCTTCATTTCGCGGAACGTCGTGGTGAGACCTTCGCCGGTCATGCCCTGGTCGACGGTGCCCGTGACGCTGTATCCCACGAAATTGGGGTTGGCGCGGATCGCGTTGAGGCCGAGCGTGCGTTGTCCGGCCATCTTGGTCAGGCAGGCCGCGAAATAGTCTTCGGGCCGCCCAAAGGTGTCGCCCAGGGCCCACCGGTCCCAGTCGGCCAGGAACCGATTGAACTGGGTGGCGTAGTACTGAGCGTCTTCGAGATAGGCCGCGCCGAGCTGCTCATAGAGACGGACCACCCGGGCGAGGTCGACCGCGCTGCCGATGCCGTATTCCGACAGGAAGACGGGGAGATCCGCCGGCGCGTCGGGCGCTTCGGGGGGATAGCCCTCCTCACCCAGGCCGACGGGGTGGTTTCCGCCCCGGTATTCGCGCAGTGACCGGACGATGGCGGCCGAATGGGGGACCCGCGGATAGCAGTGCTTGTCGTGGAGGACATTCTCCCAGGTGTCCGAGCCGGGGTTGCTGAGGCTGCCGATGCCGGTGCTGGCATCGTACTGGTCGCCCACGGTATAGCGGGCCAGGGTGGCGGCGTCAGGCGCGGGACCGGGCTGCAACATGCCGTACGACCAGGGTTCCGCGGGGTTCGATTCCGTGGTGAAGTCCGCTGCGGCATCAAACGGTTCGCTTCCCGCCAGGGTAACCACGGCCGCGAGCGCGGTGGTATCGGCGCCATAGTCGCCGTTGCCCCATCCCACGACAAAATCGATTGTATCGCCTTTGGCCACCTCGACCGTGGTCTCGTGGCTGGCCGCGGGGCCGTTGCTTTCGAGGTTGATCAGGGCATCGAAGAGCGGCGCGCCCTTGTGGAGCACATGCACGTCGGTGGTGGCGCGTTCGGCGATGCTGGTGAAGCGGGCGCTGACGGTGGCCGGACCGGCGGCGGGGGCGGTCCAGCGCAGCACGCTGTACTCGCCATTGGCTCCGGGGTGCAAGGCCAGTTGCCCGGGCTGCCAGGTAATCCCGAGTCCGGAAAGGGGCGTGTCGTTGGCGTTCAGCGTGATACACGGCTCGGTTCCACTGGGGTTCTGCCAGAACTTCAGCCCGGCGAACTGCACCCCATGGAGATTGTCCCAGCGCCCGCTGTTCAGCAGCACGAGACGGGAATCGTCAAGGGCGCGGAGCCGGGGCAGGGCCTCGAGGGCGTGCCGGAAGACCGGTCCGTCGGGCGTCTCGTTCAGGAGACCCCAGATCACGATGCTTGGATGGTTGCGGTCGCGCCGGAGCATGCCAAATACCGATTCGTCGTACCGTTCGGCGAACTGGGGGGAATACTCCATGCACCATCCCGCGTAGGACTCCTCATACACCAGCAGGCCGAGCTCGTCGCAGAGGTCGAGCTGATAGCGGGTACCCACGCCCGCGATAAAGCGGATCGCATTACATCCCATGGCTTTGACGTTCAGGAGGTCGCGCCGCAGAATGTCGGGGTCATGGGGTATCTGGGCGCCAATCGGACAGTGGTTGCCGGTGTGCGAGCCCTTGAGGAAAAGCCGCCGGCCGTTCAGGCGGAAACAGCCGTTTTCAAAGCGGAAATCGCGGAATCCGGTGCGGGTGGAAAGCACGTCCGCGGCGTCCTGGCCGGGGACCGTCAGCCGGGCGGTCACGCGGTACAGGTACGGATCGTTGAGGTTCCAGAGGCGGTGCGAGGGGATGCGGAGCTCGGCTTCGGCCGTGGTGCTGCCCACGGCGGCGTCGCACGGGGCGGTGTCGGAGGCAATGACCGCGCCGTCGCGTGCGGAACCGGCTTCGAGGGTCAGGTGCGCCGGCACGGCGGCGCCGGAATCGTTGCGCAGCATCACGTGTATCCGCAGGGCGCCCGTGGCCGCGTCCGCGCGCACGTGCAGGTCTTCGAGCCAGACCGCGGGAAGCGCCAGCAACTCCACCGAATCGGTGATGCCGCCGTGATTAAACGATGCGCCCGCCCAGTAATTGTTCACCTTGTTCCGGTGGGGCGTCTGGGCCAGCACGATGCCGTCGATAGGCTCATCTGTGGGATTGAGCACGCGCACCGCCAGGAGATTCTCCTGTCCGGGCCGGAGGGCGCCGGTTGCGTCGAACATAAACGGCGATTCGCCGCCTTCGTGCCCGCCCAGCCATGTGCCGTTCAGCCACACGTCGGCCTTGTAGTCCACGGCCCAGAATCGAAGCATGTATTTCGCGAGGGCGGCGGGTTGCGCCGGGGGCGAAAAGGTATGCCAGTACCATGCCACGCCGTGGTAGCCGGGGAACGGCGCCTGGATGATCCATGGTACGCGGGTTTCTTTCGCTTCGGGCCGGGGCGCCGCGAACCATTGTTCGTCGCGGCCGGCGTTGTCCGGGTCGGTGGCGATGAGCCAGCGGCCGTCGAGCGGGATTTCCCGGCGGACGGCCGTCTGCGCCTGCGAGGCGAACGGAATGGCACACCCGAACGCGGCAAGCAGCGCCAAAGCCCATACCCGCGCCCCGGACACACGGTTGCTCATGAGAGCGATTCTGCACGACATGGCCAGTTCCCCCTTCTGTCATTCTCGTGGACGCTGTATCGAGACAGGAATTAGCGTACATCAGCGGGAGGAACAATGCGAATCGTCCCCGGAACGTTTCAAATTGCAACGACAGACCGTTGCGTGTTGTGACGGCTGGGGCTATGCTGGACAACGCGGGCCAGGTGTGCGGAGGCCGCGCGGGTGCAAATGGTTCCATTGCAGCGTTTTTCGCGGTGTCGTTTCTGGAGCGTGTTTGCGGGCGGGTTGGCACCGGATTTGCTTTTAAGGGTGGTGAGAAGACCGGTTGCCGGTTGTATATAAAAGAATCCGATGTGCAGGCGCGTGGTGACGCGCATGGGAGAACGAAGGAGGGCTGAGCAATGGCACGTTGGACATGGGACCCCTTCCAGGAATTGGAGGCGTTGCGCCGCCAGGTGGAACGGGCGTTCGAGGATTACCGCAGCGGGCGATGGCCCCTTGCGCGCACGGCGTTTCTGCCGGGGCTGTCGGCTCGGAGTTACCCCCTGTTGAACATCAATGAGGACAAGGACACGGTGTATGTGGAAGCGCTGGCGCCCGGCCTGGATCCGGAGTCGCTCGACATCACGGTGCGTGAGAACGTGCTGCGGATCGCCGGCGAGAAACCTTCGGTGAACCCGGACATCAAGGCCGAGGCGTTTCACCGCAATGAACGCAGCGCGGGCCGGTTCGTGCGGACCCTGAGTCTCCCGACCGGGGTGAACGCGGCGCAGGTGAAGGCGACGTATACGAATGGGTTGTTGACCATCATGCTGCCGAAGGCGGAAGAAGCCAAGCCGAAGCAGATCGAGGTCTCGGTGAGCTAGTCGCGGGCGCCGTGAGGGCGGCACGCTTTCAGCAAGGAGGTGTGGATCATGAGAGAAGCAACGGTAGAGAAGACGCAGCAGCAGCAGCCCGACGTGCCTGACACGCGGGAAGAAGCGCGGACGCTGGCGCCCCCGGTGGACATTTTTGAGAACAAGGACGGGCTGGTCGTGGTGGCCGATCTTCCGGGCGTCGGCAAGGAAGACGCCGACGTGCGGGTCGAGAACGGCATCCTCACGCTCAAGGCCACGGCCAAGAGCGAACTGCCTGGAGAACCGCTCCGGCATGAGTATGAACTGCGGAATTTCTTCCGTCAGTTTCAACTCAGCGAGGAGGTCGACCAGGACAAGATCAAGGCCGAGATGAAACACGGCGTCTTGATCATCAACCTGCCGAAACGCGAGGAGACCAAGCCCAGGCAGATTGCGGTGCAGGTATCGTAAGGACGGGAACGCCGGGCGGCGCACAGACCGCGCCGCCCGGACGAAACCCGAGTCTTGAGGAGGTGACGTGCCATGACGAAACTGCTCCCGGCCCACTGGCGCAGTTCGGTCGACGAACTCCGGGACCGCGTCATGCATACGTTCGATCGGTGGCTGCCCGAGGAATGGCGGCGCGAATCGCGCGTGGACCTGCGCGATTGGCCGCAGCAGTTCATCGCCAGCGGCGGTCCGGTCATCGATCTGGAAGAAACCGATGACGATATTGTCGTGACGGCGGAACTGCCGGGTCTCGACAAGAGCGATTTCAACGTGGAGGTCGAGGGACAACGCCTGATCCTTCGCGGCGAACGGAAAGCCACGCACGAGGAGAAGGGGCGTTTGTATCACTATTCCGAGTGCGCCTGCGGTTCGTTTTACCGCTCCGTGCCGCTTCCCTGCGACGTCGACGCCGGGCAGAGCAAGGCCAAATACCGGAAAGGCGTGCTCACGGTGACGCTGCCGAAGACCCCCGAGGCCAAGGCCCGCTGTATTCGCGTGAAAATAGACTGAGCGAGCGATCTCGCGTCTGGCAGATGACTGGACGATGAGAACGCGCGCGCTACAAGAAACCGTATGCGAAGCTGACGCCCGGTAAGACGACAATCTCTGTATCTTTGTGTCTTGGTGTGAAATACGATGCAATGGATACCGCCTCACACAAAGACACCAAGGAGGATCATTCCAGACTCGCTGCGGTTTGCTTCGTCGCGCGGGCCCGCGTGGTCCCGCACCGGACCAGAACGGGGACATGTTCCAAGCGCCGTCCCCGGCGCGACAACGTGTCCCCGTTCGAACCGGAGGGCAGCCCCGTAGACGGTGAACACGGGATTCCGGACAACCCCAACGGCCCAACCCCGAATGGGGTTGAACAAATCTGCATCCCTTGCCCAAAACTGCGGGGTTCAAATCCACCCCCGGCCGCCTTCGTCGGCCACCCCCGCCAGCGGGGGACAGAAGAGGCGGGAAGAATCCATCCGTACCATCATCACAAAACGGTGACAGAGGAATTGCTGACGTTTCTCAAGCGGCACGGGATCGAATGTGATCCCAGATGCATCTGCGACCTAATGCGGACTCTGTCGTCCCTACGGGACTCGATGTGGGCGCGACGCTAATCCCCGGGTTGAAACCCGGGGCTATTTTCTTTCGTCCCTTCGGGACTGCGTTCGTCCGCGGCGCGACTACGTGTCCCCGTTCGGACCGGATGGGCAGCCACGAGGGGCTGCCCCTACAAGGGGGATCCGATGGGCAGCCCCGACACGGCAACAACGTGTCCCCCATTCTTTCAGCCCTGAAAGGGCGACCGAGAATAGCCCGGGGCAAGTCACTCGGAACGCGTGACGCCGCCCCGGGAAACGCGCCCCCCATTGGAAGCGCCCTGAAAGGGCAGCACGAGTTGAAAGGCCAGGGATCAATACCGAACCGGCGCTCGGCGATCCCAGGGCGTCACGCAGACGATTCAAATGGCACTCCGGGGATGCCGGAACGGGGTCCAATTTGAGTAGACCTGGGCGCAGCCCGGGGATTACCCGCACCACAACGCGCGAACCCCGAATGGGGTTGAACAGCGGGCGTCCGTTCGCCCCCCCTTCTGGGGTCACGGTGGGGTGGGGGCCGTATCCGATCCACGGGTTTCGCCCGCGGCCACGCACATTCGAAATCTGCGGTGTCGTTCAGAAATGCAGCGCGCGCGTGTTCTCGGGGTAGCGCGATATGACCCGTCTGGCACATGACTGGACGATGCAAACGCCGCCATTTTCCTGTCTGTGGGGAACGGCCATGCCCGGGGGAACGCCACGGATACGGTGTGCTGATTGGGATTTCGCAGGGGGAATTGGCTATCATCACCCGTGGCAAACAACCGGATTCAGAGAGGAACCCGCCGAATGAGAAGTTTTCTGATTGGCTGCGGGCTTGTGGTGTTGATCGCGGCTTCGGCGGTGGCACAGACGGTTCATCGCGGGACGGTGTTTCCCGGCGAGCGCCGGGTGGTCACGGATGCCCAGACGGGCGCCGAGCTCGTGTTTCTGACCACGGGGGACAGCACGGACACCAACCTGTATTTTCACGACCGGTCGTGGCTGTCGGACGGATCGGTGATCCTGTTCAATTCAAACCGCGACCAGGGCGGCCTGATGGGTTACCTGGCCGAGACGGGCGAGCTGGTGAGTTTCACGACCGCGGACGGTGCGCTGGGCGGCGCCACCGCCGCGTTGACGGGCCCCCGCTTCTTTGCCATCAGGGGCAACCGGATCCTGGAAGTGACGCTGGCGATTGCGGCATCCGCCAATCCGGCGGAACAGCCGTCGGATGTGAGGGTCACGGAACGGGTGATTTGCGAACTGCCGGCCGTCGCGACCAATACGGCGTTGAATGAAAGCTGCGACGGCACGCGTCTGAGCGTCGGCGTGCGCGGAGCGGCTACGGAGGACAAGCCGGCCATTCTGGTGATTGAGGTGGCCAGCGGGGCCATCCGCGAGTTGTGCCGGTTCGACGATCCCGACACGTACCACGTGCACGTGCAATGGAGCCGGACCGATCCGAATCTGTTGAGTTACGCGGGGCACCCGCAGCGGCTGATGGTGGTCGACACCCGTGACGGCGTTCCGAGGAACCCGTACCGGGCGTGGGAGAACGAACTGGTGACGCACGAATCGTGGTGGGTGAAAGACCGGCTCCTGTTCTGCGGCGGCATCCATCCCAAGCCGGGCGAGGACTCCCACGTAAAGGTTTTGGACATGCGCACGGGCGAGGTCCGGATCATCGGCGAGGGCGCGTGGTGGCCGGGCGGCAGCGAGTCGGAGATTGCGAAGCGCAACTGGTGGCATGCTTCGGGAAGCGAGGATGGCCGCTGGGTAGCCGCCGATAACTGGCACGGCGACATCATGCTGTTCGAGGGCAAGACCAGCCGGCCGCGCTTGTTAACCGCCGGGCACCGGACCTACGGCAAGGGCGAGCATCCGCACGTGGGCTGGGACCGCGCGGGGCGACAGGTCGTATTCACGTCGCATTTGCTGGGGTCGCCCGATGTGTGTGTGGCGACGGTTCCCGAGGCCTGGCAGGACGCGCTGCCGGAGTGACGGGCAGCGGGGACGCGGGAGGAAACGAGCGATGCGCATTCAGCTACGGCGGGTCTACGAATCGCCGGGAATGAACGACGGCTACCGGGTGCTGGTGGACCGTGTGTGGCCTCGGGGTGTTTCGAAGGAGGCCGCCCGTGTGGACGCGTGGAACAAAGACGTCGCGCCCAGCACCCGGCTGCGGCAGTGGTTCGGCCATGACCCCGGAAAATGGGGAGAATTCAAGAAACGGTATTGGCAGGAACTGCATGCGAACCGCGCCGGGGTTGCGCCACTGCTCGAACGGGCGCGGGCCGGACGGGTGACCCTGGTGTTCGGAGCGAAGGACGCGGAACACAGCAATGCCGCCGCGTTGCGCGAGTACCTCATGAACGAACTGGGAGAGGATGCGGCGGCCGATGCGGAGTGAGCGAATCCTGCCCCTGATTGCACTGACGATGGCGGGAGCGATGTGCCTTGGCGCCCGGGAAGGGTTTTTGAACAATGGCGTGACGGCGCACCGCGGCAACGCGGCGGAGTATCCCGAGAACACGCTGCCCGCGTTCGAAAGCGCGTTGGCGCTGGGCGTGGACTGGATCGAGCTGGACATTTACCGCACGAAAGACGGGGCACTCGCGGTGATTCATGACGCCGACACCGCGCGCGTCGGCGACCGCACGGTCAGCGTGGCCGAGGCGACGTATGAGGAGCTGGCGCGGGTGGACGTGGCCCACGCGTTTCGCGTGAAACACGGCCTCTCGGCCGAGGCCTGCCCGCCGCAGCGCGCGCCGTTGCTCGAGGAGGTGCTCGACCGGGTCATGGCGCAACGCCGCACGCGGGTGAGCATTCAGCCGAAACAGCCCATCGTGGACGAGGCGGTGGCGCTGGTGAAACGGATGAAGGCGGAGGCCTGGGTGGGTTTCAACGACGGCGACCTGAACAAAATGAAACGCGTGAAGGCGCTGGAACCGTCGTTGCCTGTGTTCTGGGACTGGTCTGGCGGCTTTGATCTGGCGCGCGACCTTCTCATCGCCCGGCAATGCGGGTTCGAGAGCATCGTGGTCCACCATGAGGCGATCACGGAAGACGTGGTAAAGGCCATTACGGACGCGGGCTTCGAGCCGGGCGCATGGACCGTCAACGACGCGGCGCGCATGCGGCGCCTGCGGGCCATGGGGGTGTACCGGCTCTACACGGATTATCCCCGGTGCGGTCTCGAGCTGAACGGGAGCGGGGCCGGGGAGCACTGAGAGGCGGCGCCTCAGTCGATGATGATGTTGCCCTCGTTGGTGCGGAGCGTCACGGTGTGCTGTCCCTGATTGAGGCGCCCGGAGAATTTGCGGACGCTCCCCTCGATGCTTCCCTGGAGCGGAAACGCGCCGCAATGGACCTCGCCGCCCACGGTTTCGACGTAAAACGACGCGTCGGACCCCTGGGCCACCACGATGCTGATGTCGCCCCGCTCGCTCGAGATGTCGTAAGTGCCCTGGATGCCTTCGCCGAGGGCGATGATGCGGACGTCGCCGCCGTGCTGGCGGATGGTCACGGGCCCCAGCGGCGCATCGGCGACGGTCTTGCCCTCCGTGCAGGTGATCTGCTGCGCGCCTCCGACAGAGCGGGTGGTGATGGTGCCCTTGGTGGCCGTGGCGGTGACGGCCCCGGCGCAGTCGAGGGCCTGGACGTCGCCGCTCTGGTTGGTGATGTCGACGGGGCCGAGGCATTTTTCCGCGACGGCGCGCCCCTGCGTCTGGACTATGTTCACGGCGCCTTCGAATTCGCGCACGATGGAGTCGCCGTTCTGGGCGCGCAGGGTCAGGAGCGCGGTGCGCGGGGCGCGGACCAGCAGGTCGACGCGGTAGTACGAGCAGCCGAGGGCGGTCATATCGCCGCGGACGGTGGTCTGCACCTGGATGCGGTTCTCGAGTTTTTCGACATTGACCCCGAGGGCTTCGAGCGCGGCGGGCGCGTTTTCGGTGGCCTGGAGGAGCACGTGTTTGCGCGCCATGACCTGGACCTCGGAGCCGTCGGTGGCTTCCACGCGCACCGTCCCGGCGATGGCGTCGATGACGAGTTCCGCGCCCGGCTCGAATGCGGCGGCCTTTTCAACGACGCTTTCGAACAGTTTCGCGTCCCCGGGAGCGGGCGCGTCGAATTCGGTGCGGCCTTCCTGGACGATGAGGATCTCGTCGAACGAGGTGCGCAGGGCCACGCGCCGTTTTGATTCGAGGTTCTGATTGCGTCCGTAGACCAGATCGCCGACGACGTTCTGCTCCAGGGGGATGTGGGAGCGGAGTTCGCCGAACAGCACTTCGCACTGGAGGTCGGGGACGTCGAATTCGGAGACGTACATGTGGACCGGGCCGTTGGCGTTGGTGATGTCGACCGTGGCCTCCGTCCCGAGGCTGCGGAGGACCACCGAGCCCATGAAGTTGGTGGCGCGCAGGTTGCCCGCGATGTTGCTGAATTCGGCCTGGCAGCCCAGGAGTTCGAAGGTGCCGCCCTTGGCGAGATCCTGCGCCTGGAGGGCCTCGCCGCGGGCCCGCACGTTGACTTCCCCGTCGATGTTGCGCAGCTCGATGACCCCGTAGGCGGAGTCGATGGCGACGTTGCCTCCGACGTTCTGCAGAAGGGTATCGCCGAAATGGTTCCGGCATACGATGTTCGCGTCGCGGGGGATGGTAAGCACGTAATTGACTTCGATGCGGGTCCGGCCCATCTCGCGGGTGTCGGGGAGCAGGGTGCGGATGCTGAGACCGTCGCCGCGCGGGGTGACGTTGATGTCGATCGAACGGCCGATCTGGTGCGCGAGTTCCGAGGTTTCGGCGCCGACCGAGATCTCGGCATTGACCTGCACCACCTGCTCGGCCCAGGAGTTGACGCGGATCTCGCCGAATTCGTTGTCGATGATGATCGTTGCGGGCGGACGCACCGGGAACAGCTCTTCGAACGGGTAGGAGGCGGAACCCGGCATGGGGCCGGTGTTGAAATCGCGCCAGGGACCGAACGGAGGCTTGACGATCTCCTCGCTGCGCTTCCCCATCTGCTGGAGCGAACCGGCGATGGACTCAAAAATGTCGCCCACCCGGTTGACCAGATCTTCTTCCCCGGCCTGAGCGAGGCCGGAGACAAAAAAAACGGCCAAGAGGATTATCTTGACCTTTGTCGAGCGAGGACAGTACATCGTACGCGGCCGTTCAACGGCCCTGTTCCACGTAGAGCGTCCTCAATGCTTGCGCCTCGCGTTCCAGGTTCGCCGTTACCAGGCGGCTTGCCCGAAGGCAGCCGGGATTGCGTTTGAGGGCGGCCAGGGCGGCGTTCCGGTCGGCATGCAGGGCCACGACCATGTGGCGGTGCTGGCGTTCCCACGGGCTGACCGGGGTATCGGATTGCGCGTTGACCGCGGAGGCGAGGCTCTGAATTTCGGACGTCTTGCGTTGCAGTTCCTCCGGCGAGGGGGCGGTGGACACGGCCGTCAGGCGGCTCGCGGCCGGGGCCGGGCCGGCCAACGCGGCTTTGGCGGGCCGGTCGATCGCGGCGGTGAACACCCAGGCCGCCACCAGCACAACGCCCGCGGCGCAGGCGAGGCCTCTGGCGACGGCAAACGCTCTGCGGAAGAACCGGCCCTCTTGCCGGTCGGCTTTGCGCAACTGGCGGGCCGTGGCCAGAATCTGTTCGGCGGACCCGGGCGTGCAATCGAGCATGGGGGCATCGGCGAGGAACGAAAAGGAATCGCGCAGGAGGTTCACCTGCGCTTTGCACGACGGGCAGGACGCCAGATGCCCCCCGATACGGGCCGACACCGGCTTGCCGTCGACCAGCGCCTCGGCATATTCGGTCAATTCATAGCGTGTTGGATGCCCAAACATGTTGCCTACCCAATCACTACCCGGTCGTCTCAGAGATACTCTCTAAACTTCGACAATAAGGGTCTCAAGGCGCGTTCCGCGCGCACCACGCGGGACTTCGCCGTGCCGA
>Ga0209312_1002471_pt1 | contig 11996 bp, 6 predicted proteins | sample BioC13SIPDNA_4_FD_185744 | JGI IMG/M metagenome (GOLD analysis project Ga0209312, IMG submission 185744) | Anaerobic biogas reactor microbial communites from Washington, USA - Biogas_R1_B C13 SIP DNA (SPAdes) (version 2) | ecosystem: Engineered > Bioreactor > Anaerobic > Unclassified | place... | reverse complement strand
TCGCCGGCGCACGCGTCGTGTTTGCGGCCGGCGCGGCGGGGGATACGTCTTGGTTCTCATTCAATAATGATCCAAGGGACGCGAACATCCTCCTCGCTGACTGGTTCCCCGACCCCTACACGGTGTTCGCGACCGGCTACACGGATGCGAACGGCAAGGTGACCCTGACGTTCACCGCACCGACCGCCGGCCAGCAGGCGCTCAGGGAGAGCCTTGCTCGTGTATCGGAGATTCCCTACCTGGTGGCCTGCTACCACAATGGCGAACTCGTGCAGGGAGACGGTGGCTACCTGATGGTGACCGCAAAGCTCCTTCCCGATTTCGTACCGGGCGTATCCGCACCGCACATTGTGAAACTCGAGCGGGATGATAGCATCACGCTCGCCAACGTCTCTCTCTCCATCAGGAACAGTGGGACGGCGGACTATGTCTATGCTGGAACCCGGATGGACTGCACGGCCGAGGTCGGATCCCACAGCGAGGTTACGTACTTCGAGGATAGCCTTGGCATGGGTGAGACGAAGACTATCCTCACCACGACGGTTACACGCAAAGCAGATCAGTTCGGGATCAACACGAGTGACTACCGGCTGCCCCTCGACGTCAACGTCGGGATCGAGGTCAACTCGAACCGGGTGGTTGAGGAGCTGAACTACGACAACAACCGGCTCGCATATCCTGTCCGGATCACCGCGCCGGATCTCGCCGTTGAGGTCATCGCGCCGAGGTACACCACGCCGACGAACACTACGGTGATTGGTATTCTGGTGACGAACCGTGGTGAGGTCGGAAGCAACGCGGCAAACCTCCACTATAGCATCACCGGCAAACCGGAGGAGACGAGAGCAATCCCGGCGCTTATGCCTGGAAAATCGACGTATGTCTGGTTCAACCAGACGCTTGTTACCGGTGAGTACACGGTAAACGCTGAGGTCAACCGCGGTGGATTGACCGATTACGAGACGACGTTTGCAAACAACCGTGCAAACGCCACGATCGGGTCGTACACCAACCCGGCGACCAAAATTGAGTTGCCCGGAGATCTCGTGCTGGTGCCCGGCACGACTTACGACCTCCCAATAACCGTCAACCAGGTCTCAAAACTTGCGGCCGCCAATATCGACCTCACCTTCAACGGATCCGTCCTTGAGGTTAAAGGGGTCACGGCAGGAGCGCTGCCCCTGTTTGGTCAGCCGAACATTGAGTCCGGACGCGTTCGTTTTGAGAGTGTATCGGTATCCGGTGTCAGCGGAGATGTTACCATAGCGACCATCCAGTTCAGGGTCACCGGGAAAACTGGTGACAAAACAGCCCTGAACCTGGTTGCAGGGCTTACTGATGATAACGTTCTCCCTATCCCGATCGAAACCACGAGCGGTAGCGCGTATCTCCTGCTCTATGGTGACGCGAATTCCGATGGAAGAGTCGACCAGGCCGACACCCTTCTCGTGCTCAAGCAGGTCGTGGGACTGGAGAGGAGGCCTGAAGATCCCGGGAGCGAACAGTTCCGGAGAACCGACGTCACCCGGAACAAAGCCATCGACGTCGGCGATGCAATGTTCATCGCCCAGAAGAATGTCGGCCTGAGGGACGCATACTTCAAGATCATATGAGGAATAAAGGAGGAAGAAGAAATGAGACATATGGTATGGAGCATCCTGCTCCTCACCCTCCTCTGCGGCGTCTGCTCTGCAGCCACACTCTCGGTGGATCCGGCAGAGAGCGCCTGCCCTTACGGGGAGACTGTTACCCTGACCGTCAAGGTGCAGGATGTAAGCAACCTGGGTGGGTTCGATATCGACATGAACTGGAAACCCTCGGTGGTCGCTCTTGCTACCGAGTCCGGAAGTGTCACGATCGGCTCGCTCTTCTCAGGCGACGCGAATAACAACGCTGTCTACACCCAGAGCGGGCGTATCCGCGTCGCAGCGGTGAACGCCACCCTTGCGGGCGTCTCGGGCGATGCCGACCTCTTCACAGTGCGCCTGAAGGCGGTCGACGATACGGGCGCTTCGACACCGATCAATCTCACTATCAACAACTATGGGTTCCTGAACTCCACATCCGGCGAGAACATCACAGTATCGTCGGTGATGAACGCCATTATAACGACCGAGAAGAGTAACATCGTCGATGCCCGGATCGCCGTGCCATCGAGCCAGGTGATCGCCGGCCAGGAGAACCGCATCACCGCCTCGGTCGTGAACAGGCGGAGCGCCACAACATCCCCACTCAACATCAACGTCAGCGTCCTCAATGAGGCCGGCAACCTGGTGAAGTCCTGGGACTACCCTGATGAGGCCATCCCCGCCTGGGGCAAGTTCCAGCGGGAACTCGCATGGACTCCTGGGGAAGAAGGAACCTACACTGTCCGGATCAACGTGACGAGCGCTGAGGGTATCTCAGGAGCGACGACGCATTCAACGACCGTCACCGCAAAGGAGTATACTCTCAAGTTCAACAGCGAGATCTACGGCCCCTGGGATGGCAGGGCAAGCACCGGTTCATGGTTCTATATGTATGCCTACGTGAGGGCAAGCCAGTCAGGCAACATCTGGTTCAACATCACCACCCCTGACCATGTGAACGTCTACGGTGCGAAGAACCAGACCCGGTACCTGTATGCCTATGACTGGAACTACGTGGATGCCTGGCTATGGTCGGATACGCCCGGTCAGATCGCCCCCGGCGAAATCAGGTTTGATATAGCCGCGAACGGAAAGGCCGAATCCCAGGACGGTCCAGGAGTGCTCATCTGGATCCCCTCGATCCGGGTTTCGTCTACCAACGCCACGTCTGTCAACAGCGGTCAGGACGGTAGATTGACCTTCAACACCCTCCACACCAACAACACCTACGATAACACCACAAAGATCATCGTCCAGTCCGGCGCCCGCGGGCGCACCCTCTCAGGCCTTGAGTATCTTGTTGGCTACCCCTACGGGTGCGTCGAGCAGACGACGAGCCGGATGCTCGCATCACTGAACGTGAAGAACTACTACCTTGAACGTGCCGACAGGCCCGCTAACTGGGATTACATCCGGGACACCGTGAACACCTCGGTTGCCGCCGGCGTTGTAAAACTCCTTGTGGGTGGCGAGGTAGGCCAGAACACCGGAAGATATTATGAGAATAGTGCGGGCGGCTGGAGTCTCTGGGGCGGCGAGCCCTCGGAGTCGTCATCGAGTTCCTACGCGGGTTACACCCTCGCCCGGATCAACATGCCCGGCGAGGACTTAAACCAGCTCCTTGCAGGCAAGATCACGAACGGCAGCACGTTTGATACCGGCAAAGTGAACTTCGAGAGCCTGGTCAAGTGGTTCCACGATAATCCAGACAACCCCGGGAGCGGCACCTGGACGTGGAGCGCTCATGTCTGCCACTCGTGGACTCCCGAGTCGAACACTGCGTTTGTCATGCTCATCCACGACATGATCAACCAGACAGTGGAACTGGACGAGGAGCACCGCGGCTACATGGAGGACAACATGAAGAACGCCACGCGGTACTTCGTCAGCACCCAGAGCCCGGGTGGTTACTGGTCATCCGGCGACGATCAGGCGATGGCGACTGCTCTTGCCCTCTGGGGACTTGAAGCGTTCGGGATGCCTTCCGATGTTGTCAGCGAAGAACAGATTGCGGATGCAAAAGCGGCTGCGGTCGAGTGGCTGATCGGTGAGCAGGATCCTGATGGCTCCTGGCCTGTGGGCAGTTACTACGGCTGGTATGACGGCGGAATGAAGACCGAGGCGACCGCATACGCGGTTCTCGCGCTGAATGCGACCGGGCTCACTGCCGACAACGAGACGATCAGCGGCGGGGTTAACTGGCTCATCAATCAGTACGAGAGCGGTGGAAGCTGGGGATACACCTGGGCCTCTCAGGTAGCCATCGATGCGCTGATCCAGTGCCAGCCCAGCGTGGTGACTACCGGCACGGTCGAGGTCTTCATCGATGAGGTATCCATCGGCACCTTCAGTGTGGGTGCGGCGAACCCCCGAGAGCCCTACCTGCTGACGAAAGACCAGATGGATACCCTTATGGCGGGAGGAATCCAGAAACGTGATATCTTTGGTAATGGGTTCTCCACAGTGAGATCGCACGTGCTCACTGCCACGCTCACCGATGGTAGTGGTCCCATCCTGGTCAGCGTCGACCACTCGCAGTCCGCCCCGGTCAACGAGATCGACAGCACAATCCAGGGGAACCCGGTGATCAAGTCGTTCGGCGATGAAGAGAATGTCGGACTCTTGCAGGTCTCGACTGATATCGGGATCCTGAATGACGCCCCGCTGGTACAGGAGAACACGAATTCCTACGACGTTGGCATCACCTCAACTCAGATGGTTGCCGGTGAGAAGTCGGATGTGACGATCAAGGTCACGCCAAAGAAGACAGGCGTCTACGCCCCGATGATCGAGATTCCGATCGCCGGGTTTACCTTCGATAATGCTACCGGGATCATTGAGAACAATGAGCCAGGCACATTTGAGTATCTGAATGGCACGACAGGCAACGACCGCCCTTCGCTCTTCATCCAGTCTGTCGCGTGGAATGTGAGTGAGCTTCAGACTTACAGGTTCACCATAACCCCCGAAGATCACGGGGCGCTGGTTCTGGATCTCCGCATCCGGCCGCTCTACGATGAGACTGATGTCTATCTGATCAACAAGACCTTTACGGTCAAGGGCAGGGGGAACGTCTCTGTCAATGTCGTTGATGAGGACGGCGCGCCTATCAAGGCCGAAAGCATTGCTCTCGGGACGAGCACAGTTCAGGATAAATCGAGTCACACCTTCACCGGCATCCTCGAGGGGAACTACACGCTTGTCGTGAACAAGGCCGGTTTCCCCTCGATCCACACTGTGGCCAGGGTCGAACCGGATGCAACGGTGCTCTGCAACATCACACTCCCGTCATCCCTGCTCTCCCCGACCCTGATCTTCTCGGAGGGAGGGGCCGGCAGCATCGCCAGTGTGGCGCAGGTGGAGCCCGAGCAGCTCAATGCGGCCCGAAGCGAGGCCACCACCTATAACGTGACGGTTCTCGGGGATGGCGGCGAGGTCGGCATTGCGCTCGAGTTCCCGATGCGCTACCTGATGAACAACCCGGTGGTGCGGGTGAACGGCGTGGAGGCGGAGTACGAGCTGATCAATGGGACGTTTGAGTATAACCCAACCACAAGAACCTACTCAACCACGAATGCTACCCTGGTCGTCTACAACACGACGGCAGGCAGCAATGTGGTAGAGATTGAGCTTGAAGGTGGCAAATTAGGTAAAGCGCGGAGGACTGGTGAGGTAACCTCTACAGATGCAATGTTCATCCTGCAGTTTGTGGTTGGCAGCAAGACTGGTTTTGATACGTACGACTATGTTGACGTTCATTCCCGGGATAAACAGACGATCACATCTTCAGATGCGATGTTCATTCTCCAGAAGGTGACAGGTTCACGCGATGAGTATTACAACCTTAAACCTTGAGGTGGATCAATTGAAACCCACTTTTTCACGCACACTTGTTCTTGTAGTGGTACTGTGCGTAGCGTTTGCATCGGTACAGGGAGCGGAAGTACGCCTTACTGATGGTCAACTCATTGTCATGGGCGTTGATGACAGTATCGGCCTTGGCGCCTTCACTGTCGTCCTCTCCTATGGTTCGGATGTTTCTGTCACTTCTGTTAAGGAACTTCCGGGCTTCATGGTAGCAGGAAACATCAAAAACAATGAGGGAATGACCATTATCGCTGGAATATCTGCTGAAGGGCGGACCGGCGATGTTCCCGTCGCGTCCGTGGAAACCGAGGGGACAGGCCCTATCACGATCAGTGTTAGGGAGTTGGGAAATAGCCGTGGAGACCCGATCCCCGCTACCAACCCCGAATTCAGCGGGACGATCCCTACTGCGCTGCCGACTACATCAGAGAATCCACCGGGGGGCGCACCCGGTGAGAGTACCTCTCCTTCACCGACAGTAACTGCCACACCGGGAAAAACATCGCAAACGGTCGAGATCGAACCGACAACAGTTGTGACGGCACCAACAACATCTCTGGCGCCGCTGGAATCAACACCCCCATCTCAGGCAACGCCCAAAACAAGTGAAGCGGCAGCGAGCACACCCCGGGCGGCGTTTCCCGCCCCGATCGCCCTCGTTGCAATTTTGGCTGTGATCATATTAAATAGAAAGGATTAATTATTTCAAAGAAAGAGGGTTGATTATGAAAATGCAGACATCTGTTAACGCCATACTTCTGGTACTGTTAACTTTGTCTTTCTGTATATCCGCAGCCGGTGCCACAGGAACCGGCACTGTATCTGTGACAGATAATACAGAAATTCAACAGGGTCAGCAGGCAAACGCAGAAGTATGGTTCAGCAACGACTTTAGCCCGAAAACGGGTTCGTTCACATTTGCCGTCTACTTTGACGAGGCTGTTACAGAAGCGGTCGACGTCAGTGCAGAGGGAACATTTCAACTTCCGCCTGTTAAATCGAGTGGAATGATATTTGCAGGGGCAACTGGAACAGGCTATTCGAATACTGTTCCGTTCTGGGTTGCAAACGTCACCTTTAGAGCCCTGAAGAACGATGGTTCAGCTACTCCTGTTGGGATAGTTCTGATCACGTTGGACGACACCAATGGTGACGATGTCATACCTTCAACGACTGTCATCAACGGCACCTTCAAAACCAAAGATGAAGTGCCCCCGGTGATCACGCTCACCACGCCGACGAGCGTCTCGTCTACGTTCAACATTGCCGGAACGATCCGCGACGTCGGCGGGATGGGAACTGCTCAGGCCACCCTGAAGAACGCGACCCATCCAGCGGTCGTGTATGATCTCCTTCCGCTCGGCGGGCAGGCTCCCGACTACACCTTCAGCAAGCAGGTCACCTGGCCTGTTGAAGATGGCGTCACGCTGACAGTAACAGCAACTGATGCCGCAGGAAACTCTGGAACGGCAACCCAGGTCATCAACGTCGTCGATGTCGGGTTCTCGAAACCCGAACCGACCGGCTACATCAACGTCAAACCTGCCGAGGCCCGGGTGTTCATGTCCCAGATGAACAAGGGGACGGTCGGTATGATTCTCGGATCTGCGACCTACGGGCCGATACCGCTTGCTATCGATACCACCACTGACTATGCAAAAGGTACCATGCCTCCCGTTCTTCCCGATGGCGGGTACTGGGTGAACGCCAGCGGCATCGATATCTTCGGTGATGCGCGGTACCTGAACTGGACCTTCACGCTCGATACCGTCGCACCGGTGATCAACACCTTCACGGTCGCCGACAGTGACGGTGACGGTTACATAGAGGCCGGCGAGACGCTGACCCTGAACTGGAACGTCGCTTCCGACCCGAACTTTGACCGCGTCGCCCTCGTGGATGTTGCGAAAGGCAACGAGCTCTGGTCCAGCGCCAGCCTCATTGGGACTGCCACAATCCCGCCGATCGATGATGGAAACCGCGATCTCGCGTTCCGTGCCTATGATAAGGCCGGTAACTACGGTAACCGTGTATTCCACCTCTACAATGACTACATGATCTGGGTGAACTCAACGAAGATGGGCACGTTTGTCGGCATCGACACGACTTACATCGGGGTAAAAGATATCAGCAGGACTGCCGTAAGCTCCATCACCCTTTACGGAGGCACTGTATCCCTCCCCACCATGGATACACTGGCGAAGGCGGTGACGAATGTTGGCCAGGTTACTCCTGATATTTACGTGACCGTCGACAACAACGCAAACCGGACAATTGCCGGAAACGAGACCTATCGCAACGTCTGGGTCCTTGATCCGGGTGCGAGCCTCGACTTCCTCGTGGAGGTCCCCCATGTCAAGAGCGCTACTCTCGTGCTCGTGGAAGCAAATGAGACCTACATCGCTGAACTGATCGAAGGCGGAAAGGGCGGCATGCACTCGATCAACTACGACGCTCTCCTCAAGGAGACCGCTTACATCTTCATCAACGGCGGTTGGACGAAGATCGTCGTTGCCGATGATGGCACGATCTCGATGCCCGATCAGAGTGGAATCCCCATCACCAACCCAGGCAACATATCCGAGACCCTCCGCCACCCCGCGAACCAGGTAGACCTGAACGCTGGTTACCGGTTGAACGATCAGAACCTGAAGTCAATTAAGCCTGCACCTGGCGACTACGTGCTTGCCACAATCGCTATGGATGGCGACCGCATCGGTTTCCTCGGCATGATGCCGGTCATAGTCATGGAAAGCAATGACCAGGGTGCTATCACCCCCACAAGTGTGCAACAGAACGCGACCTTTACCGCGCAGTTCAGGTTCGACACACCCTGTGAACGTCTCGGGGTAATTGTTCTCCGCGATGTTGCCTACAGCGGCACTGCACTCATCGATGCGGCGACGCTCGGTAAAGAAACCCTCTTCCTGAACTTTACTTACAACGGTATCCCCGCGACTCAGAAGCTCATCGGCAACATCTATGTCAGCCCGAGCAGCGGGAAGTACGTGATGGCGAACACGAACCAGGCCGTGATCTCGACATCTGGTCTTGATCCTGGCTCCTACCGTGTCTACATGGTTGGACAGAGCGCGAACGGCACGATACAGGCTTATGGACAGCATATGCTCACCATCACATCGCCTGTGCCCCCCACCCCCGTGCCCCCCAGCCCCTCCGGCGGCGGCGGCGGTGGCAGCGGCAGCACCGTCTCCACCTACACCGGGACAGGCACTCTCCTGACCAGCAGCGCGGGGACTGTCCTCAAATCCGTCATGGTTAACGCCGCCGATAACATCGCGAGCCTGTTCATCCCGATCGGCACGAAGGCGCTCGACGCCAACGGCAAACCGCTCGGCGAGATTGGTCTCAAACCTCTCGCCGGCGACGCGGTCCCGGCGGTCCCGTCCGGATCGGTCTTCAAGTTCGCCGGCTACGCCTATGAGGCCAGCCCTGACGGTGCAACCTTCGACCCGGCGATCACGCTCTCGCTTGACATCCCCGAGGACGTCTGGAACTCTCTCGACCTCACGAACCAGCAGTGCATGATGAAGTGGTACAACAAAGAGTCCGGTCTCTGGGAGGACGTCCCGACGACCATCATCCCGGGCACGAGAACCATCGAGATCCGGATAACGCACTTCAGCATCTACGCGCTCTTCACCGAACCGATAACGACCCCCACCACCCCGACCGAGACGGTGACCACGGCCGCGCCAGCGACGCCCACGACACCCACAGCACCGCCTGCTGAAGGGCTGCCCATGACGATGATTCTCGCAATCTTCGCCGTGATCGCAATCGTCGTGGTGGCCGGATACTTCCTCATGATGCGGAAGTAACCCGACAACCCCTCTTTTTTAGTCCCGGCACGAACCCGGGAGATCGTCGGCGGAATCCTCAAAAACGGCTCAAAAATGCGCAATCTCTCCGATATCACCCTATGGCAGGTCGGCAACACGGAAAGTGCGCCGGCTGGCGCTTTAAAGCCCGGATTCGCCACCCGATCCAGTGTACACTTTTCCACCGCCGAAAATGCACGAGGGTATACCGCCGTTGACCCCTCGCCGGCGGGGACGGCAAATGGGTCGAGACGGAGCCACCCGATCTGACATCCCTGCACTGCGCCGGCATACAGACCCCCGGCAGGAGGGCCGGGAGCCCCCCTGCCCACGACCCGCTATCCGGCGAACCTGACCCCATTTGAGGGGTTTATCAACAAACAGGATAGCGTTGCCGGCCAGGTAGCCGGGCAACCGGAGGCCCGGCATCACGGTTACCCCGCATTCCGGCTCTCGCATCAGGGGTAAACTTTATCTACGCTAAGAAACATCGTCTGCCCCATGAAGAGAATGTTTGGTATCCTTGCCCTCATGGTGATCGCGGGCATCATGATCGCGGGGTGTGTGCAGCCGGGGAGCAACGAAACGGCAACTCCCGGCACAACGACGCCGGGAACCACCGGAACCCCGGCGGAAACAACGACCACAGCAACATCCGTGGGAACCACGCCGGCCGGGACTATAACGACCCCCGCCGCAAACGCGATGGAGACCCCGCCCGCGCCGCCGGCAGCCGGCGGCGAGAGCGTCTCCATCACCGATAGAGGTTTCATGCCGGACGTGCTCACCGTCTCCCAGGGCACCACGGTGACCTGGACCAACAACGCCGCCGAAAACGAGACCGTCACGGCGACCGGTCAGGCGGCGGACTTCGACTCGGGGATACTCCAGCCGGGCGACTCGTATAACTTCACCTTCGCCACGCCGGACAACTACTCCTACATGTCACGGCCGACCGGGTTTACCGGGCTCATCGTCGTCACCGGCAACACAACCTCCTGACCCCTTTTTTGCTCTATGACCGCCGGTATGCCAGAGCAGCCTGCACCAGCATCCCGGCAGACCCCTCCGTGAAGTAAGCGTGGGTATATTGCCCGACCGCGTTCTGTGCGATAAGTCCGTCCCGGCCGCCGTCGATCCCCTTTCCCCGGAGGAGGGTCAGGGCAAACCTCGCGTCAGAGGCGCAGTCGAGGCGCGAGTAGTGGAACTCGTGGCCCCGGAAGGCCGAACCCGGTATAAGGATCGGTGCCCCGCCGGCCACCCGGGCCTCCACATAGCCGAGAGCCTGGATCCGGTCCGTCATCACGGCCGTCGCGGGGAGGACCCCTGCCATCGGGTAGTCACCCCCGGCGGTCGCGAGCTGTTCCGTGAGGTAGATGAGTCCGCCGCACTCCGCGTAGATCGGCATGCCATCGTCGGCTGCCCGGCGGATATCCTCCCGGCACCGGGAAGCCGTGAGCGCCGCTGCGTGGAGTTCCGGGTAGCCGCCGCCGATATAGAGGGCATCCACATCCGGAAGCCTGTTCGCCACCGGCGAGAAGAAGACCAGGTCTGCTCCGGCCCGTGCGAGCCGGTCAAGGTTGTCGGCATAGTAGAAACAGAATGCCGCATCCTGCGCGACGCCGATCCGCACCCGGGTCTCCGACCGGCTCCCGCCCTCTGCCGGCGCCGGAAGGGGCGGGGCAGACCGCGCGAGATCCACGATCCGCGAGAGATCGCATGTCTCCTCCACCACCGCACCGAACCGCGCCATCGCATCATCTTCAGTCGCCATCGCAAGCCCGAGGTGCCGGCTCTCGACCGTAAGATCCTTTCGCCGGGGGACCCCCCCATAGATCGGGAGGCTCTTTGTCTCCTCGATCATGGTCAGATGGCGGGCGCTCCCGATACGGTTGAGGATGACACCGGCAACCCGGACGCCCGGGTCGAACCCCGCGTAGCCCTGGATCATGGCATGGACACTCCGCGATGCGCCCCCGGCGTCCACCACGAGAATGACCGGAGCATCGAGGATCTTTGCGACGTGGGCCGTGCTCGCGATATCGCTCCCCTCAAGCCCATCGTAGAGCCCCATCGCACCCTCGACGACGGCGACGTCGGCCCCGGCGGAGGTCCGGGCGAATGTCTCCCGCACACCTGCCTCCCCCATCATGAAGGGGTCGAGGTTGCGCGACGTCCGGCCGCAGATGGCCGAGTGATGCGTGGGGTCGATGAAGTCCGGGCCCACCTTGAAGGGCTGGACGGCGAGTCCCCGGGCGGTGAGCGCCGCCATCAGCCCGCTTGCAAGCGTGGTCTTGCCGCAGCCGCTGTGGGTTCCGGCAACGATAATCCGTGGAATTGAGCACATATCGTCTCTGTAGTGTTGCAGACCGCAGGGGATAAATATGACCCGGGATAACCTCGATAGAGAAGGTTAATTTGTATTAGCACAAATTTATTTGAGTGATGCGCCAACATGGCGCTTTACAGGTGATCATCATGCACATCATGGAAGGATTCTTACCAGGACCCTGGTGGGAGATATGGTTTCTCGTCTCCCTGCCCTTCATCGTCATCGGGCTCTACCAGGTAAACAGGCTCGTACAGGAGAAACGGGAAGCGTTGCCGCTTCTTGCGGTTGCGGGCGCGTTCGTCTTCGTCCTCTCTTCGCTCAAGCTCC
>Ga0209312_1002454_pt1 | contig 12061 bp, 12 predicted proteins | sample BioC13SIPDNA_4_FD_185744 | JGI IMG/M metagenome (GOLD analysis project Ga0209312, IMG submission 185744) | Anaerobic biogas reactor microbial communites from Washington, USA - Biogas_R1_B C13 SIP DNA (SPAdes) (version 2) | ecosystem: Engineered > Bioreactor > Anaerobic > Unclassified | place... | reverse complement strand
TAACCTACTATGGTAAGTATAGCTGCAATAAACGCTCCATCAAGCTCCCATTGAAAGATGGAGAATATCCCTAAGACTATCAAGACATTATGGAATAACGCCACTACAGCCGCAACTCCAAAAGTCCACTCAAAGCGAAAACTGATGTATACCAGCATCAATAGCATAGCTATCAGTACCGAGAGAACAGCGTTCCTGGTTAGTTCATTGCCTATGGTAGCTCCAACGCTTTCGGCACTAAGGTACTCCACATTTTTGAATTTAGCCGCAAATGCTTTATTAACCTGCTCCGTCTGTTCCTGATTCAATTCCCGGGTACGGATCAGGAATTCATTGCCACTCTTTTGAATGGAAGACTGATCGATAAATTTAAGCTCCTCAAGAGTTGAGCGAACCTCAGCCGAAGAAACCGCCGCGTCCATCCGGAAGCGTAAAAGAGAGCCCCCTTCGAAATCAATACCCAGCTTGAACCCTTGCACGAATATGGAAATCAGCCCCAGAGTGATAAGTATGGCGGAAAGAATGAAAAAATACTTTCTGTTCTGAATAAATTGCACTTTTTACACCTCCCTTTTATACCCCATATAGTTTATGATTCTTGGTCAAATCAGCGGATAATACCAGCAAATAGCGGGTAAAGGTAAGTACTACCAGCATACTGGCAATAATACCTATAGAAAGAGTTACGGCAAACCCCTTGATAGGCCCACTGCCGAAATAGAGCAGGACGAAAGCGGCAATCAAGGTGGTCAGGTTAGCATCGAATATGGTCCAGAAGGCGCGATTAAATCCAGCTTCAATGGCAGCCTTCAAGGTCTTGCCCCAGCGCAATTCTTCCTTGATTCTCTCGTAAATAATGATATTAGCATCAACAGCCATGCCGATAGATAACACGAAGGCCGCTATCCCCGGCAGGGTTAATACTGCACCAAAGAGGGTCATGGTTCCTAAAACCAGAATCGAATAAAGAACTATGGAAATATCGGCTATAAACCCAGGCAAACGATAATACCCCAGCATGAAAATCAAGATGGCAATAAGACCGGCGATTCCGGCTTTCACACTCTTACTCAAGGAATCACTTCCCAGGGTAGGACCAACCGTCCTCTTCTCCAGTATCTTAAATGAAACCGGTAAAGCACCGGAACGCAGTAATACTGCCAGGTTCTCCGCTTCCTTGGCGGTAAAGTTACCGGTTATTCTGGCGCTTCCATCGGTTATCGGACCGGATACAGTAGGAGCACTGATGACCTTGCCATCAATAACTATCATCAGCGGTTTATTGACATTGGCGGTGGTAGCATCAGCAAAAAGCTTGGCCCCTTCTTTATCAAAGTCAATGGCAACTTCAAAACCCTGGCCTTCGCTGCCGGCTCTGGCCTGCGCTTCCTTCAGGTGTTTTCCGGTTACCAGCACCTTGCCGCTTTCATCCCAGAATTCAAGCTCAGCCGTGTTTTTAATTATGTTCACCGCTTCTTCCGGATCATCTATCCCGGCCAATTCCACCACTACCCGGCGTTCACCCTGGGGATAAATCAGCGGTTCACTGACCCCCAGCTTGTCCACCCGGTTTCTGAGTATACCTACGGCCTTGTTTATAGTATCGGCACTTATCTTCTGCCCCTCTTTTTCCTGGGCCTCCAAAACCACATGCAGCCCGCCCCTTAGATCCAATCCAAGATTCAAGTTTTTCAAAATTGGTTGGTAGGTAAAATAGGACAAGGCGCCAAGGGCTACAATAATGGCTAAAATTACTGCGACGCTGAAATTTTTTTGCAACTTCAAAAATCCTCCTTTCAGATCTCCTTAATTACAGTAATTGCACCCCATTTATCACCAGTTCAAATTCACAACCCAAAAAACCGGCCGCCCGGCGACATAAAAGCATACGACTCATAAAAATCTCAAAGTATTCCATTACCGGGCAAATACTGGTGTCAATTACGAGTTCCATGGTAATAACCTTCTTGTTTTCATCAATATTCAAAGTAGAGCGCTCTACAGCATAATTAACCCGGTCATGTATATCAAAAGTAGCTACATCCGGATTCCTAACCCGGTTGCGATGAACATGAGACTTATCCGCCAGAATCAAAGCCGCCGCCACTTCATTTACCGGGTGACCGCTACCCTCATCATGATTACCAATTGCGGCAGTAATTATAGCTACTTCCTCCGGTGGCATGCCCATCCGCCGGAGTATCTCCATCGCCATCAAGGCCCCACTCTGGCTGTGACCGATACGGTTAATCACATTACCAATATCATGCATATAGCCGGCAATACCCGCTAGCTCTGCCATGTGTTCATCATAGCCCAGCTTTATCATGATATCCTTGCTCAAAGCCGATACAATAGAAAGGTGTAAGCGGCCATGGTCAGTGTATCCCATCACACCCAGATGCTCATTGCCTTTTTGAATAAACGTGTTTATTAAGGGACTGGATCTGACATCTTTAAGAGTTACCATTTATCTAATCCTCGACCTTGTAAGCCACCGCTTTTTTGACCATTTCTATTTCCATGTTCTCAGCTACTTTAAGCATTATACTCTCCTCTTTGACCCGGCCAATTTCTCCCTTAATGCCGCCTATAGTAACCACCCGGTCACCTTTTTTCAATTCTTCTACCATTTTCTTATGTTTCTTCTCCTGCTTTTTTCGGGGCAAGATGAGGAAAAAGTAGAAAATGGCCAGGAACATACCAAAATAAATAGCTATTGTCATCCATTCCGAACTTCCCTGTGTAGGCAAATTATCACTCCTTAAATATAGTAAAACTTTAATAATATTCGCCGCTTAACGCTTAAATCCTTCTAAGCGCTGATATAATTATGGAAAAATTCCCGGTAAAAGCTGGGAAATTCTCCTTTTGCTAAGGCCGCTCTAATACCAGCCATTAGTTGGAACAGGAAATAAAGGTTGTGATAGCTCAGCAAACGCTGAGCTAGTATCTCCTCAGCCTTAATTAAATGCCTGATATAAGCCCGGCTATAATTCTGGCATACATAACAACTACACCTTGCATCAAGGGGAGAGAAATCCGCCGCATAAAGAGCGTTGCGCACCGTTATCTTACCCTCAGCAGTATAGGCTGTTCCATGCCGGGCCAGCCGGGTTGGTAAAACACAATCAAACATATCCACTCCTAGCCTGACCCCTTCCAGCAAATCCTCAGGAGCACCCACTCCCATAAGGTAACGGGGCTTTTCCCGGGGCAACATACGAGTGGTAACTTCAAGGGTAGCATAGAGCATTTCCTTGGGTTCGCCGACACTCAAACCGCCTATTGCATAGCCGGGGAAATCCAGAGCAGTCAGCTCTCCCACACTCCTTTCCCTTAATTCGGGATAAACACTGCCTTGAATAATCCCAAATAACACCTGCTTATCATTATTATGAGCCTTTTTACACCTCCCGGCCCAGAGACTGGTTCTCTTTACCGCCTTTTCCGCTTCCTCATAAGTGCAAGGGTAAGGAGCACACTCATCAAAGCACATGGCTATATCCGCCCCGAGCTTTGCTTCAATCTCCATTACCTTTTCGGGAGTGAGGAAATGGCGCGAACCATCGATATGGGAATGAAACCAGACTCCATCATCGTTAATATCACGCAATTTGCTCAGGCTAAAGACTTGAAATCCCCCACTGTCGGTCAAAATACCTTTCTTCCAGTTCATGAAGCGATGCAGGCCGCCGGCCTGTTGTATCAGTTCACAACCGGGACGCAGGTACAGATGATAGGCATTGGCCAAAATAATACCGGCTCCGCTTTCATATAGATCCTCGGGGGTGAGGGTTTTGACCGTTGCCTGAGTACCTACCGGCATAAATATCGGGGTATCCACAGCAGTATGAGCAGTGGTTATGCGGCCCAGCCGGGCCGCAGATGTCTTATCCTCTTGTAACAGTTCAAATTTAAACATCCAGTTCAACCTCAATACTCGTTTCAACACACCGCTGCAAAGAGACGGGGATCAAAAACCGCCGCCTGTTTTGTTTATTGGAACCCGTCCACATAAAAAAGCGGGAATGTATTTTCCTCGTCATATCACCAACATGGCATCTCCGTAGGAAAAAAACCGATAACGATTCTCCACCGCGTGCCGGTAAGCCGCCAATGTGCTTTCAGTTCCTGCAAAACCCGCCACCAGCATCAACAAGGAAGAACCGGGGAGATGAAAGTTGGTCAACAATTTATCAATGGCCCGGAATTGGTATCCCGGGAAAATATACTTATTCGTTTCACCTTTTCCGGCCAAAAAACCACAATCTTTATTATAAACGCTTTCCAGAGTTCTTACCACCGTTGTTCCCACCGCCACTATTTGCCCTCCGCTTTCCCGGGTTAAGTTAAGCAAGGCCGCTGCATCTTCTGCTACCTCATAATACTCCAAGTGCATATTGTGCTGGCGAATATCTTCATTCTTAACCGGCCGGAAAGTTCCCATCCCCACATGTAAGACTATCCGCACAATATTAATCCCCTGAAGAGTAATTTCTTTTAATAAATCGGGGGTAAAGTGCAGGCCCGCTGTAGGTGCTGCCACGGAACCGCTTTTGCAGGCATAAACCGTCTGGTACCTTTCCCGGTCCAGTTCTTCATCAGGCCGGTTGATATAGGGTGGCAGAGGGATATGCCCTTGTTCCTGTAACAAGGTATCCTCATCCACACTATCCTGAAAGCGAACCCGGCGTCCACCAGCAAAATCTAACTCTTCCACTATTTCAATAACCAGCGGTTGATCCGGAGAAAGGAAAACCCGGCTGCCGGCTTTCAGGCGCCGGGCAGGCTTTACCAAAGCTTCCCAATCATCACCAAGCTTCTTTAGAAGTAGTATTTCCACCCTGGCCCCGCTTTCTTTATAAGCAAAAAAACGCGCCGGTATAACCCGGGTTTCATTCAATACCAGAGCATCTCCCTTTTTCAAGTACAGGCTTATATCCTTAAAGGCCCGGTCATTCAAATCTCCGCTCTTTCGGTCCAGAACCAGCAAGCGGGAACTATCCCGGTATTCCGCTGGATACTGGGCAATAAGCTCCGGGGGTAAATCATAGTAATAGGTGGATAACCGGTAAATATCTTCATTTTTGTCATGTTGCATTTATCTGCGACTCCAAAGATTAATTATCAAGGTCAATACCAGGCTGATTACCAGGCATGTAACTATGGGAAAGTAGAAAGTGAAATTGCCTTTTTTAAAATAAATGTCCCCCGGCAATCTAAAACCGCTTCCTCCCATCTTAGAAAAAGCTAGAAATATCAGGCCTATTGCAATTATGCTTATTCCCAAAGCTATTAAGAGCCGGGCCATATTTTCCATCTATCTTTCACCCTTTGATTAGTAATGAAAGTAAGGAGTGAGGGATTTAAGTTATTTTCCTACTACATCTTACTATTCAAGCCCCTACTAACTCACTTTCAACATTGGATTCATACCTTTTATCAAGATTTCTTGTGGGAAGACTGGTAACGCTCCATTTCACTGTACAGGCAACCGCAATATTGCTGGCGGTACAATCCCATTTCCCGCGCTATAATCCCCGTCTGCCGGAAACCCTCTCTAAAATCCCGGTACAAGAAGGGTAGCTCATATTTCTCCCCAATAGCTTCCCCTATTTCCCGGATTAATTTATGTTTCTGGTACTTGCTCACCAACAAAGTAGTGGTGAAGTAATCGAATTTCCCTTTGCGGGCAATTTGGGCTGCCTGTTCCAATCTCATTTGATAACACAATAAACAGCGGCGGCTTTCCCGGTAGGTAATATTCTGAAAATAGTCTACCGGCTTGTAATCCGGTTCGAAAACAACCTTTAATTCAACCTGCCGGGCATAATCCTCCAGGGCTTCTTTTCTTTTCTGGTATTCCGTAAAGGGATGGATGTTGGGGTTATAGAAATAGCCCATCAGCTCGAAGCCTTCCTCCCGCAGACACGGAACGGGATAGCTGGCACAGGGCCCGCAACAAATATGCAACAATACTTTGCTCATGCCTTTACCCCCAATGAGCGGACCGCCTATGCATCCGAAAACAGCCCTTTTCCCTCCAAATTCCCTTTCAGCGGATAGCCCAGATGACGGTAGGCATGCTCAGTAGCCATCCTCCCCCGGGGAGTCTTCTGGATAAAGCCTAGCTTTAAGAGATAGGGTTCATAAACATCGCTAATGGTATCAGATTCTTCCGAAACTGAAGCCGCCAGGGTATCCAAGCCTACCGGTCCCCCGCTGAACTTGCCGATAATTGCTTCCAAAATCATTCTATCCATTACATCCAATCCACATTCATCTATTTCCAGCATCTCCAAGGCCCATTTGGCCAGAGAAAAATCAATATTTCCATTACCCTTGACCAAAGCGTAGTCTCTTACTCTCCGCAGCAAACGATTGGCCACCCGCGGCGTTCCCCGGGAACGCCCGGCTATTTCCGTGGCTCCTTCCTTATCTAGACTAATCTCCAGAATTCGGGCTGCCCTAAGGATTATCTCGCTTAGCTCCAGCGGGGTATAGAAATCCAGTCGGCAGCTTATACCAAAACGGTCGCGCAAGGGAGAACTCAAAAGCCCGGGTCGGGTAGTAGCTCCAATCAAGGTAAATGGCGGAAGGTCCAGGCGAAGAGTGCGGGCTGCCGGGCCTTTGCCGATAATTATATCTATGACGTAATCTTCCATAGCCGGGTACATTATCTCTTCTACATTACGGTTTAGCCGGTGAATTTCATCAATAAACAGAACTTCGCCCGGTTCCAAATTGGTAAGAATAGCCGCCAGGTCTCCCGGTCTCTCAATGGCTGGTCCCGAGGTCTTGCGAATGGGCTTGCCGACTTCGTTGGCTATTATGCTGGCCAGAGTGGTCTTGCCCAGTCCCGGGGGACCGCTGAGAAGGACATGATCCAAGCTTTCCTTCCGTTCCCGCGCAGCAGTGATAAATACCTCTACATTTTCCTTTACCTTTTCCTGTCCAATATATTCGGATAAGCGCCCGGGCCGTATTGAATTTTCGTTGTTATCATCTTCGTCCAGTAGATGAGAAGAAATAAGTCTCTCGTCCAGCATACTCCCCCCTTTTAGCGTCTCATTTCCTGCGCTTTAGCCTTCAATACCAACTTTATATTTTCCTCCACAATGTTTCCTAATTGCTTATTCCTGTTCAAATCCATAATAGCAGGCAGGACTTCGCTGCGACTATAGCCTAGTATTTCCAGGGCTTCCATAAGCTCATCCAACAGCGGCCGCTGCTCCTTTTCCACCTCAACCAGCTTTAATTCCGGAACTTTGTCCTGCAGCTCGAAAATCATCCTCTGAGCAGTCTTTTTACCCACACCCGGTATGCGAACCAGGGTCTTTTCATCCTGACTGGCTATGGCCCGGTAAAAGACCAGTGGTTCCATGGTAGACAACACCGCCAGGGCTCCCTTGCTTCCTATCCCAGAAACCGTGAGTAAGGTCTTAAAGAGCCTGAGTTCATCCTGATCGAGAAAGCCAAAGAGTTTGAACTCGTTTTCCAGTACCTGCAGGAAGGTGTGGATAAGTATGGGCTCGCCTCTTTGCGGTAAGCGGGGGAAAAGCCGGGAGTGAATATTCACCTCATAACCCACCCCATTAACATCAATTATTATACTGTCCGGTCGCCGTTCAAAAACAGCGCCCTTAAGAAATGCAATCATATATTTCCTCCATTTAAAATGAGCTGTAGCAGGCAGGCAGTATGAATCTTTGTTTTGACCGGCCGTAGAGCGTTATCTTTTTTCTCCGGCCTTTGTCGCTGAACTCTCCAAAAAAGAAGACAAACGATAGGAATGCAGATGACAAATAGCAACGGCCAGAGCGTCGGCAGCATCATCCGGTCGGGGCAATTGCTGTAGGCCCAAAATCTTTTGCACCATAAGTTGCACTTGTTTCTTTTCTGCCGCTCCGTAGCCCACCACCGCTTGCTTGACCTGTAGAGGAGTGTATTCAGCAACCGGTATACCAGCAGCCGCCGCCGTCATTAGGATTACTCCCCGGCTCTGAGCTACAGTGATTACTGTTTTAGAATTGCGATTATAAAATATTTCCTCCACCGCTACCGCATCAGGTTTATATTCCATCAATAAAGCTTGCAATTCTCTATAAATTTGGTAGAGTCTTAAAGGCATTTCCAGCTGAGCGGGGGTAACTATAGTACCGTATGTAATCGCCTTAACTCGTCCCGCTTCCGAACGAATGAGTCCGTAACCCGTAGTGGCCGTACCGGGGTCAATTCCCAGAACCTTCATTGCTTCACCCTGCCTTTTGCCATGGCCAGCTCTCCAGCGAAATATAGTAAAGTCGTCAGCCATTTTATTCCAGGCTTTTTGATACTGTTGCATAAAGCAACAAACTAAATACTATAATACTCTAAAATCAGCCTGAGTTCCATAAATAAACTTCTGTGAGAGTATAGATTCTCGGGGATTGTTTAGGACATAAAAAAAGAAGGCGTCAAAAGGACCGTCCTTTTGACACCTTGCCCCTTACTCCTTACTTTTCTTTCTAATACTCATCCAGGTTCTCCAGAGCGTCATTAAGCAGTTCTTCATTATTAAACTCATACTTGCCTTCCCTTATTGTGCTTTGAATCTCTGCAGGCAAAGTCTCCATACTAATAGAAGTCACTCTCAATAGTACTTCATTATCTTCATCCGGTCCCTGGTAAACAGCAACTTTACCCTGATATTCCTTGAGCCGATATTTCTCCTTATCCAGCGGGCACCAATCATCAATTATCTGATGGATACATAGGCTGTCACCTTGCAGGCTAACCGTAAAACCATTTTGTGGTGAATAAATACGGCTTATTTCTGACAAGCTCTTACCTAGCAATTGCTCTTTGGGTTCAAACTCAGAAATTACCACATGCTGGCAACGCTTGTATTCCTTCTCCATCACTACCTGGCTTTTCTCATTTATCCGCTGCTCCTCAATCTTGCTTTTATCATCTATTCCCAGCACTGGTTTCTGCCTGACTTCCAATACTTTATGGCTGCCAATAAAATAACCGCTTAGAAAAACCATTATTAATATACCCAGCAGAGTGATTCCAGTAAAAGTTCTTTTCATTGCCATCACCTCTGCAGCTTATGTTTTCCATTTTTTCTCTTTTTTATACAAAACGAAAGCGGGAAGTTTCCCGCTTTAATAGACTTTTATCTAGATTTGACTCCACTGCAAAAACCCTTTTTGTTGCATAAGGGTTGCATGAATATATAAAACGCTGGCGAAGGTGAAAGCGGGCGCTCGAATACCGCCCTTACAATGCTTAACAGTCGCTATTAAGGTTGTTGCGCCTGATTCGGAACGACACGGGGGTCGTTCCCTACATAGCCTGCGGGTGTCACTATTTCATTCCCCAGTTTATTATACAAGCTAACTCACCTTTCATCGGTGGTTGTGGCCCCCGGCCATGGGGGTTAGTAAGAAAAGTAAGGAGTAAGGGGGTAGGGGTTACGGTGTCAAAAGGACCGTCCCCTTGATACCTATTTCACCTCGTTATAGTAAGAAATAGGGTTTAAACGCTGAAGGACGAAGTTGTCAACAACCCCGTCCCCGTGTCAAGTTCGTCCCCGTGTCAAGTTTTAGAGTGCTGCAATTATTTCATCAGGAATAGACATATTGGTGTAGACATTTTGTACATCATCGTGATCTTCCAAAAGCTCAATGAGTTTTATGATTTTCCCCGCCATGTCAACATCAGTAATGTCAACCGTATTTTCCGGCAGCATTACTATGTCAGCCTCTTCTATGAGAAGCTTTTCCTCTTCCATAGCTTCCTTTACCAGCATAAAGCTTTCTGGTAAAGTCAGGACTTCATATTCCTCGTCTTCCTCTCTGACATCCTCGGCACCTGCATCCAATACCTTTAGCATAAATTCTTCTTCCTCCATGTTCAGCTTATCCTTTTTTATGCTAATTAAGCCTACCCGTTTGAACATCCAGGCTACACAACCACTCTCACCAAGATTCCCGTTGTTTTTAGAAAAAAGATGCCTGATTTCTGATGCAGTTCGGTTGCGATTATCGGTAGCAATTTCCAACATTACCGCTATTCCCCCGGGGGCATAGCCTTCATATATTATTTCTTCGATGGTTTCGCTGTCAATTTCTCCAGTACCTTTCTTAACCGCGCGATTTATGTTCTCATTAGGCATATTTATAGCCTTGGCCTTTTGAATGGCCAGCTTTAATTTGGAATTGGCTTCAGGATCTCCGCTACCACCACTACGCACGGCAATAGTAATTTCTTTGGCTATCTTGGTAAACTCTTTTCCTCTTTTTTCATCCGAGCGGGCCTTTTTATGCTTGATATTAGCCCATTTGGAGTGTCCTGCCATTTATCTTTTCCCTCCTATTGGTCTAATCCCCTTTCTTAAAGTCTTAATAAGCTTCTCGATTGCTTAAACAAAGGGGATGTCTGTTTATTTACCATATTCCTGGGATTATTCTACTGCTATGTTCCATATATTGCTTATATTCTTCGCCAAAATGCTCCAAGAGGAATTCTTCCTCTATATTAATACGATAGACTATGGACGGGATAACTGCAAGCGCGGTTAATAAAAGAGCCGCTCCAGAATTGAAGATGCAAGAGAGGGATAAAACACTCAGCAAGGCGCTGAGGTAAAAGGGATGCCTAATTTTTCGGTAAGGTCCCTCTTTAACCAGACTATGTTCTTCGTAAAGTGCTACCCGGGGATTATAATACGATCCCAAATGAACAATGGCCTGGTAGCGGACTGCTACATATATTATAAAAAAGATAAAGCCCAATATCGTTATTCCCGGTTCCAATAAAGTAACTCTGGTATATTTAAATTCCAGAAAATCAAGCAAAGCAACGAATAAAACCAGCATGGAAGAAAGCTGCAGGTAAAGATAGGACCTCTGATCATCGTCTTCCACCACCAGGGTCTGTGGTTCCCGGTATATAATGGTTTCAATTATCGACCAGGTAAAAAAAAGGGCAAAAAAGCCCATTACGACCCAAAAGTCAAAGGAAGGCAATCGTTGGTTGGCGATGTATCCGATGTAGGAAAACACTGCCAGGAAAATTAGCATACGAATAGCTACTCGACGCTTGCGAGGACTCAACTTTATTCCTCCTGCTCTTTTAACTACCCCCCATATCCCAAGGGGCACAACCACCTATAAAAAGTAAGTTAAAGATCTGAAGAAACTGCCGAGGCGGGGCTTAGAACCCGCCACATGTTTTGTTAATAGGAACCCGAACGCTTAGCGGGGGACATATTTCACCTCGTTATATATCAGGAGAACCGTCCCTATGATATATTCGGGAACGAGGTTGTTGATAACTGCGCTCCTCTGTTATCTGATGACCAACTTCCCCTTCTGATGTCTTACGACCGACGGCCAATTCCTAATCTCTAAGTTCAGGAGGGATCATAGCCACCGGGGGCATCTTGCGCTTGTGCTGGCTGCCAGCCATCATACCCTCGATTTTGTTAATAACTTCCGGGCTTCCATCACCGCTTGCCAGATAATTATCCAGTTCTTCGTAGGTTAAGCCCATTTCCCCTTCATCCGTCTGTCCTGACCATAAGCCACCAGAGGGCGGTTTATTAACTATGGTTTCTGGCACACCCAAAAACTGTGCCAGTTCGTATACTTCCCGTTTTAATAAATCCCCTAACAACTGGAGGTCAACCCCAGCGTCTCCGTACTTGGTTGAATAGCCTACGCAAAGTTCGCTTTTGTTACTGGTACCCAAAACCAGGTAGTTTCTGGCCTGAGCCGAATAATAGAGGGCCATCATTCTGAGCCTCGATTTTATATTACCCCGCAGTAATTTTCCCTTTATGCCCTCAAACTTAAGATAGGATTCAAACTGGGTGGATAACAAATGGTAAGCATTATCTAAATCGATAATTCTATAAGGGATATTAAACTTTTCCACTAAAGCTTGACTATCCATACGGTCAACGACATCGCTTTCACAGGGTAACAACAGAGTCATACAATTCTCAGGGAATGCTTTCTTGGCAATAATGGCCGCAACTGCGGAATCAACTCCACCGCTCACACCTAAA
>Ga0209312_1002452_pt1 | contig 12073 bp, 10 predicted proteins | sample BioC13SIPDNA_4_FD_185744 | JGI IMG/M metagenome (GOLD analysis project Ga0209312, IMG submission 185744) | Anaerobic biogas reactor microbial communites from Washington, USA - Biogas_R1_B C13 SIP DNA (SPAdes) (version 2) | ecosystem: Engineered > Bioreactor > Anaerobic > Unclassified | place... | reverse complement strand
GGCGGCGCAGGGCGGGGAGCCCCTGGCGCTCTGTCCGCCGGCTGAGCAGGAGTCCGTCTGGAAAAGCGCCGCCTCCCGCGCGGCGATGTATGCGGCGCAGCCCGCGCCGTCCGTCCGGGCGATGGAAGACGTCTTCACGGACCGCCTGACCGCCCTGTCCCGCCGGCAGGCCGTCTGGGCGCCCCATCAGGGCGCCTTGCTGCTGGACCGGCTGCTGTGCCACCTGGGCGGCTGCGCGCCGCTCGCCTACACCGTCTATCTGGCGGAGGACCGGTGCCTGCACGTGCCGGAAACGGACGGGCGAAGCGCGCTGAGCCTGTTTTCCATGCTGTACGCGGCCGCAGACCTGCTCAAACGCAGCCTGCGGCTGGAGCGGGAGGCGGATTGCCTGAAGACGGCGGTGGACAATGTGCTGGCGTCGGGCTGGCGCACCGCGGAGCTGCCGGAGGGCGGGAAAACGGTGCCCGCGGAGGAAATCGTCCGCCTGGTCGGCGAGCAGGTCGCGCTGGCGGGGGAGCTGTTCGACCGGCTGCGCTGACGGGGGGCTGGCATCCGCCCCAAAAGAAAGCTCCCGGCTTCAAGCCGGGAGTTCTTGTAATAAATCAGCCGCCCGTGCCTTTCAGTGCGGGCCGGCGCCCAGGGAATGGGCGGCGCCCTCCAGGCCGGGCGTCATGCGCACGCTGCGGTCGTTGAGCACCCAGTAGGCCTCCACGCCTTCCAGGGAGCGGACGAAGTCGTAGCCCTGCTCGAAAGGCATCAGGAACACCGCGGTGGACAGCAGGTCGGCGTAGGCGGAATCCCGGGTGACGATGGAAACCGAGCGCATGTGTTCCGCCGGGAACAGCGTATCGGGCGAGATGAGGTGGTGGTAGCGCCTCCCGCCGGCGATGAAGAAGCGCTGGTAATCCCCGCTGGTCACGACGGACGTGTCGTGCAGGTAGAGAATGTCGATGACGCCGGTGTCCGGGCTGAGGAGATTCTCCCCGTCCGGATCCTGGATGGCGACGCTCCATTCCTGCCGCCCGTCCATCGGGGACAGGCCCGCCCGGACGTTGCCGCCGGCGTTGAGGATGAAATGGGGCATCTGCCCTTTAAGCAGCGCCTGGGCGACCTTTTCGGCCGCGTAGCCCTTGGCGACCGCGCCCAGGTCGAGTTTCAGCAGCGGGTCTCGGAAAAAGACGGTCTGCCCCGCCGCGTCCAGCACGACGTCTTCCATGTCGGTGTGCCCGGCCGCCGCCCGCAGCGATTCAATGTCCGGCAGGACGGGATGCGCGGGGTCCGCCTCGGCGCTTTCCCGCGCGTCGTGCCAGAGCGCCAGCACAGCGCCCAGGGCGACGTTGACCGTGCCGCGGGTTTGCGGCTGCATCCGCTTGCAGTATTCCAGCAGCCCGAACAGCTCGCCGGGGACTTTCACCGGCCCGGCCGCCGCGTTCCGGTTGACGAAATACAGGTTGTTGAGCCCCTCGTAGGGCAGGTACTGGTTGAATTGCCGGTGCAGCTCGGTGAACATCGTCTCCGCCCTTTGGTACTCCCGGTCGAAGACCTCCTTGCTTTCCGCGAAGCCGATCAGGGAGATGGCGGTGTCGAAAGTGCCGAAAAACATACCGGAGTATTTTCCGTAGGCCGGGGCGGGCTCCGCGCGCAGGGGCTGCGCGGGCGACGCGGCGAGCAGAACCAGGATGAGGAGGAAGGAGAGGCGGCTTCTTGTCTTCATTTGCTCAGACCTGCTCCGAATAGCCGAGGGACTTCAGGTCCTGGCGGGAGTTGCGCCAGTCCGGCCGCACCTTGACCCAGAGCTTCAGGTTGACCTGGGTGTTGAGCAGGCGCTCGATGGACTCGCGCGCCTTGCTGCCGATGCGGCGGAGCATCGCCCCCTGACGGCCGATGATGATGCCCTTGTGGGAGTCCTTATCACAGTAGACGTCCGCGAAGATTTCCGTCAGCGTGGGGCTGACCTCCTTCATGGAAAGCACCTCCACGCCGATGCCGTGGGGGATTTCCTCCTGCAGGGCGAACAGGGCCTGCTCGCGCACCAGTTCCGCGATAATCTGCCGCTCCGTCTGCGCCGTCCACTGGCCTTCGGGGTAATACCTGGGCCCCGCGGGCAGCGCGCCCAGCAAGTGCTGCATCAGCAGCTCCAGCCCTTCGCCGGTCTTCGCGGAAACCGGGAGGATGGCGTCGTACCCGTCGCCGGCGTACTGGGCGATGCGGGGCAGCAGCTGCTGGGGGTGCACCAGGTCGATTTTGTTGAGCAGCAGGAAGCGGGGGACGCCGCCCACGGCAAGGGACTTCACGGTTTCCCGCTCCGCCGGGTCGCTGCGGGAGGCGTCCGTGATGACGATGAGGGCGTCGATGGCCTGCAGGGCGTCCTTGACGCTCTTGTCCATGAACTCGCCCAGGCGCGTGCGCGGCTTGTGGATGCCCGGGGTGTCCACGAACACGATTTGCCAGCCCTCGCCGTTCCGGATGCCGATAATCTGGTTGCGCGTCGTTTGCGGCCGGGGGGAGATGATGGCCACCTTCTCGCCCACCAGGGCGTTGAGCAGGGTGGACTTCCCGACGTTGGGCCGCCCGACGATGCTGACGAAACCGGACTTGAAGGCCGCGCCGTCACTGGCCATGTTCTTTGTCCCCTTCAAAACGCAGGAAGCTGTGCGGGAGCAGCGCCTCCAGGGTGGTTTCCTCCCGGCCGCCCTCCCAGGCGACCAGCACGCGCAAGCCTGGCGCGAACTCGGACAGCACCTGCCGGCAGGCGCCGCAGGGCCAGGGCGCGGTGCCCTCCGCGGCAATCGCGATGGCGTCGAATTCCCGGGCTCCCTCGCTGACCGCCTTGAACAGCGCGGTACGCTCCGCGCAGTTGGTCAGGCCGTAGGACACGTTTTCCACGTTGCAGCCGGTGAAGACCCTGCCCGCCCGGTCCCGCAGCGCGGCGCCGACACGGTAGCCGGAATAGGGGACGTAGGCGGCTTCGCGGGCCTTGAAGGCCGCTTCCGCCAGCGCGCCGTCCGGGCCGCCCAGCGCTTCTTCTTCTTTTTTGCGCATCAGGTGTCGCTCCTCTTCGTTTTGGTGGTCGTAACCCAGCAGGTGAAAGACGCCGTGGACAAACAGGTAGGAGAATTCCCGCTCGGGCGGGTGGCCGTATTCCTTTGCCTGCGCCAGGGCGCGGGGGCAGGAAATCACGATGTCGCCCAAAAAAAACGCGCCGGCGCCGCTGTCCCACATCGAGGGGGGGAGGGGGGCTCCCGGGCGGGCGGGCAACAGGGCTGCGGGGAAGCTCAGCACGTCCGTCGGCCGGTCGACGCCGCGGTGCGCCCGGTTGACGTCCCGGATGGAAGCCTCGTCCGTCAGCGTCAGGGTGACGGCGCAGGGGGCATGGATGCCCTGCGCGCGCAGGCTGTTGTCCAGCAGGCGCGCGAATTCGCCATCGGAGAGGGGGGCGTCCGATTCCCGCAGGACGGTAATCACGGCTGGTTCTTTTGGGCCGGGGCAACGGGCGGCGCGGGCAGAACCGGTTCTCCTCCTGGTTCCGGTTGCGCGGGCTTCTGGGGCGCGCCGGGGATGCGCGAAGGCTTGCGGATTTGCTGAAGGTGGGCGAGCAGCCGCTCACCCGGGGGCAGCCGGTCCGGCGGCGGGGGATACTCGATGCGCTCGTGGAAGACGCCGTAGATGACCGAGGCGCAGGTGTCCCGGATGGTCTGCAGGTCGCGGAGCGTCAGCGGGGAGTCGTCCAAAAGCCCGCTGTCCATCTTCTGGCGGATGAGCCCCTCGATGGAGGTGGCGATTTCCTCGCGGGTGGGGTTGGACAGGGTGCGGATGGCGGCCTCCACCGTGTCGCACACCATGATGAGGGCGCCCTCCGCAGAGCGGGGCGAGGTGCCGTCGTAGCGGAACGCCTCTTCTTCCACCGGCTTGTCCCCGGCCTCGGCCAGCGCCTTGTTGTAAAAATAGGAGACAAGGGAATTGCCGTGGTGCTCCGCGATGATTTGCTGGATTTCCGCCGGCAGGCGGTGCTGCCGGGCCAGGGCGAGGCCCTCGCGGACGTGGGAGATGATGATGGCCGCGGAAACCTTCGGGTCGGTGGTGTCGTGGATGTTGGAGGCGCCGATCTGGTTTTCCTTGAAGTACAGGGGCCGCTTGAGCTTCCCGATGTCGTGGAAGTAGGCGCCGGCGCGCGCGAGCAGGGGATTGGCGCCGATGGCCTCTGCGGAGGCCTCCGCGAGGTTGGCGATGATGATGCTGTGATGGTAGGTGCCGGGCGCTTCCAGCAGCAGCCGGCGCATCAGCGGGTGGTTCGGGTTGGTCAGGTCCAGCAGCCGCATGGGCGTTGGCAGGTTGAAGAGGGACTCGACGGCCGGCTGCAGGGACAGGCACAGCAGGGCGTTGGTCACCCCGCCCGCCAGCGCCCAGAGGGCTTTGTGAAGCGGGCTGGTCATGGACATGCTGCCCATCAGGCCGGTCGCAAAGATGATGAGGAAGTTGGCAAAGCCGACCAGCGTGCCGGTGAAGAGGATAAAGGAGCGCTGGTACCTGCGGTGAAGCAGCAGCACGGAGAGCGCGCCTGAAAACGAGGAGATGATGAGCAGGTTGATGACGTCGGCGGACGTGCCCCCGGCGCCGGACATCATCAGCGAGGCGATCAGCGTGGTGGAAAGGCCTGTGGCGAACGCCGGGAGCGCGCTCAAGGTGACGGTCAGCAGCATGTAGGGCAGGGCCAGGGGCGCCAGGTACAGCAGCTGGACGGATTTGGCCAGGTAGGCCAGCGCGAGCGTGAGCACGGCGGCAAGGTACAGGATGGCGAGGCGCTTGGCGTCAAAGAACACGGCGGGGCAAAAATACCGGAGGAACACCGACATCAGCGCCAGAATGGCGGCGACCAGCACGATCGCGCCCCCGTACATCGCGTAGTCGACGGAATTGTCGCTCAGCAGGCCCAGGCTGTTGAGGGTGTTGAGCTGGTTCTCCGTCACGCGCCCTTCGCCCATGACGACGATGTTCTGCCCCTGCTTGTAAAAAATCGGCTCGACCGCGTCCCAGGCGGTTTGCTGGGCGGCCTGCGTGGCGTCCTCGTCCACGACCATGTTGGGCTGGATCATCCCGCGCAGCACCGGCAGGACGACGTTTTGCAGCAGGCTCACGCTGGTTTTGAAACCGACCACCTGCATGATGCTGTTGATGGCCAGGGCTTCCTGGCCCTGGGTCACGTTGCCCTGCATGACGTTGCGGGTGGCGGGGTTCATGGCGGCGTACATCTCGTCGAACTGTTCGGCACTGGCGTTCATCAGCGTGGTCAGCTGGAAGTCCTCCAGCGGCACCAGCTCCATCAGTTCGCCCGCCTTGGCAAGCTCCTCCGCCGAATAGGCGCGGTCCGGGCCGTGGTCCGGCAGGGACTGGGCGTACTGCCTTACGGCGGTCATCTGCGCGTACACAGCCTCCAGATCGGCCATGACCGCCTCGGTCACGCCGTCCTTGTAGTGGTAAATCGGCATGACGGCGTCCGCGGCCGCCTCGCGGGAGCGCAGCGTGGCCAGCTCGTCCTCCACGTCCTTGTTGGCGGCGATGGTCTGGTTGGGCACCATGCCGACGTAGAGGTTGTACCGCTTCGGCGTGACGGTGAGCATGAAAACGAGCAGGCACAGCAGCGAGCCTGACAGGATAATCGCCAGGCGCAGAAAACCGCCGGAACGCAGCGCGCGGGACAGGCTTTCCAGCCGTGCGCCGCGGGCGGGCGGTTTTACGGCGAGGGGGCGCTCATGCATGGGGCTCGCCTTCCCCTTCATAGTTTTCATAGGCCTGCACAATCCGGGCGACCAGGCCGTTCCGGACCACATCCTCCCGTGTCAGGCGGGCGATGCTGACGCCTTCCACGTTTTTCAGCACCTCCATCGCGACGAGCAGGCCGGATTTCCGGGAGGGGGGCAGGTCGATCTGGGTGGGGTCCCCGGTGACGACGCAGCGGGCGTTGCGCCCCATGCGGGTCAGGAACATCTTGATCTGCTCGGGCGTGGCGTTCTGCGCCTCGTCCAGAATGATGAAGGCGTCGTTGAGGGTCCTGCCGCGCATGAAAGCCAGCGGCGCCACCTCGATGTTGCCGCGCTCCGCCATGCGCTGGTAGGCTTCGATGCCCATGATTTCATACAGCGCGTCGTACAGCGGGCGCAGGTAGGGGTCGACCTTCTGCGCCATGTCGCCGGGCAAGAAGCCCAGCTTTTCGCCCGCCTCCACGGCGGGGCGGGTCAGGATGATGCGCTCGACCTCCTTGCTGCGCACCGCGACCGCGGCCATGGCGATGGCCAGGTAGGTCTTGCCGGTGCCGGCCGGGCCCACCCCCAGGGTCAGCCCGCTTTTGCGTATGGCGTCGACATAGGCGCGCTGGCCCTCGGTCTTGCAGACGATGCGGCGGCCGCGGTGGGTGAAGGCGACCGCCTCGCGGCTGAGCCCTTCCAGGCGCTCCAGGCGGTCCTGGCGCGCGAGGGAAATCAGGTAGCGCACCCGGGATTCGTCGACGCTCTCGCCCGCGTCCAGCTGCTGGAGCATCTCCAGGATGACGCGCTCGGCGATTTTCGTGTTTTCCTCGCTGCCGGACACGTGCAGCGCGTTGTTGCGCAGGTGGACGGCGACCTGAAGGTCTTCCTCTATCAGATGAATGTTGCGGTCGTTGAGGCCGAACAGGGCGACGCAGGTGTCGAAGGCTTCCAGCGGGACGGTCAAGCGGCGCAGCAACTCCTTCCGTACTGTGGTTTGCGCGGAATCATCCGCACGCGTATCATACACTGAAACGGAACCCCGCGCAAGAAAACGGCGGGGCGGCCGGGTTGGGGCGGCCGAGGAGCCGCGAAAAAATCCGCAACTGTGTAGGTTTGTCAAACATGTTGGACAGTGAACTGTTTCAGGAAGTCCACCGGGGATAGGAAACCAAGGGGTCTCATCGGCAGCTGGTTGCTCCGGGGTTGCCAGGCAGCGAGCTGCCTGGCAAAGTCATCGAATGAGTAGAACTTCCTTTGGTTGTAGAACCGTTTTTGGTCCTCCCGGTGGCTCCGTTCCACCTTGCCATTGTGCCTTGGCGTATAAGGACGGATGTACTTCAGTTTGATTCCCAGGGTCTGCGCCGTGATCTCAAAGGCAGTCAATCTGTGGGTCTGGTTGCCAGCAAGCCTGTTGGTGAACTCAAACCCATTGTCTGTCTGGATGCAGTGAATCTCTACCCCCTTCCTTAGGAAATAGGAAACCAGGCTGATCAGGAAATCCTTGGATGAGTCTGTGCTTTGCTCCTTGTAGGCTTTCAGGTAGCGTAACCTGGAATACTCATCAATGGCGGTGTATTGTACCAGGCGTTCACTTGCCGCTTCACCCACCTTGCAAGCCTTAGGAACGACTTTGACATCGATCTGGACACGTTCACCGGGGAAAGTCATCTGCTGGTAGGGTTTAGGCTTGTAGAGCTTCTTCTGTGGTTTGGGTTGGAGGTCCAGTTTGTGCAGCACGCGGTAGAGGCCGCTCAAGGTTCTTGTGTATCCCCGATCTCGCAGCCTGCACCACAGTTCCACCCTACCTAAACGAGGATTGCGTCTACACATGTTCCGTAGCAACGTCTTCTCTTCCTCGGTGTGTTGATTGGGGTGGGAGTGTGGCCGGCGGGAGCGACAAACCAGCGATTCCAAGGTGCCATCGTAGCGCTTGAGCCAGAAGTAGATGTAGGAGCGTACCCGGTTGTGTCTTCTGGATGCCTTGCAAACGCCGTGCCTGAGAGCGAATTCCATCACTGATTGCCGGTACCTCATGTCCTGGGTTATACTGCTCATGGAGAAAGAGTTCCTTTCGTGAATATTGTGTAGCAACAACATTCTCCGCACGCGTATCATACACTGAAACGGAACCCCGCGCAAGAAAACGGCGGGGCGGCCGGGTTGGGGCGGCCGAGGAGCCGCGAAAAAATCCGCAACTGGCGCTTGCGGCACGCCGGTTCGTGTGGTAGAATCCTTTTTGCTGAATTGGCGAGGCAGGAGGTGAAGCAAGTTGCCAAACATCCGTTCATCGGAAAAGCGCGTCCGGGTCAACAGGAAAAAGAACCTGCGCAACCGCATGGTGAAGTCGGGGGTCAAGACCGCCGTGAAGAAATACACCCTGGCGCTGAACAACGACCTGACGGCCGCGCCGGAAAAGCTTGGCCAGGCGGCCTCCGCGCTGGACCGCGCCGTCTCCAAGGGCGTCATCCACAAGAACACGGCCAACCGCAAGAAGGCCCGTATGGCCAAGGCCCTCAACAAGGCACAGGCCTGAGCGAGACACGCCCAAATCGCCGCGAACGCGGCTTTTTTGTTTGATTGAATGAAGAGAACCCGGAGCCATTGCGCGCTCCGGGTTCTTTGCGGCGTCAGTTACAGGCAGGCCGCAATGTGAGCCGCCAGCCGCACGTTGTTGTAGACCAGCTGGATGTTGGACTTCAGGGATTCCCCGCCCGTCAGCCGCACGACGGCCGAAAGGAGGAAGGGGGTGACGTCCTTGCCGGTGACGCCCTGGCGCCTGGCGTCCGCCAGCGCGTCCTCGATTGCCTGGCTGATGGCCGCCCGGGGCATCTCGTATTCCCCGGGGATGGGGTTGGCGACCAGCATCCCGCCCGGGTAGCCCATGGCGCGCTGCGCGCGGATGGCTGCGGCGATTTCCTCCGGCGTTTCCGCGCGCTGGGGGAGCGGGAAGCCGCTGTGGCGCGTGAAGAATGCGGGCAGCTCGTCCGTCCGGTAGCCGATCACCGGGACGCCGCGGGTTTCCAGGTACTCCAACGTCAGCCCCAGGTCCAGGATGCTTTTCGCGCCGGCGCAGACGACGGCGACGGGGGTGCGTGCCAGCTCCTCCAGGTCGGCGGAGACATCCATGGTGGTCTCGGCGCCCCGGTGGACGCCGCCGATGCCGCCGGTCGCGAAGACCGGGATGCCCGCCAGGGCCGAGACGAGCATGGTGGCCGCGACGGTGGTCGCGCCGTCCTCGCCCCGGGCTGCCATCAGGGGCAGGTCCCTGCGGCTGGCTTTCCGGATTTTTGTGCCGGCTTTGCCCAGGTACTCGATCTGGTCCGCCGTCAGGCCGGCGTGGAGCTTTCCGCCCAGGACGGCCACCGTGGCCGGCTCCGCGCCATGCTCCCGGGCAAGGCGCTCGCAGGCGAGCGCCGTTTCCACGTTCTGGGGGTAGGGCATGCCGTGGCTGATGATGGTGCTTTCCAGCGCGATGACGGGGCGGCCTTCCGAAAGCGCGGCCAGGACGGGTTTCGACAGGATGAGAACGGGGCTGCTCATGGGCGTTCCTCCTCAGGCAAGTCATCGGGTTGTTTCCGCAGGTGCCGCGCCGCGAATTGAAGGCCGAGCGCGGCGGTTTCCCTTGCGGGCAGGCCTTTCGCGACGCCCAGCGTGATGCCCGCCGCCATCGCGTCCCCGGCGCCGGTCAGGCCGGCGTGGGGCAAGGGGGCCGCCGGCAAAAGCCCCTCGCTCTTGCCGTCTGCATAATATACGCCCTGCGCCCCGAGGGAAATAAAGACGGCCTTTACGCCCGCCGCGAGCAGCCCTTTGGCCTGGCGCGCGGGTTCCGTTTCTCCGCTCAGGGCCTCCGCTTCCATGCGGTTGGGCTTCAGCGCCGCGAGACGCGGAAGAATCGCACGCAGCCTTTCGCACTTGACCGCGCTGACCGGGTCGGCGACCAGCGGGGCGTCCGCCGCCTCAGCCGCCGCGGACAGGCACTCCGGCGAAAGGTTGGCGTCCAGGAAGACGGCGCCGAACGGCTGGCGGAAGGCGGGGCAGCCCCGGAGGAAGCCGGGGGTCAGGGATTCCACCGCGCGCATGTCATTGACGGCGCAGCGCATCTCGCCCTGCCGGTCGTGGACGGCCACGTAGACGGGCGCGGGCGCGTCCGTGCGCTGGCTGAAGGCCAGGCCGATTCCGTCCCGCCGGCAGGACTCAACCAGCCGCAGGGCGTTTTCATCGCTGCCCAGCGCCGTGAGCAGCTCGACCTGTATCCCGGTTTTCGCGAGGTGCGACGCGACGTTCCGGGCCACGCCCCCGGCGCGGAAGTGAACCCGTCCCCGCAGGGAATCGCCTTCCCGGAAGGCGTCTTCCGCGTCCGCCAGCACGTCCAGGTTCATCCCGCCGACGGACAGGACGCTGAGCAGTTTGCCCTTTCCTTCAGTCACGCCGTACACCTCCCGGCGCGCCGCCGGCAATGAACATGCAGTCCCCAAAGCTGAAGAAGCGGTACTTTTCGCGGACGGCCTCCCGGTACGCCGCCAGGGCGTTCCCGCGGCCCATGAAGGCGCTGACCATCATCAGGAGGGTGCTTTGCGGCAGGTGGAAGTTGGTCAGCAGGGCGTCCACAGCCCTGAAGCGGTAGCCGGGGGTGATGAAGATGCCCGTCTGCCCGCGCATGGGGGACAGCCGGCCGTGTTCATCGGCGGACGACTCCAGCGCGCGCACGCTGGTGGTGCCGACGCAGACGACCCTGCCGCCGGCTTCCCGGGCGGCGTTGACGGCTTCGGCCGCCGGGGCGTCCAGCTCGAACCATTCCTCGTGCATGACGTGGTCCTCCACGTTTACGGCCTTGACGGGGCGGAAGGTGCCCAGGCCCACGTGCAGCAGCAGGGAAACGACCTTCACCCCGCGCGCCCGGACGCACTCCAGCACCGCGTCGGTGAAATGTAGCCCCGCGGTCGGCGCGGCGGCGCTGCCCTCCTCCTTCGCGTAGACGGTCTGGTAGCGGCCGCGGTCCTCCAGACGCTCGTGGATGTAGGGGGGCAGCGGCATCTGGCCTAGCGTGTCCAGCAGTTCCTCAAAGACGCCGTCATAGGAAAAGCGGATCTTCCTGCCGCCGAAGGCGGTCGGCTCCCCGATTTCGCAGCGCAACAGCCCGCCGCCGAATTCCACCTGCACGCCGGCTTTCAGCCGCCTGCCCGGGCGGACCAGCGCCTCCCAGCAGTCCCGGTCCAGGCGCCGAAGCAGCAGCACCTCGCAGGGAATCCCGCCTTCTCTCCTGGTTCCCAGCAGGCGCGCCGGGATGACCCGGCTGCGGTTGAGGACCAGCACGTCCCCGGGCGACAGCAAGTCGGGGAAATCGACAAAAAAAGAATGCCGGAGCGCACCGGATTCCCGGTCGCAGACCAGCATGCGGCTTTGGTCGCGCTGTTTAAGCGGCGTCTGGGCGATCAGTTCCGGCGGCAGGTCGTAGTCAAACGCGCTGGTCTTCATCGAAAAACGCCACCTGCGCGTCCGGCTGCGCGGCGCCGGGCTGGGGGAAGGGGCGGTCCAGGTGGGCGTAGGCGGCCTGCAGCGCCACCCGGCCACGCGGGGTCCGCTGGATAAAGCCCAGCTGCAGCAGGAAGGGCTCGTACACGTCCTCGATGGTCAGGGCGTCCTCGCCCGTGGCCGCGGCCAGCGTGTCCAGCCCGACGGGGCCGCCGGAAAACTTGTCGATCATCGCCAGCAGCACGCCCCGGTCCACCTTGTCCAGGCCCAGCGCGTCCACGTCCAGCAAATCCAGCCCTTCCCGGGCGACTTCCCGGGTAATCCGCCCGTCCGCCTGCACCTGGGCGTAGTCCCGCACGCGCTTGAGCATGCGGTTGGCAATCCGCGGCGTGCCGCGGCTGCGGCGCGCGATTTCCATCACGCCGTCCTCCTCCGCCGGCATCCCCAGGATGCGCGAGGAGCGGCGGACAATCTGCGCCAGCTCGTCCGGGGAATAAAGCTCCAGCCGGAAGACCATGCCGAAGCGGTCCCGCAGCGGCGCGGACAGCTGCCCCGCGCGCGTGGTGGCGCCAATCAAGGTGAAGCGCGGCAGGTCCAGCCGCATCGAGCGGGCGGTGGGACCCTTCCCGATCATGATGTCCAGCGCGTAGTCCTCCATGGCCGGGTAGAGCACCTCCTCCACGGCGCGGGACAGGCGGTGGATTTCGTCGATGAACAGGACGTCGCCGGCATTGAGGTTGGTCAGGATGCTGGCCAAATCGCCCGGGCGCTCGATGGCCGGGCCGGAGGTAATCCGGATGTTCTGGCCCATCTCCGCGGCGACGATGCAGGCCAGGGTGGTCTTGCCCAGGCCCGGG
>Ga0209312_1002435_pt1 | contig 12155 bp, 8 predicted proteins | sample BioC13SIPDNA_4_FD_185744 | JGI IMG/M metagenome (GOLD analysis project Ga0209312, IMG submission 185744) | Anaerobic biogas reactor microbial communites from Washington, USA - Biogas_R1_B C13 SIP DNA (SPAdes) (version 2) | ecosystem: Engineered > Bioreactor > Anaerobic > Unclassified | place... | reverse complement strand
TACGCCTACTCGTTTTTTCACTCTCCGTCCCCCCTTAGGTTCTAATTATGATTCTTGCGCTTTCTGGCGTTTTTTCAGCTCGCCGGTGACAAAAGCTTCGGCAGCTTTGGCGGCCTTGTCTTTATCTGTAATCATAAGCTCCGCCAGGCGCGCGGTTTTTTTCTCATCCCCGCTTACCACCTGGGCCAGTATGGCCGCTCTCTCTTCATCTTCAATCAGGCGGGCGGCTACTTTTTCCGGGCTCTTTTCCCAGGCCTTTATCATGGCAGTTATCTTCTTCTGCAGGGCTCCATCATCAACCGCCTCGGCTGCAGCCGGGGCGGCCGCCTGCGCCTGAGTTGGAGTAGCCTTGCTTCCCTTATCCCCGGCCTCAGCCAACGTTGCTGCTGCTTCCGCTGCTGGAGCCGCTTTCTTTTCGTCTCCGGCTTTCGCCATGGCTTCTGCTTCTGAAGCCTCTTTCTTTTTGGCCTTATCCTGGGCCGCCTTCTTGGCCTGTGCAGCCCGCGCGGCCTTTTTAGCCTGCTCCGCTTCCAAACGCGCCGCCTCTTCAGCTTCTATCCGGGCGGCCTTCTCCGGCAAGGAGGCCAGGTAGCTTTCTGCCTCCACGAAATGACGGTGAACTCCTACATCCCGGGGTGAATCACCACAGGCAATAGCCAGGAGTTCGGTAATATAATAAACCGGTATATCCAAACGCTCGTTAAAAGCCTTTTCCACCCCGCGCCGGCGCATATCCAGGTTCATCATGCACAGGGGGCAGGCGGTAACCAGGCATTCTGCTCCGGCTTCGCGGGCATTTCTTATCACTTCATAAATCATGCGATAACCCACATCAGGCCGGGAGGTAGCCAGGGCGGCACCGCAACACTCTGTTTTAAAAGACCATTCCACACTTTCCGCCCCCAGGGCCTGCATAATCTGATCCATGGAGCGGGGGTCTTCATTATCATCAAAACCGGTATGCTCTTGCGGTCTTACCAGGAGACATCCATAATAACAGGCAGCTTTCATGGCTTTCAGCGGCTGGCTCACTTTTTCCCGGAGATTTTCCAGCCCCACTTTATTTACTATCAGCTCCAATATGGATAGAGTCTGGTTGCTGGCCGCGTAATCCATTTCAATCACGGCCGCAATCTTTTCCTGCATCTTGCGGTCGTGGCGTACCACATGTTCCGTATTACGAAAACGATTATAACAGGCTGCACAAGGCGCCAGTACATCCAAACCGGTCTTTTCTGCCAGGGCCAGATTCCGGGCGGGCAGGGCCAGGGAAAGAAGCTTGTTGGTGTTATGACCCGAAGTAGCCCCACAGCAATTCCAATCTTCTATCTCCAAGAGTTCCACTCCCAGCAATTCCGCCGTTCTTTTGGTGGAAAGCCCGTATTCAATGGCGCTGCCATCCAGGGAGCAGCCAGGATAATAAGCCAGTTTCATCCTACTCACCTCCCGGGTTCTCAGCCCGCTCAAATATTTTCTTAATCGCTTCTCTTCCCTTAATCTTCTCCGGGAAGAAACTCAACTTGCCTTTTTGCATCATGGGCAGGCCCAATTCCGCATCTTTGAACAACTGCCCGGTAAACAGATTATGCTGCAATAATAAACCGGCTTCGTAGGTCCGGCCAAAATTCTTTACCCCGCTTAAGAAAGCCCGGTTGAATACCGCTACTTTCCGGTCGGTAATTCTGCCCTGTTTCAGAGCCTCCCGGCGCAGGGCATCCATCAGGGAAGCAATGTCCACGCCCCGGGGACAGCGGGCAGAACAGGTTTCACAGCTGGCACATATCCATATGCTTTCGGTCGATAAGGCCTCCTCCAGCAAGCCCAACTGCAGCAAGCGTATCACCTGGCGCGGTGTCTGATCCATGGCAAAGCCCACCGGGCAGCCGGCGGAACATTTACCGCATTGGTAGCAGAGGTTAACTTCCGTCCCCGCCTCTTCTTCCAAGTGTTTTAGCAATGCTCTATCTGATTGAGTAGCGGGAAGCAATTGCAACGCATTCCCCATTATTGTCTCCCCCTCGCTGGTAAAATTAGCTTCTTTAAGCGAAACTAGCACTTTGGATACAAAATACTAGCTTTTTAGCTTTTTTTCATCACTCCATGCCTCATAATAAAGGAATTATTTAGAGAATTCAACACACTTAATCTGGATATATAGTTCACTTTAAGCAATTCCTTGGGACAGCATGATACTTTATTATAATACAAATATGCGTCATATTTATGTTAATAATATGTTAATAATCATATAATAACGGTTTAGAGAATAAAAAGTATATGCTAATTGAAATATGATTCCAACGCATTTAACAGAAGAAGAACGAATTCGATAACTTGATGGTATATTAAACCAGCATTACCGCGGTTCTAATCTGCTTCTTAAAAGGAATTTCTTTGGTTATTTTTTTATGAATTTTAAATGAATAAAAAAAAGAGGATGAGGAGATTATAATATCAGAAACCGGAAGAAGTCAGACTGCCAAGTCCCTGATAAAGGATAAATCTTCGCAGTAGTAAGTCTAAATTTGGTTTACATCTTTCGGTTTCTTTAAAAAATCCGCTGGTTAATTTTTCGACATTGTTGCCGGTAGATCCGGTTTCCAATGTTCTTAAAACGGCCAGCGGATTAAATTTTTCTGTTTTAATGAGCAGGGGATGGATAAGAGATAATAATAAATGCCCAAGAGTACAGGTATGCTTATTATACAATAGTAGTAAAGCGGCTTCCCCGCCAGTATCAGTCCTTTAAAGCAGGAAAAACAGGCCATAAGCGGTGTCGCCCAAAACTCTAAAAGGAACGGGGCATTCAGGCTCCAAAAGCCCCCATTCATGCCGCTCAGCAACATCAAACTCAATATTGCCGCCGGTCCCTGCCAGAGTAAAATAATGATAAGGATTTCCCTCTTTTTAAGTCTTTGGGCGGAGCGGGCCTCCAGGGCCATCAACAGGAAATAAAGGATAGAAAGAAAGACCTCCATTCCCGGGTAGTAAGAGCTTAACCAAATAGCCAGAAAAGCAAAGAGCTGTAAAATATACAGGCGAGAAACTCGAAGTATTATTTGAACCATCCCTCTTCAGCAATAATATCAACCAGCGGGCTTTGGTAAAAGGCATCGGGTGCTATCCAAAAATCAGCTTCCGGGGTAAGATTGATTCCTTGTTCACAATAGGCTTTCCACATTATTTTACTGCAATTCCACCACCTGTCTCCAGGCTTAAAGGCCAGTGGATAAAATATTTTCCCTTCCTGTTCTAAAACATAGTCAACGGCTTTCAACTTGACATCCTGAGGGGCCTTAACTTTTAGCAGGCAAATATCACTATAATTATTATAATGATCCAGGGTCTGGATAGTAATCCCCAGGTCAACATAGCCTTCTGCTACCTGTCCCTTTCCCAGGTAAATGCCGGCATGGGAAAAACGGCCATAAGCACAATCCGGGTAGCCTCCCAGCAAAATATCACCCGGTTCCAATTCGGTAAAAGAGATATTATTTCCGCAATTGCTCATATAAGCATATCCGGCCTGGCCCTGGCAGGCGTTTTTTAGATAAGTGTACATGACCGCATCACTATTGCTGAAAACCGCCTGGTTTTGCGCCACAATACTTAAAGCCAGGATGATGGTCAAGCTGGGAAATATCAATAAGCTAATCCAACTCTGATATCGGCTTTTCTTGGGCACTTTTAACCTCCGAAAAGATGACTCCGCTGCAAAAACCCCTTTTGTTGCATAAGGGTTGCACAAATATACAAAGCATGCGTTGGCGAGCGGTATATTTATACAATCTAATGAATATTAATAACTTTTTGCAGTAAAATCAAAGATAAAATAGCAACAACTATAGCCTATCATAAATTTGTAGTGGAAGGAAAAACGCCGCTTCCCTTTATGTCAATGCCACTTTAAGATAGAATAATATAATGAGGTGAAATATATCCCCCGCTTCTTTAATAGTGAGCGAAGCGAACATCAGTGGTGCCCGCAGAGTGCTAAGCAGTCGCCTATTAACAAAACAGTCGGCGGGTTCTAATTCCCCACCTCGTTGCAGCGGTTTGTTGAAACTGCTTAAGCAGTTTCTACCGATGCTTAAAAAAGCGAAATGGTAGATTAAAATGAGAGGGATATTGCGCAAACTGGATCAGGGGCAAAAGCTGGGTAAAGATGAATACCAGCGATTGATGGAATATATTGAAGAGCTGCGGGACAAATCACCGGAGTCATATATGCTTTTTTATGAACGCTATGCCCTCTTGCTTTATCAGGACTACTCCACATATCTACCGCGCTTTGCCCAGGGAATTGACCATTTACTTAACTTACTTATGGAAAAGCCTGAACTATTGCCCAAATTAAAGGAACATCAGCTGGCTATGGAGCTTTTTCCGCCGGAACTTCATCCTTATCTGCAGTATAGCTTTACTCAGCCGGCAGATAGCCTCTCCCTATCAATTCTGTTTAATTTCCTGGATAATAACCAGGAGCTGGTAAATCAACTCCCGGCAGCACGGAAAAACGAGGTGGTCTGTAAATTTGAAGATGGCAACCCCTATAAAGAAGTGGGACTTAAAGCTCATTTTGACCGCCTCAGTCGCTACTCATTTATTACCCGCTTACAGAGCTACCGTTATTTAAGCGCTGCGAAAGCGGCTTCCGATCGGATAGAGTTCCTGGCCGCTGACCGGCTGGGAGGTATTTTTACTAACCGGGAAAAATCCATTTATTATTTTATATTCTTAAGCGAGGCCAATGAAATTAAGGCCAGAAACGCCTGCAGCTTATTGAATATGGTTTTTTATGGAGGTAAAGGGTGAGCTTAATGGCTTATAATGATTGGCCTTTGATTCTCGATAATTATAGAAGCTTTCAGGACTCTCCAGATTTATTCTCCTTCTGGCAGGAAGAACTGCGGCTGCGTCAACTGGGGAGGAATCTGGAGAAAAGCCCACAAAAGGTGCTGGTCAAGCAGGCAGGGGAGCTTGATTTTCTATTACGCTCTATGTATTTTTCCGGGCAGCAACCGCAATTCTTTAATATACTACTGCAGAATATGCATCTTACTTTTGTTTTACAATGGTTATTGGACTCACCACGCTATGTCCTGGAGGCCTTTTTAGATTACCTGCCCTGGTATCTTAGCAGTAACAGAATTAAGAAGAGAAATCTGCTTTTCCTGATCCAAATTTATCAGGAGAGCTTTAAGGATAAGTTTAGGGCTATAATCAATACTTTAGATGCTGAGGCCTGTGGTTATATTGCTGCCCGTACGGCCAGTCCTGATCTGCGCGAGCTTATCCAGCTAAGAGAGGAAGAGTTAGAACAAAGCCGGAAGGAAAACTATTATGCTATTAAGCGGGAGCTTTATAAAAATAATCTTTATCCCAGTATCTTTGGGGATAAAATAGAGCTATTTGTACAGGCGATTGATAGTATTGAAGCGACTTCCCCTGAGCATTTTACGGAGCCCTATGGGGCCCCGCGTTTTTCATCTTTGCTGGAGACTGCAGAATTGGTTTTTCAATGTGGTTGGCCGGAAGATAGCCTGGCTATATTATTGGATGTATACGAAGACTACCAGCAAAAAAACCGCCTGGTAAAAGTACTGGATGATGAGAACATTTATCGCCAGTTTCATAAAGTACTGCGACGCGTTATACCGGTATATTCTATTTTATTTGGCTTACCGGACTGCCTGAATAGAGCCAAAAACATATACCAGCAGGCTTTCCCTCGTATTCTACCCGACAGCGCGTCCCTGCAGTATCTTGCTGTCTATGAATCCGTGCTCGCAGGTCTAAACGCTGTCCTGCAGCATCCCCAATGGGAAATAATAATCAAGGCCAGTCCTATACAAAAACAGCGACCAAGCGAGCCCCCCCTTTTACTAGCAAACGAAGCAGATTCCGGAATTTCTCCCCAGCGATGGATAGAACTCCAGGGGCTTATTGAGCAAAAAATGGCTTCCCTGCCCCATGAAGCTTTTATTACTCTGGAATACCTGCGCTTCTTGCAGTTGCATTTTGCCCTGGATATGGAACAGCAACTTGCACAAAGACTTATGGCGGGATATCTCGCTTTGTGGAAATGGCTACCCTCCTCATTGTTTATGAATCCTTCCCTGCTGGAACAATTGGGGCCACTGCTTCCAGCCAGTGAACGCGCAGAAGCTCAGAAAATACTCACTTTTCTAGATGATTACGATAAACAGGGCTTAAATAATGAGCTCTGCTTTCGTCCTGAACTTTTTCGAAAGAAGGCAAAATCGACACTAAGAGAAATATTAATAGGCCAATTTTCGGGGGTATGGTAATGAAAGAGCTGGAAATCAATCTTGACTTTTTTCAGGATAAACTGGAATCCTTCCTCCAACAATTATTCCAGGAGATAAATACCGTAAGCGGAGCTCAGGCGTGGAAAGAGGGCGAGCTGGAAAAAAAGGAGAACCATCTGTATGAGCTCAATTCTTTCTATTATCGCAGTTTTAATGAGCATTTTTTCCCCGCTTATCGTAGTGAGCTTAAAGAGGAACTGGCCAGCTTACTGAAACTCAAGCGCCAGCAGGATGCGATAAAAAGGGATATAATGGCCAATTTGCAGCGCTATGCCCGGCTTTATAATCAGGTAAAAAGCCTCAACTTTTCCCTACAACAGGCCCAGGAAAATTGTTTACTGGCCCTGGAATCTATGGATGAGAAAGAAAGAGAAAGGGGGATTGAGCTTTATTACCGCCTGCAAAAGGCCGGGGACGCCATCAGCTATGTGAATGAGCTCCTTTACCAGATAAAGCAGCTAGAGCAGGATAAGGAAGCTTTGGCCGCATTGAATCGAGAAAGTAACTCTATTATTCTAATAAATATTCTTAAACTTGACCGGGATAACCCAGAAGAGTTGGATTATTATTACCAATGGATGAAGAACATTCATCACTGGAACAACGCCCTCCTGGATTTAATGGAGAATCAAGAAAGCCTGCCCAGGAAGACTGCCCGGTTTATGGCGAGATTTTCCAGGGAGTACCAGGAGCTCAAAGAACGGGCTCTCCCTTCCTTTAGCTTTATGGAACCCTATCCCGCCTATTGGCATACCCAAAAACTGGAGTTATTTGATTTGCACCTGACATCCCTAAATAACAGTGAAATCCTCCGGGTTGTCAAAGCTCTGCAGCTGTTCTTGAGCGATACCTTACTTTTCATGACAAAAGCCCTATCATCCGAAGGCGAAAACAAGAACATTGGGGCTGGAGCTTCCGCTATGATGGATTATTGCCATATAAAAGCGTTAAATCTAAATCTTAAAGAATTGGAAAAAAATATTGCTAAGAGCTGGCAAAACTTGAACCAACTTATTAAAGAATTTCCTGCCCGGGGAGAGATGGACATAGCTTATTTTCTGGAGCGTTCCCAGGAAATCATCAGCGACAGCTATGCGGCTATTTCTACGGCCAAAAGCAACCTGGGCTCCTATCAGAACACTGTTCTGGCTTCTTCCCTCTATCGGGCCACACTGGAACTATCTTCTTTAAAAGCCCATATTGAGCTTTTGGAGGAAAAACAGCACTATGGCAAGGCTATACAGCAAAGCTATTTGCAACTTGCTGCCATGCTTTCCCGACATAAGGAATGGATTGCTAATTTCAGAGCTGACCTGGAGAGGCTCCTGGCACCACGCAATCTCTCCCGTTCCTGGAAAGACCTCTCCCTCCGTGTGGAAAAGATAAACCTGCAAAAAGGCCAGGAATTCCCCGAGGAATTTCTCTACCTGCTGGACAAGTACCAGATTGCCAGCAGGGTTTCGCCAGAACGGCCTAACCTTATCCTCGAAGAGGAAGGTGACATCTTTATATTTAAAGTTGATGATTTGCAGGAAGAGCTTATTCCCTTTTTTGTGGTAAGTGCCGGTCCGGTAGATTCAGGCTCGGAATGATGAATTAGCTAGGCCACAAGTTAAAAATATATATGATTAATAAGAAAAGTGAGGAGTGAGGGGGTTAATTTATTTCCTACTACATCTTACTATTTAAGCCTCTACTAACTCACTTTTCATCGGTGGTTGTGGCCCCCGGTTGCACCGGCGAAGTCGAGCGGTATATTTATGGAAGCTAATGCATATAAGCAAAGCATGATTTAGAAATGGAGAGTATTAGTAATGCAACTGGGGCTGGATTTTGGAACTTCATATACCAAGCTTGGCCTACAGCATAATGGAGAGTTTATAAATCTCTTGGGAAATGAGGGGCAGATCCCTACGGTGGCTGCTTACCTGCCCTCGAAACGCAGACTTTGCTTTGGTCCCCTGGCCTTGAGGATAGATGAAGCTGGAGCTGAGACCGCCTTTTTTTTTAAGCTGGCTTTAAAAAGACAGGCTTCCCTGACCCTGGGTTCCTACAGCCTGCCTGATTTGTTGCTGGCTTTTTTCCGTTTCCTGCAACAGGAATACCTGGAGAGCAGGGGCATAAAGGCAGAATCTCTAAATATCTCGGTTCCCAACTATTTTGGTTTGAACTCTCGCCGTATTCTCCTGGAAGCAGCTCGCCAGGCCTTTGGCGTGAAAAAGGTTTTTTTAGTGCCAGAACCGCTGGCAGCCGCCCTGGGGTATAACTTGCTTCATCCTCTCTTTCCTCTGCAAGGAGACATCCTGAGCATTGATATCGGCGGAGGAACCAGTGACTTCAGTTTTTTAACCCTGGCTCATGATAAGAGGGAAATGCTGGTAGAAACCCAATTTCAAATCGGCCACGATGCCTTCTCCGGTTCGGAAATCGACCAGGCTATTTTACAGCACTTGCTTTTTCCAGCCTTCACCATACAGACCGGGCTTAGGCTTCCACGAGAATTCTATAGTGGAAAATTTACCTCCTCGCGTAATAGATTCCAGTATAATCGCCTCCGGCAACTAGCAGAGAAGATAAAAATCGAATTGAGCAAAGAGGAATACTACCACCTGGATTTCCCTGATTTCCATGCTGGATATTCACTAAACCTGGAGATTACAGCAGAGATGCTGGCAACCAGGCTGGAGCCGGTTTTCGAACGCTTAAAAAGCTACATTGAAGAACAGGTTAAGTTACGGGCGCAGGTTTTGCATCTTTTTTCCGCTGATGAATGGCATATAGACAATGTCCTTCTCCTGGGCGGAGCCTCCCAGACCAGGGGGCTCAAGGACTTAATAGCCAGCATCTTTCCCGATCTTAAGGTTATATCTCCTGAAGACCCTTCCTTCTATGTTTTGCGGGGACTCTGCCATTGGGAAAATGATGATACCAATATTAAGAGCATTTATCCTTTTAACTTTTATATTGAACGAATAGGACCTGATGGCAGCAGCCATATACTGGAGAAAATTCCTTTTGATACAACTAATTTAGAGCTGGATTTAGAAAAACGCTATCCTATTTTCTCCCTGCCGGTTGATTCTGTTTATAACCTGTCACCAGATTCGGACTCGGTTTTATTCCGCGTTTATGAAGTGGAGGAAGAAGATAATAAGGTTAACCTGGAAAGGTTCAGCGGACAGGAGATGGTTTGGCAATGGGAAGGTCCGCGCAAAGAACTTCACAATTATTTGGAGCTATACCTGGATTTAAAAAAGTCCCGGATTGAAAGCGGGGAGGCCTTATCAGCTGCAAGAACCCTTCCAGTAGACTCCAACATTTTGTCAGGACTGCTGGCCCGACAAAAAGAAATACAGAAATTAATGGCAGATAGCCATTCTAACCCCCGCCTGGCAGAAGATTTCGGGGAACATTTAAGCAGGCTGGAGAAAGTTAATAAACCATATTACAACCATAGTGAAACCACCCTCTATAAATTATTATATCTCCTCGATTTTTTTACCCGCCCTGGCAACTAGGCTAAGGCCAGCTATTGATTCTACTATAAAAAGTTAATATTCATTGGCTTGTATAAATATAGCGCTCGCAGTCTTCGCATGGGCAACACCTACGGCTTGTCTCGCGGCTCAAGGGGTACCGCGCTAATCTCCCGTCCATGGGAGGTAGCGCTCTCGCGACTTCCTGTCGCTCGCCCCCTTTCGCCTGCTCGCCTTCGCCGGGTGTTGCATCCATGCTTCGCCAACGCTCGCTTGTATATTCATGCAAGCCTTATGCAACAAAAGGGGTTTTTGCAGTGGAGTCATATTTAAATACCATATTCCCGGTTCTCCCTCTCCCCTCTTCCGCTTTCCGCCTTCCGCCCTCCGTTTTCCTATTTACTTAAAATCCGGGATAGCCAGGATTTGCCCCGGGCTTGCTCCGTTTTCCAGAGTTCAATAAATTCATCTATTTTTCTTTCCCGTTCCAGATTACGTTTATCTATCTTCTGTTCCAGCTTTTCCATGCGCTGCTCCAGTTTACGGTTCTGTTCCAGCAGGGTCTGGTTTTGCTCCACGATTTTTTTTGCCATGGTAACTACTTCCATCATACCCTGACCTTTATTCTCTAGCGGACTTATCGCCTTTTCTTCTGTCTCTTCAATATTCTCCAGGGCCATCTTGATAGCGGTGGTATTAAGTCCCTTATTTTTTAGCTGCAATACCAACTTCAGGGTTTCGAGGTCAGATTCGCTATATAGCCGGTCGCCCCGCTCATTACGCTTAATTTTAAGGCCCAGACTATTTTCCAGGTAACGCAGGGTATATTGCTCAACCCCCAGTATTTCCGAAATCTCACTAATCTTATAATATATCTCCTGCACTTTGTAACCTTTCCTCCCCTTACTTCATAAATTATTATTAGCCTGAACAATAAAGCGGAAACATTGAAGTAATCGCCTTTTCAGCCTGAGAAGTATTTGTTAAGCAGCATATCAAGAGCAGTTTAAGCAAGCATAATTGTTAACTTGATAATCAACTTCATTCTTAAACGCTGTGAACTTTATTGTGAAGCTTTACTTTCCCTTCCCAATTTATATGCTCATAAACGACCATTAATAACCCGTATATGAGCAAAGCCGTCCCATTATAAGGACGGCTTCTTTTTTAGCGTAGTAAGAAAAGACCCCCGCTAAAGCGAGGGTCTTTTGGACTTTTATCTTCCTGATTGTTCTTGCTATTTTGCATGCTCCCAAAGAATATTTAGGCAGAGCGTTGCCTGCTCCCAGGCTTACATATACTCAAATGCTTCCAGAGGAACCTCAAGTGCTGAGGAATCTCCATCCGCAATGATTTCGCAAACGCTCCATACATTGGGCACCACATTATGCAGGTAGTACTTGGCGGAAGCTACTTTACCAATGTAGAAGTTGTAATCATAGTGATCCGCTCCCACTTCCTTGGCCTTCTTGTCTGCCAGAACAGCCTGATCAAGAATCTGGCGTCCGCAGTACAGCTGCGAGGTTATGGTAAGTACCCGGCGGGAATAGAGGGGAACCAGGCTGAAGTTGGTCTTGGCATAGCCAGCATAGACTTTCAGCATTTCCTGGTAAGCCTTCAAGGCCTTATCCAGTATAGCAAATTCCTTGGACAGAGCTGCGTTGCCCTTGTTAGCCTCACAGAAGTCTACCATTTCCTTCACCCAGGCTCCGAACAGGGATCCGCCCTTCATTTGCATCTTGCGGCCCACCAAGTCCATGGACTGGATGTAGTTGGTGCCTTCCCAAATGGAGTAGATCTTCATGTCGCGGGCTATTTGAGCTACGGGATATTCTTCACAGTAGCCATATCCGCCATAAGACTGGATAGCTTCACTGATAAGCCACCAACCTTCATCAGAAGGATAGGCTTTACAGAGCGGGGTGGTAATTTCAATCAGATCACTGGCAGCTTTTCTGACTTCCGGATCTGGATCACGCTCTCTCTGGTCAAAAGCCAGGTAAACCCGGTACAACATGGCCCGCATAGCTTCAATATGTGCTTTACCCATCAATAGGGTGCGCTTTATATCTTCATGATTGATTATGGCTACGCGTCCAGCCTTGGGATTGGTCAAGAGACGGCCCTGTACTCTTTCCTTGGCATTGTCCCGGGCATTGCAAAAGGCGTTGATGATACAGGATAAGGCCATATGACCGGTTTCCATACGAGCCAGGTTCATCATCTGGAACATCTGCGCCATACCCTGACCTTTACCATCGTGTTCCCGTGGGTCATTGCCCAGCAACCAGCCGCGGCAGCCATCATTTTCACCAGCGGCCAGAGCAGCGGTAACGGAACCAGCCTG
>Ga0209312_1002426_pt1 | contig 12181 bp, 10 predicted proteins | sample BioC13SIPDNA_4_FD_185744 | JGI IMG/M metagenome (GOLD analysis project Ga0209312, IMG submission 185744) | Anaerobic biogas reactor microbial communites from Washington, USA - Biogas_R1_B C13 SIP DNA (SPAdes) (version 2) | ecosystem: Engineered > Bioreactor > Anaerobic > Unclassified | place... | reverse complement strand
GTGGCGAACAGGAACCCGTTGACGGCGAAGACCGTGAACACAGCGGCGCGGGCCCGGCGGAGGGCGGTATCGATCACGCGGCACGACGCTACCGCGCGACACGGCCGCGTTCGCGGTGGTGCGTCGTGTTCCGGGGCCGTGTCAGGTGCCGGACAACAACACGGGCACCGGATCGGTGAGCGTCGACGCGAGCGACGCGAGTGCACGGCCGGCCTGTTCCCCGTCGACCAGCCGATGGTCGAACGACAGCGACAGCGTCACGACCTTCCGAACGGTGAGTTCCCCGTCCACCACCCACGGCCGGTCGTCGATCGCACCCACCGCCAGGATCGCGGCCTCACCCGGATTGAGGATCGGTGTGCCCGCGTCTACGCCGAACACCCCGACGTTCGTGATCGAGATCGTCGAACCGACCAGTTCGGCGGGCGCTGCGACGCCGGTGCGGGCACGCTCGGCCGACGCCGCGATCGAACCCGCCAGGTCGGGCAACGACAGCTCCTGCGCGTCGCGGACGACGGGCACCTTCAGCCCGTCGTCGGTGGCGGTCGCGATACCCAGATGCACCGTCGTGTGGGTGACGATCTCCTGTGCGTCGTCGTCCCACGACGAGTTCAGCGCGGGCTGCTCGTCGACCGCGTGCAGCAGCGCGGCAGCGACGATCGTCAGGGGGGTGGCGTGCCGACCGGCGAACGCGGGGCTCTCCCGCAGTCTCCCGACGAGGTCGACCGTCGCGGTGGCGTCGCACGTCAGGAAGACGGTGGCGTGCGGAGCGGTGAACGCGCTGCGGGTCACCGCATCCGCGGTGCGCTTGCGCACCCCGCGGATCGGGGTGCGGACCTCGTCCGCGCCGGCATCGGGTGCAACCGCGGCGTGCGCGAGCACGTCACCGCGGGTGACCACACCCCCCGGACCGGTACCGGTGATCGCGGCGAGATCGAGGCCGCGTGCGGCGGCCTCGCGCCGCGCCGCCGGTTTGGCGTCCGCGCGTGCGGGCGGGGAGGCCGGGGCGTCCGGTCGCGCGACGTCGCGGCGTCGACCGCGTCGGCTCACCGGCGGCGCACCCGGGCCGTAGCCGACGAGTACCTGCGGTGGCCGTTCGGCGACGGTGCCGTCGGAGTCCGGTCCGTCGGGGTCCGGTCCGTCGGTGGACGCCTCCACCCGGATACGCAGCAGCGGTGCCCCCACCGGCACGGTGTCGCCGGGGGAGGCGAGCAGTTCGACGACTGATCCCGCGAACGGGGACGGCAGTTCCACCGCGGCCTTGGCCGTCTCGACCTCACCGATCACCTGGTTGAGTTCGACCCGGTCGCCGACGGCCACCGACCACGACAACACCTCCGCGTCCGTGAGGCCCTCACCGAGGTCGGGCAGCCGGAACTCCTCGACGCTGTCTGTCACGTGCGCTCTCCTTCCCGCCCCTCGGGCGTCGTTCAGGCTGCGAGACTGCGATCGACGGCGTCGAGGAGGCGATCCGGATCGGGCAGGTGATGGGATTCGAGTTTGGCAGGGGGATAGGGGATGTCGAATCCGCCGACGCGTAGCACCGGGGCCTCCAACTGGTAGAAGCAGCGTTCGGTGATGCGCGCTGCGATCTCCGCGCCGAGACCGCAGAAGACGGGTGCCTCCTGCGCGACGATCAGGTGGCCGGTGCGTCGGGTGGATTCCTCCACGGTGTCGAAATCCAGGGGTGAGAGCGACCGCAGATCGATCACCTCGAGCGAATGCCCTTCCTCCGCGGCGATGTCGGCGGCGAGCAACGCCGTCGGGACGAGCGCACCGAACGTGACGATCGTCGCGTCGGTGCCCGGGCGTACCACGCGGGCGCGATCCAGCGGCAGATCGGGTTCGGCGTCGACGTCGACCTCGCCGCGATCCCAGTAGCGGTGTTTCGGTTCGAGGAACACCACGGGGTCTTCGAGCGCGACGGCCTGCTGGATCATCGCGAACGCGTCGGCCGGGGTCGACGGACTGACCACCCGCAGCCCCGCGGTGTGCGTGAAGTACACCTCGGGTGATTCGGAATGGTGCTCGACGGCGCCGATTCCGCCACCGTAGGGGATCCGGATGGTCAGGGGAGCCTGCACGGCACCGCTCGTGCGGTACCGGATCTTCGCGACCTGCGAGACGATCTGGTCGAACGCCGGATACACGAAACCGTCGAACTGGATCTCGCACACCGGGCGGTAGCCGCGCAGCGCCATCCCGAACGCGGTGCCGACGATCCCCGACTCGGCGAGCGGGGTGTCGATGACCCGTCCGTCACCGAAGTCCTTCTGCAGGGTGTCGGTGATGCGGAAGACACCGCCCAACCGGCCGACGTCCTCACCCATGACGACGACCTTCCGGTCGTGTTCGAGTGCCCGGCGCAGACCGGCGTTGAGAGCGGCGGCGAGCGTCATCGTGGTGGTGGTCATCGCGCGGCCTCCTCGGTGGTGAAGCCGGCGAGGTAGCCGGCGTAGCTGTCGCGTTCCTCGGTCAGCAACCGATGGTCGGATCCGTAGACGTGATCGAACAGGGTCAGGGGGTCGGGGTCGGGGAGGTCGAGCGTCGCGCGCCGCAGTCGCGCGGCGACGTCGTCCGCCGCCGCCTGCACGTCGGTGAGGAAGTCGTCGTCGACGAGGTCCTCTCGTCCGAGGAGTCGGCGGAGCCGGTCGAGGGGATCGCGGACACGCCATTCGTCGAGGTCGGCGGCGGTGCGGTAGCGGGTGGGATCGTCCGATGTGGTGTGCGGACCCATCCGGTAGGTGAGGGCCTCGACGAAGAACGGGCCGGCGCCGTCGCGGGCGTGGCGGACGGCCTGCCGCGTCACGGCGAGAACCGCGAGGACGTCGTTGCCGTCGACCTGCACGGCAGGCATCCCGAATCCCGCGGCGCGTTGCGCGAGCGGCACCGGGCTCTGCACGTGGGTGGGGACGCTGATCGCCCAGTGGTTGTTCTGGCAGAAGAACACGACCCCGACACCCCAGCTGACGGAGAAGCCGAGGGCTTCGGAGATGTCGCCCTGGCTGGTGGCGCCGTCGCCGAAGTACGCGACTGTCGCGATGTCGGCGCCGTCGAGTTTGGCGCCCATCGCGTACCCGGTGGCGTGCAGCCCCTGCGAGCCCACCACGATCGCCGGGTTCGTGATGCCGACGGTCGCGGGATCCCAGCCGGAATGGCGGCAGCCGCGCCACAGGGCGGTCATGTCGGCGGGATCGACACCTCGACACCAGGCGACACCGTGCTCGCGGTAACTGGTGAACACGTAGTCGTCGCGGTGCAGTGCCCGGGCGGACCCGACCTGCGCGGCCTCCTGCCCGATCAGGGGTGCCCACAGGCCGATCTCACCTTGCCGCTGCAGCGCGGTGGCCTCGGTGTCGATGCGCCGGACGATCACCAGATCGCGGTAGAGATCGCGTAGGTATCCGGCGTCGACGTCGGCGACGAGTGCGCTGTACTCGGGATTGTGCACGCGGCGGCCGTCGGGCTGGACGAGTTGGACCGGATAGGTCGATGCAACCATCGGATCACCTCGTAGGTGCGGGCCCGGATCGTCCTTGTGGGCACCCCCGGGCAGTTGTGGTGTTGTATCTCACATCATCCACGAGGTGGGGGAATCCGCAATCGATTCGCGTCGTACCGTGCCCCGGTGTCGCCGGCGTCGGTGTCCCCGCCCCGGGCGGGAGCGGGTGGGGTCAGGAGCGGCGAACGACCAGTTGGTTGACGGTCTTGCGGATCTGTTCCGGCACGGGGACGGGGCGACGGGTGTTGACGTCCACGTAGACGTGTACGAGCCGGCCCGTAGCGACGGGATGCAGGTCGTCGCCCGTACCCTCCCGGTACACGCCGAGGGTGTAGGTGACCGACCGGCGGCCCAGGCGTTCGACGGCGAGACCGATGCGGAGCCGGTCCGGGAACGACAGTTCCTCCAGGAATCGGCACGACGATTCGGCGACGACACCGATCGCGTCGAGCTCGCGGATGTCGACGCCGGTGTTGGCGCGGAGCCACCCGTTGACCGCGTTGTCGAAGTACGAGTAGTACGTGACGGTATCGACGTGGCCGTCGTGGTCGTTGTCGTCCCAGCGGGTCGCCATCGGCCACAGCACCGGGAATCGCTCCGGGTCCGGAGGTGCGGTGCGTCTCGTCGGCTGGCGGTTGCTCACACCTCGACGATAGTGCGACGGGCACTGCAATTCAGACCAACGGCGACCTGAATGCCGAACCGACACAGAAACCGGGCATACCGGACGCCTGCGGCGGTGCGGCGGGTGGATCAGGCCCGCGAGTACGCGGAGGCGCGCCGCACCTGCTCGGGTGTCGCGCGCACGCCCGTGTACAACTCGAACTGCAACGCGGCCTGTAGTGCGATCACCTCGTCGCCGGTGATCGTCGTGATTCCGCTCTGCCGCGCGGTGCGCACGAGCGGTGTATCGGGTGGTACGGCAACCACATCGAACACCGCGGACGCCGACTGTACGACGTCGGCGGGAAACGGCATCGCTTCGGAGTCCCCTCCGCCGCCCGCCATTCCGAGCGGGGTGGTGTTCACGAGCAGGCCCGGTGCGGGATCGGTGGCCTCGGCGCGCCAGGTGTAGCCGTATTTCTGGGCCAGTGCGCGGCCGGTGGCCTCGTTGCGTGCCACGACGGTGCCGGAGGTGAATCCGCTGTGCCGCAACGCCGCGGTGACGGCCTTGGCCATGCCCCCGCTGCCCGCGACCGTCACGGGAAGCGCCGGGTCCACGGCATGTTCGGCGAGCAGATCCACAACGGCCTGGTAGTCCGTGTTGTAGGCGTGCAGGATCCCGTCGTCGTTGACGATGGTGTTGACCGATTCGATGGCCCGCGCGGAATCGTGCAGCACGTCGACCAGGGGCAGCACCGCTTCCTTGAACGGCATCGACACGCCCGCGCCACGGATGCCCAGTCCGCGGATCCCGGCGACGGCATCCTCGATGTCCGTGGGGCGGAACGCCTTGTAGATGTAGTCGAGACCGAGTTCCTCGTAGAGGTGATTGTGGAATCGGGTTCCGATGTTGCTGGGGCGGCCCGACAGTGAGATGCACAGTCGGGTGTCCTTGGTGATGCGCGAAACCATTCGTCCACGGTAGTCCGCGCGCGCCAGGAAATGGCGTTCGCAAATTTGGAGAGCGCATGCGCTCTTCGGGTTGGGGCGCGAATCGGGAGCGCCCGGACCGCGATTCGTCACTGCGGGCAGGTCGTCGCCACGGCGGCCAGCGCACGGTGGTCGTCGACGCTGATCGTGAGGGCGTAGCGCACGGCCACCGTCAGATACCTGCCCGCGTACCAGCATCGCCGCCCGGCAGCGGGGGGAAGCCACTCCGCGGGCGTGTGATCGCTCTTGTCCATGTTCGTGGGGCCGTCGACCGCAAGGAGGTTGTGGACGACATCGTTCGCGAACTGCCGCCGCAACGCCGGGGTCCACGCGAACGCCCCGTGGTCCCATGCCGCCGCGAGCGGGAAGATGTGGTCGATGTGCACGGCCTGCGCGTCGGCACGGCGGAACGGCACGCGGGCACCCGTGTACGGGTCGTCGAGCACACCGGAGACGACGATGCAGTTGCCGGTCCCCGGGCGGAACACCACCTCGCGCAGGGTCGCCGCCAGCACGTCGTTGCGGGTGTCGCACCCGTCTCGACCCTCGGGGCCCGGGTGATCGTCGGACCACGCCGGACCGAACACGCATCCCCGTGCAGCCCCGCAGTCGCGGTCGTACCCACCCGGATGCGGGCGCGCCGCAACCACGTCGACACGTCCGAGCAGATCCTCGACCTGGCTGCGCGACGGCGAACCGGGCGCGGTGCCGGTACCCGACGACGGCAGGGTCCACCACCACGACACCGCGATCACCACGACGATCACCGCCACCCACCCCTTGACGTATGCCCCCCGCACCGGATCATCGTCGCAGCCGCACCGCCGGTTGTCAGGTGCATGCGGGATCGGAGTTCGGCGCGCCGCCGACGCCGCGCGGTGTCGGTCAGGCGGTGCCGTCGTCGCTGCGGACGGGAAACCGTGTGGCGCGGATCGAGTCGACGGAGCGGCCGTCGTGCCCGACGATCCACGAGCCACCCGACCGTCGGCACTGCGCGACCCGATCGAAGACGGTGAGCAGGAAGAAGATCGCCTCGCCGGGAGTGGCCGTGGACGCCAACCGGTGGGATTCGCCGTGCTTCGTGCCGTCGAGCCAGACACCGCACTGGCCGTCGAGCCGCAGAGTCGTGACGTACTCCCAGTCCACGAACGCGAACTTCACGTGCTCCCAACGGGTGTGGGCAGTGGGTGTCTGTTCGAGGACCTGGATCAGAACGGACATGGCGACTCCCACGACGGACTCGTTGTTTCGACGACCAGTGTGCCCCTCGTGCCGCCCCCGCGGACCGGTTCGGAAGCCTGCGGTCCGGGGCACCACGTCAGTCGACGGTGACGACGACCTTCCCGCCGGCGTGACCGCCTTCGACGCGCGCCAGCGCCGAACCCGCGTCGGAGAGCGGGAACGTGGCCTGCACGTTCGGGTCCAGCACGCCGCGGGCGACGAGATCCGCGAGCCGCGTGAACACCTCGGTGGTGCGTCGTCGCCGAACCCCCGACCCGCCCGCGGCGGTCGCACGTGCCGGATCGGCGATGCCGATCACTCGCCGCCCACCCTCGGAGTCGACGGCCGGACCGACCCGCACGGCCGCGTCGAACGCCGGGCCACCGACGAGATCGACGATCGCGGTGACCGGTGCGGTGCGTTCGGTCGCCGCGGTGACCCGCGCGGTGAACCCGTCGCCGGATTCGATCCAGATCCCGCCGTTGCGCTCGACCAGGCCGCGTTTGGTGGTGCTCGCGACCCCGAGTACCGCGGCGCCCGCGGCGCGTGCGAGCTGGGTCACGGCGGATCCCACGCCGCCTCCCGCTCCCACGACCAGGACGGTGTCGGCGTCGACGATCGCGAGCTGCTCGACGATGTCGAGGGCGGTGCCGCAGGCGACGGGCAGCGTGGCGGCGGCCTCGAACGACACCGGCTCCGGTTTGAGCGCGGTGCCCGACGCGTTGACCACGGTGTATTCGGCGTAGGCGCCGAACCCGGCGGCCGTGGCCCCGAAGACGGCGTCGCCGACCCGGAAGCCGTGCGCGCCCGCGGGATCGTCACCGACCGCCGTGACCACCCCGGAAACCTCGCGGCCGAGCACAGCGGGCAGCGTCACGGGAACCGTGTCCTTGCGGCTGCCGATCCGCACTTTCCAGTCGGCGGGGTTGACGCCGGCGGCGCGGACCGCGACGACGAGCTGTCCCGGACCGGGCCGGGGAATGTCGACCTCGAAGAACTGCTGGGTGTCGGGGCCGCCGTATTCGGTGAATCCGTACGCGAGTGCCATACGTCCCAGCCTGCCACCACGGCGGTCGGTACCGGCTGGCACCATGGAGGGATGTTGCACGGGCTCTGGTCACCGGGATCGGGCCTGCTGTTGTGGCGCGACGGCGACACCACCGACCCGGATCCGCCGTCCGCGGTGCGGAGGTGGATCGACCGCCCGTTCCGGCACCGTGTCGAGCTCACGTTGCCCGGCGACGCCGCGCCCCGCACGGTGCCCGCCGTGGCACTCGCACCGTGCGACGCCGCCGACCTCCTGCTCGACCTGCCGAGGCGTGCCCCCGGTGTGGCGGGCGATCTCCGCTACCTCGCGCACGTGGCGCGCGGCATCGAACGCTGGGCGCAGGCCGGTCGCGTCGCCCCCGATCTGGTGCGGGTCGAGAAGCAGTGGTGGGCGCGGTGGCGGTTGCTCGGTGGCGAGAAGACCCGCGCGTGGACGGCGGAACTCGCGGCGGCGATGCCGCCGGTGCAGCGGCAACTCGGCCGGCCCACCGAACTGCTCGACGACCTGTGCACCGAACTCACCGACCCCGTCGTGCGTGCCCTGCACGGTCCGTCGACGTCGCTGCACCCGTTGGTGGCGGCATTGGCCGCCGGGGAGCCCCACCCGCGCGGTTCGCAGCGCACGGCCGACGCGCTCGAGGAGTGGCGGGCGAGCCTGACCGGCTACGAACCGGACCTCGTGCTGCGCCTGCTCGAACCGGACGACCCCGACGACGGCGACGACGCGACCGGTGCCGCGACCCTGTGGCGGCTCGAGGTGTGCCTGCGGTCGGAGGGGCAGGCCCCGACCCCGGTGCCCGTGGAATCCGCCGACCCGTACCTGTTGCAGATCGGGATCCGCAAACTCGGCGTCGCGCTGGCTGCGTATCCGCGACTGCAGGACGTGCCGCGGGACCCCGCGACCCTCGACCTGCTGCTGCCGACGGCCGTCGTCGTGGACCTCGTCGAACACGGTGCCCGTGCGCTCGCGGCGGCTGACGTTCCGTTGCTGTTGCCCCGGGCATGGGCCACCGTCGACCCGTCGTTGCGTCTGCAGGTGGGGTCGCCGGTTGCGCCGGTGGCCGGCGACGACTCCGCGGTGGGGATGAGCGCGATCGTGTCCTACGAATGGCAGCTCGCCGTCGGCGACATGCTGTTGACGCACGGTGAGATGGAGGACCTGGTCGCGGCGAACAGCGACCTGGTCAAGCTGCGCGGCAAGTGGGTGCGGGCCGACGCGGAGGCGCTCGCGCGCGCGGCCCGGTACGTCACCGCGCATTCGGAGCGCGACGCCACCCTCGGCTCGCTGTTCGCGCAGTTCACCGGCGACGATCCGCCGCCCGTCGAGGTCACCGACGTCTCCGCGACGGGGTGGGTGTCCACCCTGCTCGACGGGCATACCGCGCCGCAACCGGTGCCTCCTCCGGCCGGATTGCACGCCGAACTGCGCCCCTATCAGCAGCGGGGGCTGGACTGGCTCGGCTTCATGACCCGACTGGGGCTCGGTGCGGTGCTCGCCGACGACATGGGGCTGGGCAAGACCGTGCAGGTCCTGGCGTTGCTCGCGCACGAACGCGAGACGGGACCGCGGGACGGTTCGGCGCCGACGCTCCTGGTGTGCCCGATGTCGGTGGTCGGCAACTGGCAGCGCGAATCGGCTCGGTTCACCCCGGATCTGCGCGTGTACGTGCACCACGGGACGCAACGGTTGCGCGGCGAGGCACTGGCCGACGCGGTCGCCGCCGGCGACCTCGTGATCACCACCTACACGATCGTCGCGCGGGACGTCGCCGAACTGGCGGCGCTGCGGTGGCATCGTGTGGTCCTCGACGAGGCGCAGCACGTCAAGAACGCGAACACCGCGCAGTCCCGGGCGACGCGCGCCGTTCCGGCACCGCACCGCATCGCGCTGACGGGCACGCCGGTCGAGAACCGGCTCGAGGAGTTGCGTTCGATTCTGGACTTCGCGAACCCCCGGCTCCTGGGTGGGGCGCCGTCGTTCCGGGCCAGATTCGCGGTGCCCATCGAACGCGATCACGACGCGGTCGCGGCGGCACGACTGCGGGCGTTGACCGCACCGTTCGTGTTGCGGCGCGTCAAGACCGACCCGGACGTCATCTCGGATCTTCCGGACAAGTTCGAACAGACCGTGCGCGCCAACCTCACGGCCGAGCAGGCGGCGCTGTACCGGGCTGTGGTCGACGAGATGATGCGCACGATCCGCGACAAGGAGGGCATGGCGCGCAAGGGGGCGGTGCTCGCGGCGCTGACGCATCTCAAGCAGGTGTGCAATCATCCCGCCCACTATCTGCGGGACGGGTCGCCGGTGCTGCGGCGCGGACGGCACCGCTCCGGCAAACTCGGACTGGTCGAGGACATCGTCGAGTCCGTTCTCGGTGACGGAGAGAAGGTGTTGCTGTTCACGCAGTTCCGTGAGTTCGGCGACCTGATCGCGCCGTACTTCGAGGAGCGTTTCGCCACCGCGGTGCCGTTCCTGCACGGCGGCGTCCCGAAGGGGCGCCGCGACGGGATGGTCGAACAGTTCCAGCAGGACGGTGCGGGCCCGCCGATCATGCTGTTGTCCCTCAAGGCCGGTGGAACGGGGTTGAATCTGACTGCCGCCAACCATGTCGTCCACCTGGACCGCTGGTGGAATCCGGCGGTGGAGAACCAGGCCACGGACCGTGCCTTCCGCATCGGGCAGCGTCGCGACGTGCAGGTCCGCAAGTTGGTGTGTGTCGGGACGGTGGAGGAGCGGATCGACGAGATGCTCACCGGCAAGCAGGAACTCGCCGATCTCGCGGTCGGGGTGGGGGAGAACTGGATCACGGAACTGTCCACCGAACAGTTGCATTCGTTGCTGCTGCTCGGCGACGACGCGGTGGGTGACTAGCGATGGCACGTCGCAGCGAGTTCCGGCGGTACACCAGCAACCCGCGCCCGGTGGCCGGCGGCATCGAGGTGCGGACGAAGCGGGGCGCGATCGGCCGCAGCTGGTGGTCGAAGGAACTGATCTCCGCCATGGAGGAGGTCGCCGACAAGGCTCGGCTCTCCCGGGGGCGCACGTACGCGCGATCGGGGCAGGTCGTGTCGATGCGCGTCGAGCCCGGTGCCGCGGTCGGTGACGTGCAGGGCAGCCAGTTGCGTCCGTTCACCGCGACGGTGCGGGTGCGGGTGCTGACGGACGTCGCGGTCGCCGAGTTGATCGACGCGGTGCGCGGGTCGCCGGGGATGCTCGCGCGGCTCGCGGGCGGGGTGCTGCCGGAGGAACTCGGGCCGCTGTTGCTGCCGCGCGGCGCGGGTGAACTCGATTTCGACTGCACCTGCCCGGATTCGGGGTGGCCGTGCAAGCATGCCGCGGCCGTCGCGTATCTGCTCGCCGAGTACGTCGACGAGAAGCCGTTGACGGTGCTGACCCTGCGCGGGGTGGACCTCGGCACACTCGTCGGGGGCATGGACGAGCCGTCGGGCGACGACTCGGACTTCTACGGCGACGACGCCGAGCTTCCGGAGTTGCCCGTCGAGCGGTTCCGTCCGGCCCTCGAAGACCTGGACCCGGCGTTGCTGCGCCGCGCGTTGCGGGCCGGAGGCACCGACGAGGCCGTGGTCATCCGGGGTATCGCCGATCTCGAGGACCTGTACCGGCGCATGCGCTGAGACCACGTGCTCCGCCCGCCGGGCATGTGACGGTAGACATACATGGACTTCCAACTATAGGATGGGCACAGATTCGGGGTGTCCACGACCGTCCCGGATCCGACCACCGTCGATCAACGAAGGAACTCGCGAACATGAGCATTCGTGAACTGACCCACTTCATCGGAGGCGCACACGTCGCCGGGACGTCCGGACGATTCGCCGACGTCTTCGAACCCAGCACCGGCGAAGTCCAGGCGCGCGTCCCGCTCGCCACCCGGGCCGAGGTCGAAGCGGCCATCGCGAACGCCGAGGAAGCGCAGAAGGTGTGGGCCTCGTGGAACCCGCAGAAACGCGTCCGGGTGCTCATGCGGTTCGTCCAGCTCGCGCAGGACAACATCGACGAACTCGCCGCGTTGCTGTCGAGCGAACACGGCAAGACCATCCCCGACGCGCGCGGCGACGTCCAGCGCGGACTCGAGGTCATCGAGGTCTGCCTCGGTGCCCCGCACCTGCTCAAGGGCGAGTTCACCGACTCCGCCGGCACCGGCATCGACGTCTACTCGATGCGGCAGCCGCTCGGTGTCGTCGCCGGGATCACCCCCTTCAACTTCCCCGCGATGATCCCGCTGTGGAAGGCCGGACCGGCCCTGGCCAGCGGCAACGCCTTCGTCCTCAAGCCCTCCGAACGCGACCCGTCGGTGCCGCTGCGCCTGGCCGAGCTGTTCCTCGAGGCCGGTCTCCCCGCAGGTGTGTTCAACGTCGTCAACGGCGACAAGGAATCGGTCGACGTGCTGCTCGAGGACCCGCGCGTCAAGGCCGTCGGGTTCGTCGGCTCCACCCCGATCGCCCAGTACATCTACGAGACCGCCGCGAAGAACGGCAAGCGCGCCCAGTGCTTCGGCGGCGCCAAGAACCACGCGATCATCATGCCCGACGCCGACCTCGACCAGGCCGTCGACGCCCTCGTCGGTGCCGCCTTCGGTGCCGCCGGTGAACGCTGCATGGCGCTGTCCGTCGCCGTGCCCGTCGGCCGGGACACCGCCGACCGGCTCGTCGCCAAACTCACCGAACGCATCGCCGACCTGCGCGTCGGACCGGGCACCGACGAGAAGGCCGACTTCGGTCCGCTCGTGACGGCCGCCGCCCGCGACCGCGTCCACGGCTACATCGCCGCCGGCGTCGAAGAGGGCGCCGACCTGG
>Ga0209312_1002414_pt1 | contig 12224 bp, 7 predicted proteins | sample BioC13SIPDNA_4_FD_185744 | JGI IMG/M metagenome (GOLD analysis project Ga0209312, IMG submission 185744) | Anaerobic biogas reactor microbial communites from Washington, USA - Biogas_R1_B C13 SIP DNA (SPAdes) (version 2) | ecosystem: Engineered > Bioreactor > Anaerobic > Unclassified | place... | reverse complement strand
ACGATAGGGCTCGAGGGCCTTGGCCAGCCACACGCCCAGGATCGGTGGAATGCGCTCGTGCACATCGTGCAGCAGCTCGACATCATCGCCCAGGGCCAGCCGCAGGTGGTCGAACAGCCTGGGCACGGTGTGCACATAAGCGGTGGGCTCCCAGGTGCGCGTCTGCGTCGGGTCGAGGGCCGCCATTCCCCCAGGGCCACGGCTGCCATAGGTGCTCATGCCCGAGATGCCCACCTGACAGCGCACGTGGCGGAAACCCTGTTCCACATAAGCGCGCGCCCGCTCCTCGACCTCGGCAAAGGTGTCGCCCGAGGCATGGACGTACACGGGCACCGCCTCGCGGCATTTGCCCCCCAGAAGCTGATAGACCGGCAGCCCAGCCACCTTACCCTTGATGTCCCACAGCGCCTCATCCACGCCACTCAAGGCGTTATTGAGCACCGGTCCACTGCGCCAATACGAGCTGACGTAGGCTGCCCGATAAAAGTCCTCGATGCGCGATACGTCACGGCCAATGGCAAAAGGCTTCAGATAGTGCTCGACGGCGGCCGCCACGGCCAATGGGCGCTGCGTAAAAGTGGCGCAACCCAGCCCGTAGAGGCCGGGTTGATCGGTGATGACCTTGACCACCACAAGCCTGATGCCGTTAGGCGCCGTCAAGATCACCTGCACGTCACGAATCCGAATCACCGGCATACCATCGCTAGACATCCGCAATGCTCCTCTGGTTGATGTGGCCATGATAGGCCGCAGAAAGGTCAGCTGCAACCACGGCCTGGGCCTTCCGCATCAACGCTGGCTGTGGTAAGCTAGTGATAAGAAGGAGGCCCTATGCCGCACAGCCCCATCTTTCACCTGCTTTGCGATGTGCCGCACCTGGACCCATCCATGACCCTTGAGCCCGTGCTCGATAGGCTGTGTGGAGAAGAACGCCCCCGGCTCTATCGTTACCCCACGATACAGGCCGAGGCACAGCTCCAGCGTACCTTTGTCGCAGCGCAGGCCGATGGTGGCATTGTGGTGCACAGTCTGGTCGCAGATGACCTGCGCCTGCGCGCCAGCACGCTAAGTCGTCTGATGAACGTGCCCGCTATCGACCTGGTGGGGCCGATGATCGCGCGCCTGACCGACCTGATGGGCATCTCGCCGCACAAACGGCCAGGGCTATACCACGAGATGACCGAAGAGTACTTTCGCCGCATTGAGGCGATCGAGTTCGCAGTGGCCCATGATGACGGCTTGCGCCCCAGCGAGTTGGATCGGGCTGAGATTATCCTCACCGGCGTGTCGCGCACCAGCAAGACCCCGTTGAGCATGTATCTGGCCACCCATGGCTGGCTGGTGGCCAACGTGCCGCTCGTCGATGGCATTGCGCCACCCCAGACGCTCTTTGGCGTCGACCGGCGCAAAGTGTTCGGCCTCGCCATCCGTCCTGACCGACTGGTCCTATTGCGTCAGGTGCGCCTTACCCGTCTTGGTATGACGGCCTCACACGACTATGCCGAGTTCAGCGTCATCCAGCGCGAACTGGCCTTTGCGCGGCAGATTCACGCCCGTGGTGGCTGGGAGGTCATCGATGTGACAAGCAAGTCAATCGAGGAGAGCGCAGCCGAGATCCTCTCGCTACATCAGCAAAACTTTGCCGCTGTCGAGTGAGCAGCCTGGCTCAGCCGATATTTGTCCAGGCGTACCCCGAACGTATAATGCCTGCACGCTCGGGCGTTGTGGGAGGCTAGAATGTTAAAGACGCATACGTGTGGGCAGCTCAGGGCCACCGAAGCCGGTGAGACGGTATCTCTCGCAGGCTGGGTGCATCGTCGACGCGACCACGGTAACGTGGTGTTCATCGACCTGCGAGATCGGTTTGGGGTTACGCAGGTGGTGCTGAACCCGCAGCGTTCGGCTGATGCCCACCGCCTCGCCAACGCCATCCACAACGAGTACGTCGTCGCGGTCACTGGGACGGTGGCGCGACGCCCAGAGGGTATGGAGAACCCTGCCATGCCCACCGGCGAGATCGAGGTATTGGCCGATAGTGTCACCGTGCTGAACGAAAGCAAAACCCCGGTCTTTTACATCAACGAGGACGCCGAGGTCGACGAAGCCTTACGCCTGCGCTATCGTTACCTCGACTTGAGGCGACAGCGCATGCAGCGGAATATTATCTTGCGCCACGAGGTGGTGCGCTTTATCCGCAACTACCTTTGCGAGCGTGCCTTTATCGAGATCGAGACGCCTATCTTGATCAAGTCTACCCCCGAAGGCGCCCGCGACTATGTGGTGCCCAGCCGGCTGCACCACGGCAAGTTCTATGCGCTGCCCCAGTCTCCGCAGCAGCTCAAGCAGTTGCTCATGGTGTCTGGCTTTGAGCGCTATTTTCAGATCGCGCGCTGCTTTCGCGATGAGGACCAACGCTCCGACCGGCAACCCGAGTTCACCCAGCTCGACCTGGAGATGTCGTTCGTCGACCGCGAGGACATCCTGGGGCTGATCGAGCCCATGTTCATCGAGCTGACCGAGACGGTAGGCCACAAGCAGATACTGCACAAGCCGTTCCCACGACTCACGTATGATGAGGCACTGGAGCGCTTTGGCAGCGACAAGCCTGACATCCGGTTTGGCATGGAGTTGATCGATCTGGGGCCAACGCTCGCCGGCTGCGAGTTCCGCGTGTTCAGCGAGGCGCTGGCTGCCGGCGGACGCGTCAAGGCAATCGTGGCGCCCGGCTGCGCCGACTACTCACGGCGCCAGCTCGACGAGTTGGTCGAGTTCGCTCGGGCGTCGGGTGCCAAGGGCCTGGCGTGGATCGCTGTACGTGATGACGGGCTGCGTTCACAGATCACCAAGAACTTGACCGAGACGGAGATCGCGGACGTTCTGAGCCGCACCGGCGCCACCACTGGCGACCTGCTCCTGATCGTCGCCGACCAAGCCGAGGTGGTGGCAGAGGCGCTGGGCCAGTTGCGCCTCGAGATGGCGCGGCGGCTCGAGTTGCTGGACGGCAATGTGCTCGGCTTCTGCTGGATTCTGGACTTTCCACTGCTCGAGTGGAGCGAAGAGGAACAACGCTACACGGCCAAGCACCACCCCTTTACGGCCCCGCTGGATGAAGACATCCCCCTGCTCACTGCTGATCCTGCGCGGGCACGCGCCAAGGCATATGATGTGGTCGCCAATGGCTATGAGGTGGGCGGCGGCAGCATCCGCATTCACCGTCGCGAGCTACAGACAGCCATGTTTCGGGCGCTTGGCATCAGCGACCAGGAGGCACAGGCGCAGTTCGGCCATTTGCTCGAGGCATTCGAGTATGGCGCTCCGCCCCACGGCGGCATTGCGCCAGGCATCGACCGCTTGGTGATGCTCCTCGCTGGCGAGGCCAACATCCGCGAGGTGATGGCCTTCCCCAAGACGCAGCGCGCAGTCGACCTGATGACCAACGCGCCCTCTGAGATATCGGCGCGACAGCTCGACGAGCTACAGATCCGCATCGTCGATCAGGACTAGCATCGTGTCGCAAGGAGGCTCTATACGTGCATTGCAGCAACACCTCGGCATCGTCTTTGAGCGTGTCGAGCTGCTGCAAGAGGCCCTTACTCACACTTCATACGCCAACGAGACTGACAAAGATGTGCCGCACAACCAGCGGCTCGAGTTTCTAGGCGATGCAGTGCTCGACTTTGTGGTGGCACACTGGCTGTTTGCGCGCCTGCCCGATGCCACCGAAGGAGAGCTAACCTCACTGCGAGCGCGGCTGGTGCGCACCGAAAGCCTCGCACAGATGGCCAACGATCTCGATCTGGGCAACTATATGCGCTTTGGCCACGGTGAAGAGGCCAGCGGTGGCCGTCAGAAGGTGGCCAACCTCTGTGCAGGCTTTGAGGCACTTGTTGGCGCCCTGTTCTTGGATCAGGGCATCGCCGCCGTAGAGCGGTGGTTCGTGGCGCTGCTCGAATGTCAGGCGGCCGAGATCGATCAAGCGCGGCAGACCAAGGACCCCAAGAGCGAACTACAAGAGTATACTCAGGCGACGATGCGCATTACCCCGCGTTATGAGGTGGTCTCTGTCGAGGGTCCGGACCATGCGCGCCAGTATACCGTGGCAGTTCTCGTGGGCGACACACCCTGGGGCACCGGCGTTGGCAACAGCAAGCAGACAGCTGAGCAGTCTGCTGCGCACCAGGCGCTAGAGACGCATCGCGAATGAGTATCTTGATGGAGCCGCCATGCGCCTCAAGGCGTTGAGCCTTCACGGCTACAAGAGCTTTGCCTCGCGCTGCACCTTTGCGTTTGCCGACGGCATCACGGCTGTGGTAGGCCCCAACGGCAGCGGCAAGAGCAACGTCGCCGATGCCATCCGCTGGGTGCTTGGCGAACAGAGTTATCGTTCGATGCGCGCTCGCACCACCGAAGACATGATCTTTGCCGGCAGCCGCCATCGTGCGCGCCTGGGCATGGCCGAGGCGCTCATTACCCTCGACAACAGCGACCACTGGCTTCCTGTGGACTATGCCGAGGTCACCATCGGGCGCCGCGCTTATCGCTCTGGCGAGAACGAGTACCTGCTCAACGAAAGCCGCGTGCGCTATCGCGATATCCTAGACCTGCTCGGTGCGGCGGGGCTCTCGCGCACCACGTATACCGTCATCGGGCAGGGCATGGTCGACGCCGCGTTGGCGCTGCGCCCCGAAGCGCGACGCATGCTCTTTGAAGAGGCGGCCGGCATCTCGCCGCAGCTACGCAAGCGCAGCGAGACGCTGGACCGCATCGGCGAGACAGAACGCAACCTCGAGCGCGTCGCCGACATTCTGAACGAACTCGGCCCGCGCGTTGGTGGCCTGCGCCGCCAGGCAGAGCGCGCGCAAGAGCACCATCTGCTCGAACAGGACCTTAACGAGTTGCTGCGCATCTGGTACGGCCACCGCTGGCACCAGCTTCAAGAGGCCCAGGCAGCGGTTGAGGCGGCACTTGTGGAGCACCAGCAGCGCTTCGAGGTCTTGCAGGGCCAGGCCGAGACCACAGCCGCGGCGCAGCAGGCCGCCAGCAGTTCGCAGAGCCAGCTCCAGGCCCAACTCGAACGCCTTGAGCACCAGTACGCCACCCTCAGAGAGGAGGTCCAGCGCGAACAACAGGCTCTGACCCTCTCGGCCGAGCGCGAGCGGCTCTACCAGCGTCAACTGCACGACATCGCTAGCGACGAGGATACGCTGATATCGCGCCAGGGCGTATTGGCCCAGGAAATCGCCAGAGCCGAGCATGATCTGGCAACACTGGCCGACCAGCGCAAGGCGGCGGAACAGGGCTTGAGTGCGCTGTCAGAGCGCCGTGCCGAGGTTGAGCAGGCGATGGTCACACTGCAAGAGGCCATCCGTAAACGCGAACGCGAGCTGCGCAACGTTCAAAGCCGCTCGGCGCAGCAGCAGGCCCGCCACCAGGAGCTGCTGGCAAGGCTGCAGCGTCTAGAGCATGACGTCGCCGATGCCGAGAGCGAGGCCCAGGCGCAAGAGGCCGCGCTACAGAGCATCGAGCGGCAGATGACCCCGTTGCGCCAACGCCGCGAGGCGGCGAATGCGGCCCTGGAGCGCGGGAGCGTCGACGCCGCTGCCCTGCAGGCTGAGCTGGAAGCGCTCCAGCAAGAGCTCTCCACTGCCCAGGCTGCTTCTGAAGAGCTCCGCGGGCGATATAGTCAGTTGTCATTGCGCCGTAACTCCCTCGCTCGCCAGCGTGAGGATGGCGCCGACTATGCGCCCGGCGTACGACACGTGCTCGGCCTGGCAGACACACTGGGCGGCATCCTCGGCACGGCCGCCGGCCTGATGCAGGTGCCGCAGGCTTATGAGCAGGCCGTCGAGGCGGCCCTCGGCGCACGACTGCAGAACATCATTGTCGAACGCTGGGCCGACGCCGAGCGTGCCATCTCTCGTTTGAAGAGCGACCGCGCCGGCTGGGCAACCTTTCTGCCGCTCGATACGCTGCGGTCACGCGGCGCCCTTCGTATTCGCGATTCTCAGGGGGTGGTGGGCGTAGCGAGTTCGCTGGTGAGCTTTCCGGAACACCTGCGGCCGGTCTATGAGCTTTTGCTCGGGCGCGTGCTGGTGACCAGCGACCTGGCAGCGGCCCGGCGACTTTTGGCAGAGCGCACCGGCGCCAGCCTGATGGTGACGGTGGCCGGCGAGACCGTCCAGCCCACTGGCGCCGTTAGTGGCGGCGCTCGCCGCAACAGCTCGCAACTGCTGGCCCAAGAGCGCGCCTGGCGCGAACTGCCTGACAAGATTGCTCAGATCGAGGAGCAACTACGACAGAAAAAGGACACCGTCGCAGCCCTGCGCGCTCGCGCCGAGGAGTTGCGGCAAGCGCTGGCCCAGCTCGATCGCGAGCGTAGCCGCCAACGACGCGAGGTCGAGCAGATTGCTCAGGCGCTGGCCGAGCTCGAAGGCAACCGTCGCGTTGCCGAGCGCGATGCCAGGTGGCAGCGAGATCGTGCAGCTCGAGCCCTGGCCGAGCGCCAACAGGTCTTGGCGCAGGCGCATTCGCTTGAGAGCGAGACAGAGTCATCGGCCGCTGCCGAGCAAGCCCACACCGCCGCTTTGGCCGGGTTGCGTGAAGAGCTGGCCGCGGCCGACGACGAGCCCTTGCGTCGTCAATTGGCAGAGCTAGAGACACAACTCGCCGTGGCTGGTCGTGCGCTGGCCAGTCAAGAGCAGCTGCTGGCCAGCCATCAGGCGGCGCAACAGCAGAACCAGCTGCAGTTGGCCGCCAAGCGCTCGCAACAAGAGGCGCTATCACAGACGCGACAGCATGGACATACCCAGGCCCAACAGCATCGTGCCCAACTCGCGGCCCTTCAAACCCAGCAACAAGAGTTGCAGGGGCAGCTGACAACCGCCCAGAAGGCGCTGCAGGCCTCTGCCCGAACCCTGCGCGAGGCCGAGGAGCGCCATGCTGGCGGCCTGGCACGCATGCACGAGGTCGAGGCAGAGCTCCATCGGGCGCAGCTCGATCTCGAGCGCGTTCAGGAGCGGCAGCAAGATCTCATCTCAGAGATTGAGGCGGCTCTGGGGCCTGTGTCTTTGCCAGAGACCATCTCGCACCAACTGCGCCTGGGCATCGACGGTGGGGCCCTAGAGCTGCCGCCGGTCGCGGTGGTGCCCGCTGGACTAGACCAAGAGGTGCGATCTCTGCGCTCTCGGCTCCGACGGCTGGGCGGCATCAACCCCGACGCGCCTCAAGAGTACCAGGCCCTGCTCGAGCGGCAGGCATTCCTTGAGAGCCAAATGCAGGATCTGCAGGCAGCCATCGCGGCGCTGCGCCAGGTGATCCAGGAGCTCGACGATGTCATCGAGAAGGATTTCAGCCAAACCGTACAGGTGGTAGATCGCGCCTTTCGCGAGTACTTTCGACGGCTCTTTGATGGCGGTAGCGCCCACCTAGAGCTAACCAACCCCGAGGATCTGAGCACGAGTGGCGTCGAAATTGTCGCACACCCCCCCGGCAAGCGCTCGCAGATGCTGTCTCTGCTATCGGGCGGCGAGAGGGCCCTGACGGCCGTGGCGCTCGTCTTTGCCCTGCTCAGGGCTAACCCGGTGCCCTTCTGCTTCCTTGACGAGGTCGACGCGGCGCTGGATGAGGCGAACGTGGGCCGCTTTCGCGATCTGCTGCTCGAACACGCGCGCGACACACAGTTTGTGGTCATCACCCACAACCGCCGTACCATCGAGATCGCCAACTGCATCTACGGCATCTCGATGGGCGAGCAGGGCGTATCAGAGAGCATCTCGTTGCGCCTCGAGGAAGAAACGCTGGCGCAGCTGCAAGCCGACGGGTCGCTCAGCTAGTCACCCTGAGGAGCCTGCTGCAGCGCCTGCTCGAGCTCGGGAAGCATGGGCAACTCGTCGAGTGAGGTGAGGCCCAGATACTGCAGAAAGGCAAAGGTCGTGCCCAACAGCTCCGGACGGCCTGCCTGCTCCAACACGCCGACCACCTGCACCAGCTCGCGAGCCAGCAACGTACGGATAACCCCTGCAGACGAAACCCCGCGAATGGCGTCGATGCGCGCACGCGTCACTGGCTGCAGATAGGCGATGATGGCCAGCGTCTCCATCGCCGCAGTCGATAGTCTGGCGCTACCCTCGACGCCGAGGAAACGCTCGATGAGTGGCGCTGCTTCGGGGCGCGTCGTCAGCAGCACGCGATTGCCACTCCGGGCGATGGTCAGGCCGCCCTGCTGATGTCGTGTCAGCCAGGCGTCTAGCGCCTGGACGACCCGATCGAGCGGCTCGTCCAGCACAGATGCCAGCCGCTCAAGCTCGACCGGACCGTCGGCCACAAACAAGAGGGCCTCGAGCAGGCCCTCTAGTTCAAGATCGGTTCTCTGCAGTTGATCCAACGCGCTATCCTTGCCCGTCCCGCTCGGCGGTGCAGACCTCTGCCACATCGATCAGCGCAGGGCTGACGAGCGTCTATTCGTCGCGATCGGTCGGGTCATAAAGATCCAGGTCATCTAGAGCGTCTTGAGCGTCCGCAGCAGCCTCAGTGGCAGTGTCGATTGGCGTCAGATCGCCCACCGGCGCGGGGCCTTGCGGCTCAGGCACCACAGCGCTCACCGGCTCAGGCTGTTCACGACGGGCCACGGGTTGTACCTCGGGCTTCTTGCCTTTGGCGTCTCTGGGCTCAACATGCTTGGGCTCGCTGGGAGACTCTACCAGGCGAGGCTGTGTAGCGATTGTCTCGGCACCTCGGGGTAGCGGCTGCGTTGGAGGCATCGTTCCCCGCGGGTAGGGTTCATGATGGACATTGATAAGCACTTTGCCGTGGATCTTGACGCCCAGCTGCCCCTCGACGATATCGCGGCACAAATTGACCACCTGGTCGGTGAGCACCGGAATGTTGACCGACGGACTGGTGTCGAGATCCACTGCCACTTCGACGTCTTTGCCGCGACTCTTGACGTGTGGCGTTACTTTGCGTACGCCGGCCAACTCGTCTATGCGCGCCTCTAGACTCTGCGCTACCGAGTTCACCCCAAGGACTGCGTTGGCGCCGCTGTCGGTGCGGATCTTGACTGCCTTGCGGCGCGGTCGCCGTAGCTCAAGTATGAGCAATATCAACAGGATGACGACCCAGACGGCAACCCCGATGATAAAGTATAGTCTGAATTGCTCGTTAAAGAGAGATTCCTCAAAGAGAGAGATGTTGGCCTGGGCCGCTTTGACGGCCTCGATCGGGTACGCCACCAGGAACAACGCCCCGACAATGCCTATAAGGATGCCGAGTATCACCACGATGCGATTAAAGACTCTCATGCCTTCCTCCTGTCTTTCGACCCATCGGCCGATGACAATCAGACTCTTCTACATTATACAACGGGAGAGTTCGCTCGTCTACCGTAAGGTCAGTTTGAGCGGATGATAGTGCCACACAATCTCGTGACTCCCTGCCGGCACGCGCACCCCTCGCGCCACACCATCGACTCGCAGAGCCGAAGCATCGACGCCATCGATACGAACGCCCCACCCTGGATAGTCCAGATCGCTCAGCACCACCAACGTCTCAACATCGGCCTGCGTGCGCAAGACGATCTCCATATCGCCGTAAGCGGCCACCTTGACGGGCAGCAGTTCCTGGCGCTCGAACGGCTCCAGCGAGGCATCGCGCCCTGCGAGCGTCACCCGCGCCCACGGTACTGCATAGGCGCGCGGCCAGGCATCCTGGTTTTCATAGGCGAGCACATCCTCGTCTCGGTAGATGATGCTGTGCTGTCCCTGCCCGATGGCCGCACGCAGAGAGATCTGCGCCCCATCGCGGCCTATCAGCTGCACCTCTTCGATACGCACAAAGGCTTGCTCAAGCACAGGGAGGATCTCTACAGCCCCCACCGTGGCCTCGAGCGAATACGTGGCCCGATAGGTGTGGCCCACATGCTCCCATGGAAGATAGCCCGAACGGGCGGGCCAGGAATGCGCCACGGGCGGCATCTGGTGTCTACTGACCGCCCTGACATCGTCGCGCTCATAGGCCCACTCGGCGCTCTCGGTGCCTGCCCGCACCGGCAAACTGTGCACCTGCCCCTCACTCGTGCGGACAAAGAGCTCGGCAGCCAGCGAGCCGTCAGTCATGTCGGCGGCATGGCTCAAGTACGACTCGACCTCCACGGCCACGATATCCACAGGCTCGACCTCAAGCCACTGCTCATACGGCAGCGCTGCGTAAGGGTTGTAGACGTCGTACAGCTCTCGCTCGGCATCCACCGGCAGCAGCTGCGGGATGAGATAGTGGCTGATGCCCATGCGGCTGAGACCCGCGCTATCCAGCCCCTGGGCCCACTCAAGATAGGCCCTGGGCACCAGCGGGCTATACAGGTTTGCGGCGGCCAACCCGTGGGTGGCTGCCACGTTAGGGAAGAGACTACCCTGCATAACGCTAAGCGCAGGCAATATGTCCTCTTTCACCCAGACACGCGTCAGCTGCGGCTCGCTCTGCTCTGCTGACGACAATACGGCGGCCACACGGGGCGCTCTGATAAGCTGCTCTGGTGGCGCCGAGGTGTGGTAGGAACGGTCGAGCACCAGGCCGAACGCCATCAGGTCGCAGACGAGAACTGCCAGGGCCAACGGAGCCCACTTTCGCCATCCGAGGCCGGGAATGGCGGCCATCACGAGCAGCAGCGCGGCGGCCCATATCAGCGGCAGCCAGCGCCAGGCAGCTACCGCGCCATCCAGCCCGCGCGCCACAGCCACTGCCGCAACGCCGCCCACGGCCAGCAGCAGTGCGCACCAACCCGCTTTCTGTCGCCACCCTCCTGTCGCCGGCTGGCGCCAGCGCAGAGCATCCATGCCCAGGGCCGATAGATAGCCCAGGCCGAGGCCTGTCCAGTAGAGATAGCGGGCTGGCACGCGGAATAGATTCAGCACCGGAATGCGTAGCAGATATCCATATAGGGGGTTCCAGCGGCCGAGTGCCAGGACCCAACCCGCTAACGCCAGACCAAGGTATAGCCAACGGCTACGCTCGCGGCTGCGCCACACCGCAACCCAGGCCAGCGCCAGCGGCAGTAGGCCCACATATGCCATCAACTCCACCGATCCCTCAGGATCGGGCACGCCCAACAAGAACGGCGACACATAGGTAGCTGTCAGCAGCGGATGGAACGAATAGCTCATGAAAAAGGCGTCGTCGAGCCCGCCAGCACGCTGCGACTGCGCCGCCAGCACGGCCGCGGGCCCCAGTTGCGGCAGAGCCAGCAGCGCGCCAACCACCATCGCCCCCGCCCAGAGGCCCAACCTTGCCCAGGCCCGAGGCCTGCGCAGCAACGCCATCCACAGGGCAACCAGGCCGAGCGCGAGCATGCCCAGCAGAGACACCTGCGGGTGCCCGCCACAGAACTGGAGCGCCACAGAAGCCGCCAGACCGGTGGCCGCACGCCATGGCCGCGCAGCTGTAAACAGCCGCCCTGTCGCCAGTAGCATCCATGGCAGCCAGGATGCCACCGTCAGCATGCTGATGTGGGTGAGGTGTGCGCCAACAAAGCCGCCAAAGGCCATCACCATGGCACCTAGCAACGAAGCCGGCCATGTCCGGCCACAATGGCGAAGGTAGAGGGCAAACCCTAGAGCTGCCCAGGCATAGTGCAGCACGATGGATACGGTGAGGCCAACGGCAGCAGGCATCACGGAATAGATCAGCCAGTTTGGGGGGTAGAGTGCGCCCACCTCACCGCCAGCCACCAATGGATAGCCCAGGCCCATGCGCGAGCTCCACCAGGGCAGGCGCCCCTCGTGGAGCGCACGCGCCAACTCGGCGCGTTGCGGCAGATAGAGCCGCGTGATGTCGCCGCCATCATAGACACGCCCAGCCAGCAGCGGGCGCCCCACCAGAGCCACCGATAGCAGCAGCACAACGGCCGCCAACCCCAGCACCTGTGCCAAGGGCCCGGTCAGGCCGGCAAGCAAAAAGGGGAAAAGCCCGCGCTTTTCCCCCGGTTGGCTGGCGTTCATCACTAATCCCGGTAGGGGCGAATACCCAGATACACCTGCCCACCGGTGAGAATGCGCAACAGCGTCTTGGCCGGCCGACGGTCGAGCGCGGCATGCAACTCGCGCACGCTCATAGGTTTGTTGCCGTTGGCGAGCAATGTACGAAAGACGGCGTCGACGATCGGCGTCGAGTCATCGATATAGTCAGCCTTCTGACTGCAACAGGTACGCAGACAGTGCCACAGACCGTCGACC
>Ga0209312_1002379_pt1 | contig 12342 bp, 11 predicted proteins | sample BioC13SIPDNA_4_FD_185744 | JGI IMG/M metagenome (GOLD analysis project Ga0209312, IMG submission 185744) | Anaerobic biogas reactor microbial communites from Washington, USA - Biogas_R1_B C13 SIP DNA (SPAdes) (version 2) | ecosystem: Engineered > Bioreactor > Anaerobic > Unclassified | place... | reverse complement strand
CCTTCGCCCACCCCGGCAACCAGACCGCGACGATGCACGTCGTGGACGTCAGGGCCGACGCGAAGGCCCACTACCACAAGGACCACACCGAGATCTACCTGGTCCTCGAAGGCACCGGCCACATCGAACTCGACGGCGAAATGGTCCCCGTCCGCCCCTTCAGCACCGTCCTGATCAAACCCCGCTGCCGCCACCGCGCCGTCGGCGACCTCCGCATCGTCAACGTCTGCATCCCCCCCTTCGACCCCGCCGACGAACACTTCGACTGACGCGGAGCGGGTGCTTTGCCCGTAAATCATAGCAGGAATGCTGGGTTTCCCCCTTGACACTCCGCCTTGGCAGGATTAGAATCGTAGTATTCTGCGGGAAAGGATTGCTCAATCTCTGCGGTTTGCGCATGGTGCGGCTCACGGGCGGATCGGTTCGCACCTCAAACCGCCGGCTAACGGAGGTAGATGAATCGACGATGAAACCGTCCGTCTGCCCTGGAGCGGCATGTTCATGAGAACAATAGACCGTGTCCGGACATTGATCGTTGTTACCGCTGCTGGTGTTATGTTGGCGGGTTCGCCGGCCTTCGCCGTGTTCACGCCGGGCGACCTGTACTACGCCTCGAACCAGGCCCCTGGGAACATATACAACCTCGCCGGAGGGGGCCACATGACCGGACTGACTCCCTTTGCGGTCCAGGGTTGCGGAAGTCTCGGTCAGATGGCGTGGAGTGCGGACCTGACGACCATGTACTCGACCGCCTACTCCTGCGACACGGTATTCTCCATATCCGCTTCAGGTGTCGCGTCGTCCTACGCGTCCGTGCTCGGTCCAACGGGTATCCTGTGGACTCACGACGATCGCCTTCTGGTCGTATCGAACATGGATGGCTGGGTCTATGATATCACGAATCCGTCCCATCCAGCGGTCGTTGCGTCCGGCATGACCTCTCCGCGCAACATCATACAACTTCCGACGGGGGAGATTCTGGTCGCAGACACCGGCAGCAAGAAAGTGTGGGACATCTCGAGCGGATCGCTCGTGCCGTACGCTTCGCTTCCGGGTCCGAGCTATTATGTGGTTGATCTCGACTACACCAGTGACGGGCGCGTCTTCGCGACCCATGACACCCAGGTCTATGAGGTGACGGGCGGTACAGCCCAGCTCTTCGCGTGGTCGCAGGCCCACCTCATGGGACTGGCCATCGATCGGAGCACGGATCAGATCTTCGCGGCGCCACTGGGCAACTACTATGTCCTGGACATTACGGCGGGTGGTTATGTCAGTAGCCCGGGGCATGACTGGGCGTACAGTATCCCCGGCAGCAACAACGCGGCCCTCGATTTCGTTCCCTATCCTTCTGTACCGGTTCCCGGGGCACTGCTCCTGGGCGTGGTCGGTTTCTTAGGCGTCGCCCGAGGCCGGCTACGACGCAGGACGATGTAGTATAGAGCATCGGCAACGTCTGCATCCCGCCCTTCGACCCCGCCGACGAACACTTCGATTAGCCCCCGAGCCCGCGCCGTCGGAAACACGAATATCGAAACTCGAAACCCCAAACAAATCCCAATGACCCAAGCCACGATGTCGCAAACCGCCCCAGGCAGGATTCACAATGAGCCCGGAATTCACCTTCCGCGGCGGTATTCAGTACAAGGACCCCGGTCCTCGTGGTAGAATGGAGCCATGGATCGCACGGCAGTCAAGCTGTATCACATGGACGAATACGATGAGGCCAAGGAGGACCTTCGCTATTGGCTCATCCGCCCGCCCGAAGAACGCCTCGACGCGGTCGATGAGCTGAGACGTCAGGTCTATGGAGATTCCCAACGACTTCAAAGAGTTGCTCGAGTTATTCAACAAGCACAAGGTTGAATACCTCATCGTCGGCCGCTACGGTCGGACCCCCGTCCACTTCATCAGCCGCGACGACTTCATCACCAACAAGAAAGCCACCGGCCGCCTCAAAGACGCCGCCGACCTCGAAGCCCTCGGCGAACAGTAGGACCACACCGGCTGAAGCCTCGGACTCGCGCGCATCGGCCACACGCACTTCTCAAGCCCGGACCCGCACCCGCCACCGCCTTTGTCATGTTGAGCGGAGCAACGCGAAGTCGAAACATCTGGCCATAGAACACCAGAAATGCCTCGCTGCTCGGTCGACGGCTGGGGGCAGATAAGGGAAAAGTGGGCCGGCGGACAGAAAAGCACCGTCGGGGGTTTCGGGGTTCGATGGGGCGGTTCGCCTGAGCGTTGGCAGGGCATGCCCCCGGCCGGCCGCCGGAGGGGGAAGGCGGCCGGGTGGGCGCTATGGGGCGGGCCGGGCGGTCAGTCGGCGTCGGGCTGCTCGTCCTCGGAGTCGTCCGCGCACGGGCGGCAATCCTGGCTCTGGTAGACGACGACCGTGGCGCTCTGGGTCACGACGGCCGAGCCGCCCTCGCTGGTGCTGACGGAGGCGTATTGGACGCCGCCGACGTACTGGCTCTGTGTGCCGCAGTCGTTGGTCTGGGTCTGGCCGGCGACGCCGCCCTGAAGCCCGACGGCCGATCCGTCGCCGGAGCTGGCCACGACCTGACTCATGCCGGCGGTCATGCCCTGCTCCTGCCAGTCGTCGTCGCCGTCCTGATACCCGGCGGCCCATTCGGTCTGAACGACGAGTCCGACACCGGTCGTCCCGTCGGTATCGGCGTACTGGAACCCGGCCGCGTCGGCGTTCGAGCCGTCGCTATAGGAGGGCCCCGTGGTGAAGCCTCCCAGTCGAAACGAGTCGTTGGTCAGCAGGCCCGCCCAGAACTCGGCGGCCGGGGCGGCAGCGGCCAGGGCCAGCACCGCAGCCATGAGAAACCACATTCCCTTACGCATCGCTCACTCTCCTTGTCACTGTACGCCCCTCCCCCGCCGGACGAACGCCGCACCGGTCGCCGACCGGTCGCGCGATGGCTGCGCACCGCGGCGGGCGGACAGGGTCGAAAGCGTGAAATGGCACTTCGGAACGGGAACGGCACAAGCCGGCTCGGCGAGCAGGCCCTCGCCTGCAAAACAACCTCTGCGACCGATCTGTACACGGCCATCGGCAGCCCCCCGGTAGCTCGGTCCCCCCGAGCGTCGGAGTCTCCCATCGCCGGGAGAACGCAATGATACACCGGCTCTACGAGCAGACATTAGGAGCCCCGCAATGCCTGTCAAGGGGAATCTTCCGCCGGAGGCATCATCAATTCTGATGATACGCCCGCCGGGCGCTCCGCCCCGCCGAGAGCCGCAACGGCGGGCCTGCGCCCAAGGCGATGGGCCCAGGATTTCCAGGGAAAGGGGGTTTACAGGGTCCGGAGGCCGTGGTAGAATATGGGTTTGTGGCGCCGATGTAGCTCAACGGTAGAGCACGGCTTTCGTAAAGCCGGGGTTGAGAGTTCAAATCTCTCCATCGGCTTTTTCTCTCGCGGAGGTGGCTCGTGCAAAAGGAAGCAGCCATGGAATCATACGAGGAGAGTCCTCCCCTTCCATTGCCTGTCGGCAACTCGGCCCGGGCAGCGTCTGTGATCCTCTGTGCCGGCGTCGGCCTGGTCCTTCTCTGTGTCTTTGTGGATCGCGTCTTTGACTTGCAGAGCCACGGGGTGGAGGGTGTTCGCGTTTTTGTCGGTGGTGCGGGCCTGCTCGCCGTCTACCTGGCGGCGCCTCTGCTCGGTCTGATAGCCGTATCGTCGGCACGGGCCTGGAGGCAGGAGATCGTCGCCGCAGCCATCCACGAGCATCGGTCGGTTCGGACGATGGCCCGGCGGTACATGGTCGCGGGCTTGCTGTTTGCCGCCATGCCGCTCGCGGCCTTGCTTGCGAGCATCGGCGGGGGCAGCCCGTTGCAGTATGTGCCGCTGTCATGGCGGGTCGTCAGTCACGTGGTCATCACCCTGCTGGGTTTGGCGATGGGATGGACCTCACTGCGGCTGTTCTGGAAAATCCCGGATGCGAGGCTCTTGCGGATGGCTTCCCTCTGCGCCGTCGTGATCGGCGCAGCGTCCGTCGCCGACGCATTCGGCCTGATCGGCGTCGGCTCGTTTCTGGGGCGGCGGTTCTATGCCGTCACGAGGCAACAGACGTTTACCGGCGACTCGGACCGGCTCGAACGAACGGTCGTCGTCGCCACGCTCGATTGCCCCTGCCCCGGCGGCAAGAACGTGATCTGGTGCTCGTCGTTCCAGTTGGCGTGGAACGAAATTCGCGACAACGTGATCGCTGCCCCGCTCGAAGTGCTTGGGGCCGAAGACCTCGCCGCTCGCCTGAACCGAGCCGAGTCATCCCGTGCGGACCTTGAGCCTCGATCGGTCTACGCCGCTGCCGGCTGTCTGAAAGACGGGATCGTCGAGACCATCGAGAGGGACATGGCCGCTCGATTCCCGTCCCGTTCGCTGCCGGACTTTGGCCAGACGGTAAGCGATCCCAATGCTATCGTGGCCTATTCCTATCTGACCGCGAACGTGCCTTTCACGCATCCGTTTCGGCAGGTCGATGAGGGATTCACCTTCATCGACTCGCAGGGCACGGAGACGACCGTGAGCGGCTTCGGCCTGTGGGAAGCTTATCTGTCGCGATACGAGAGGATTTGCGATCAGGTGGAGATCCTCTATGTAGGCTGGGAGGACCCGAATCGGCCCTACGGCCGGATAGAAGAATACGCGCTGGACCTGTGCCGGCACAGTCAGCCGTACCAGGTGGTCGTCGCGATGGTCGAGCCGAAGGGCACGCTGGCGGAGACCTACGAGCACATTCAGCGCGGGACCGAGCAGTTCAAGGAGCAGAGAGACTACAGTCACGCCCGATGGTTCCAGGGGGGCGACACTCTGCGCGTGCCCGATATGTTCTGGCGCACCGACCACCGGTTCACCGAACTCGTTGACACAATGGTCGCCAATGTGAGATGGCCCATCGTCGAGGCAATGCAGACGATCGAGTTCCGGCTGGATCGGTCGGGCGCCATGCTCGAAAGCGAGGCATTCCTGGCCATTGAGAAGGCGGAGCCCCGCGAGTTCCGCTTCCACCGTCCGTTTCTGATCTACATGAAGAAGCGGGATGCGGACCGGCCGTTCTTCGTGATGTGGGTGGACAACGCGGAATTGCTGGTCGGCCAATAGGGCACGCACGCCCGGGGATTCCCCTGCAGGGCCCGCCGCAAAGACACCGGCGGCGGGAACCGTGAGAGAGTGTACAGGCCTTCTTGTCATGTCGAGCGGAGCAACGCGAAGTCGAGACATCTGGCCAGAGACCGAACAGGCACCTTATCCGCGGCCAGATTCCTCCGCTCCGCTTCGCTCCGGTCGGAATGACGACGGTGTGTGCCGCACTTCGTGAAGATCTGCCTACAGGCGGGAATCGCACTTGAGGGCGACGGGTTGCGAATTCCGGGCTGGCGTTGCGATCCGGGTTGCGGTATGTTATGTGGCGCGGGTGATGGCACAATCGCAGAATTGGGCAGGAGATCCGACGATGGACGCACAGCCGAAACGCCCGACCGAGGATACGACGCCTCAGGCGCGGCAGGCGCAATACGAGATCTATCGAACGATGCCGGCCGCACGGAAGCTCGAACTGGTCTTCGAGACGTACCACACGGGCCGTCGGCTCGCGATAGCCGGGATCAAGATGCGAAACCCGCACGCCAACGAGGAGGAAATCTGGCATCTCTGGGCCCGGCAGCATCTCGGGGCCAAATCGTACGACATCGCCTATGGAGTGATGAGCTATGAGTGAGCTGCGCGAAATCCAGGTCCTCGAGCGGCTGGCCGAGGTGCTCGACTCGCTGGGCATCCCCTACGCGATCGGCGGCTCCATCGCCAGCAGCGTCTACGGCACGGTGCGCTTCACACGCGACGCCGACATCGCGGTGCTGCCCTTCGCGGCCGCGGCCGACAGGTTCTACGCGATGCTCAAGGACGAATTCTACGTCAGCGAGGAGGCGATGCAGCAGGCGTTGAGCTGCTGCGGCTCGTTCAACATCGTCCACTTCGAGACCGCCTTCAAGATCGACCTGTTCCTGCTGGGCCCGAGCGAGTTCGAGCAGCAACTGCTGGTCCGCAGCCGGATGGTCCGCCTGGGCGAGACCCCCGAAAGCGACCTGTGTTTCGTCTCGCCCGAGGACGTCATCCTGCTGAAACTGCGCCGCCTGAGCGAATCGGACGCCTTCGAGGAGAGCCAGTGGGGCGACATCCTCGGCGTGCTGGCGATCCAGGGCCGCGCCCTGGATTTCGCACGTCTGACCGAAGACGCGAGAATCCTCGGCGTCGAGGAGCTTTTGGAGCGAGCCATCGCCGAGGCGCAGACGTACGTGTGACTATGAATCTCGATACAAAACATGATGCTCTTCGGAACATCCTAAACGATCTGGGCAAAGTCGTCGTTGCGTTCTCGGGGGGCGTGGACAGCTCGCTGCTGCTGAAGGCGGCCGCCCAGACGCTGGGGCCGGATAACGTGCTGGCCTGCATCAGCGCCGGGGTTTCGGAGCCGAGCCATCAGCTCGCGCGGGCGGCCGCGCTGGCCCGCGATATCGGCGTCGAACTGATGACGGTCGAGACGGACGAGCTGGAAGACCCGAACTTCGTGGCCAACCAGGCGGACCGCTGCTTTCACTGCAAATCGCACTTGTGCCGGACGCTGCTGGATGTTGCGGCCGAGCGCGGGTTCAGTCACGTGGTCTTCGGGACCAACTACGACGATCTCGACGACTTCCGGCCGGGCAACCGGGCCATCGAAGCGTTCGAGATTCGTTCGCCTCTGGCGGAGGCGAAGCTGACCAAAAGCGACATCCGCCAGCTCAGCAGGCAGCTCGGCCTGCCCACCGCCGACATGCCGTCGTCGCCCTGCCTGGCGTCGCGGATCAGCTATGGCCTGGAAGTGACCGCCGAGCGGCTCAGGCAGATCGATGAGGCCGAGGCCTTTCTACGAGATTCGGGTTTCGTCGAGTTTCGCGTCCGCCACCACGACGAGGTCGCCCGCATCGAGGTGCCGCCTGCCGAGATCGCCCGGCTGGCCGTCGAGCCGCTCCGTTCCCAGGTGGTGGACAAATTCAAGGGCCTTGGTTTTCGCTATGTCGCCCTGGACCTTCAGGGTTTTCGTTCCGGCTCGCTGAACGAGGCGCTCTCGGAGGAAGAGAAGCAAACCGGTCTGCAAATGTAACGTACCATTCTCGCTGGAGGAACTCATGCAATCGAATGCCATGTCACAGACTCGCAGAATGTCACGTCGTACCGTTCTTTCAATCGCCCTGATCGTCTGCTTCATATGGCCCGTCTGTTCGGTGTTGGCCGTCGGGGCCGACGGCGGCAAGAGCGAACTCCACGTGATGAGTTTCAACATCCGCTACGGGACCGCCAACGACGGGCCGGACCACTGGAAGAACCGCAAGGAGCAGGTCTGCGAACTGATCGGCCGCAGCGACTGCGACCTGATCGGCCTGCAGGAGGCCCTGCGGTTCCAGATCGACGAGATCCGTGCCGCCGTGCCCGTCTACGGCGAGATCGGCGTCGGACGCGAAGACGGCAGGACCAAAGGCGAGTACAGCGGCATCCTCTATCGCACCGACCGCCTGATCGTGGCCGAGGCCGGAACGTTCTGGCTGTCCGACACGCCCGAGGTTCCCGGCTCGATGACGTGGGGCAACCGGATCACGCGCGTCTGCACCTGGGGCCGGTTCATCCACAAGCCATCGGGCCAGGCCTTCTATCACTTCAACACCCACTTCGATCACCAGTCGCAGCCGTCGCGCGAGAAGGCCGCCGTGCTGCTGGCCCGGCGCATTCGCGACCGCCAGCACCCCGACCCGGTGGTCGTCACCGGCGACTTCAATGCGGGCGAATCCAATCCGGCCGTCCGCTATCTCAAGGGCGACCTGGACCTGGACGGCAAGACGCCCATCCCGTTCGTCGATTCGTTCCGGCTCCTGCACCCCGAGGCGACCGAGGTCGGCACGTTCCACGCCTTCAAGGGCACCCGCACGGGCGAGAAGATCGACTACATCTTCGTCCAGCCCGACGCCAAGGTCCTGGAGGCCCGCATCTGGCACGACAACGAAGACGGCCGCTACCCCAGCGACCACTTCCCCATCACCGCCAGGCTCGTCCTGCCGGAGTGAGCTGAGTCCGACATTGGGAAGACCTATGATGCGGTTTGCTGGACATGTCTATAAGGACAACAGCCATTGGCTGGCGGAGACCCCCTCGCTGGGGTACATGACGACGACCTCGTCATCGCTTAGGCCAGATTCAGGAAGGATGCCCGAGGGTTCCCGTGCCTGCGTTTGTCACCCCGAGCGAAACGAAGTGGAGCCGAGGAGCCTGCCCTGAGCCTGCCGAAGGGGTCTGGCCGCCAATGGGGTGCATGCGCAGTCTCTGGCCAGATGTTTCGACTGCGCTGCGCTCCGCTCAACATGACAAATCCGCGAACCCATTGTGGAACATGCAAGACGGCTGGGCGACTGGGGCGGTCTGCTTTTCATTCGCGAGGACTCCGCATCCGAAGAGGCCTCTGGACCTGGGGCGGGGTTTCGGGTATACTGGTGCGGCTAAGTTCTTTTGATTCTTTGTGTTGTGGGACTCTATGGGATTACCGACCGTGGCCATTGTGGGCCGGCCGAACGTGGGCAAGAGCAGTCTGCTCAACGCGCTGGCCGGAGAGATGATCAGCATCGTCGAGCCGACCGCCGGCGTGACGCGCGACCGCGTCAGCACGTTCATCAGCCGGGACGACAGGTATATCGAGCTGATCGACACCGGCGGCTACGGCATCGTCGATTCCGACCAACTCAGCGACCATATCGAACGGCAGATCTTCCAGGCCATCGGCTCGGCGACCCTGGTAATCTTCATGGTCGATATCCGCGACGGCCTGACGCCCCTCGACGAGAAGATCGCGCAACTCCTGCGCCAATACAATCTCGACGTCATCGGTGTGGCCAACAAAGCCGACAGCGCAAAGATGTTCCCGGCGGCAGGAGAGTTCGTCCGGCTGGGCTTCGGCGAGTTCCTCTGCATCTCGGCCGAGAACAACCTCAACAAATCGGTGCTGCTCGATCGGATCTTCGAGCGACTGGCGGACCATGAAGGCATGGAGGCCCCGCCGGAACCGATCATGAAGATCGCCATGGTCGGCAAGCGAAACGCGGGCAAGAGCTCGATGGTCAACGCCATCGCCGGCACCGAGCGCGTCATCGTCAGCGAGATCCCCGGCACCACCCGCGACGCGGTGGACGTGCGAATCGAAAAAGACGGCAAGACCCTCATCGTGATCGACACGGCCGGCGTTCGCAAGAAGGGCAAGATGGCCGACAATATCGAGTTTTACAGCAATGTCCGCGTCGCCCGCTCGATCCAGCGGGCCGACGTCGTCTGGTTCCTCGTCGACGCGACCGTTCCCCTGAGCCAGGTGGACAAGAAGCTGGCCCGGCAGATCGCGGAGGAATACAAAAGCTGCATCATCGTCGTCAACAAGTGGGACCTGGCCAAGGATGTTGCGGCTACCGGCGACTACGAAGACTACCTGACGGCGAAGCTGCCCGTGCTGAAGTACGCCCCGATCGCCTTCACCACCGCCACCGCCAGCAAGAACATCCAGGGCGTTCTGGACCTGTCGGCCGAACTGTTCAAGCAGACCACCACCCGCATCGGCACCGGCCGGCTCAACAAGGCCTTCGAGATCATCCGTGACGAGCGAACCGGCGCCAAACGCACCGGCGCCGCTTGGCCCCGGGTCTACTACGCCACGCAGGTCGCGACGAACCCCGTGACCATCCTCATGTTCGTCAACAACCCCAAGCTCTTCGACGAGAACTATCTTCGATACGTCGCCAGCCGGCTCGGGGCCCTGCTGCCCATCGGCGAGGTCCCCGTCCGCCTGTTCGTCCGCTCCCACCGCAGCGAGGCCTCCAAGCGGAAATCCCGCGCGGCCCGCCGTTGAGTTTGCAGGGGCCAAGCATGCTTCGCCCCCACCCCGTCCTATCGGGCGCACGATAGACAACCGGTTCGTAGTGACGCCGCAAGGCGCTCCGTTCATAGTGGCCCGCCCCGGCGGCCTTCTCTCCGTCGAACGCCGCAGGTAGGGGCGACGTCCGCCAGAGGCGGATCGCTCTTACGAACACACGACAAACAGGCGCGCGATGCAATGCACGCCACACATACCCACCCAAGCCCATCCGCATCGGCCTCCACACGAGTGCGATTCTACAGAACGCCCAACCACGTCACACGGAGAACCGACTCCCAAAAAAGTACCGGACACCTTTAATTCGCTCACGGATCAATCTGCGGGTCTGCACCCACGCCCCCGCCAAGGAGCCCCAGGAAACGCCCCCACAGGTGCGCCGTTTGTCCTCATCTGCCGTGCGCCTGTATCAGTGCGTCAATCGCTCTGTCAACGGCATCTGGGTAATGTCTGTAGTCGTCCTCGTAATACCACAGGCCGTCCAGCAGTTTGCGCTGCGCCTCTTGCGGTCTTTGTCCCTCATATCCCTCAGGAGATGCCCATACCCCGAAAGGATGCCATCCGCTGAACATGGAGAGTCTCACCGTCCCGTCTGTGTTGACCATCACCTCACGTGGCCGCAGGGCCCGGATCGGCCTCGGCAGAGATCGTCCAGAGAAGACTCCCACCTTATAGACGCGGGCCTCGCGCCCGCCCTTTGGCATTTGCGCCGAAAGCTCGCGGCAGGCTTTCAACAACGCCTCGTGATCGGTCCTGCAGAAGATACGCACCTGCTTGCTCTCGATGCGCCACTCCAGAAAGCGAAACAGCCATGACGTGGGGATCGGCAGGCAAAACGACGCCACAACGATGGCGGCGAAGATCATCGCAGATGCCACCAGAACTACTTTGCTCGCCTTTCGCACTCGGTCATCCCTCCTATCTCAACTGTAGTATTCGGTGCGTACGGTGGCGTACTGGGTGGGCACGCCGGTCTCTGCCTCGATCCTATATGCCATATTCCGCGTCATCTTTCCGGCAGTATGGTAGTGCGGGTCAGGCGCTGAGTCAAGGGAAAGGTCGGTGGGAGCCACACAGCGGGTGTACTACGTGTTTGTAGGTAGATTCCTGCCAATTCCAGGAGGGGATCCTGTCATTTCGACTAAGGGCGAAGCCCGCACGGAGAAATCTGGGCGGGGATAAGGCATTGTCCGAGTCGCAGCCAGATTCCTCCACTGCGCTGCGCTCCGGTCGGAAAGACAAAATCGACTGCGGCGCCCCCGTGAATATCTACCCATCTACCCACACACGTGAAGTGCACCTCCACACAGCCACGCTTCTGCACATTCCTCGGACCCCACCGGGCCTGGACGGTTCTCACGCGAGATCCGCCAGCAGGTTGCCGATCTGCTCGGGCGAGGGGAGTTGACCCTTCAACTCCCTGGGCAGACGCCTGATGATCCGGCTCGAACTCGCCCACCTTCAGCTCGACCGCCACGAGGCATCGTAGCCGTCGGTGAAAGAGCAGCAAATCGACGGAGTATTCCCGTCCGTCCACCTCAAGGCGATACTGACGGCCGACGAATGCGAACAGGCCGCCCATGACTCGCAGGAATCCCTCGATGCGCGAGACCATGGCCCGCTCCAGTTCACGTTCGGCGCGCGGTTCGCCCAGTTCAAGGAAGTCGAACGTGTAGTCGTCTTTCACCGCCAGTTCCGAATATAGAACTCGCGTTCGAGAGGGTCCTTGCACCGCTGGATGATGACCAGATTGTGCGTCCAGGCGATTTGTGCAACCAGGGGCTGCACTTTTCGATTGCCGCGATAGCCTTATTGACGACTCGAAGGGCCTCATATTGTGCCGAGCGAACCCGCTCCCTGATTTCCGCCAGGAGTCGTCCGTATTCCGACGCGGTGGTCTTCGGCCCTTCCACGGCGCGCTTCGCGGACACCGGCTGCTTCCTCATCCGTTGCGTCATGCGGCAAGTCCTCCAACCTCGATTCACACCGGCAGATGCGCGGCTTGCGGGGGTTTCCATCCGTTCGTCACAGGTTCGCCCACACCATCTTGCTGGTGGTATTATAGTCGCGGAGGGGCGCAAGCCCACGCGGAAGAAGCCCCCCCGACGGTGGGGTCTCCGTGCGGATTTTGGGGCAAGGTCTATTGCGCGAACAGAACCACGTGTGGCAGCCTCAAGCTCGAAGAGCTTGGGGATGGTTCTTCGGATTGGCTGACTTCTGGCATCCGCGAGCAACCAAGACCACCATCCCCAAACGCTGCGCGTTTGAGGCTGAAGGTATAAAGAGACGCAATTCTTTCGTAGAGTTACGGTACGTTTGTTGGACAGAACCGTGTAACCCTAATCGAAAGGAATTGCGTCATGGTCAACCATTATATTGGAGCGGACGTGC
>Ga0209312_1002358_pt1 | contig 12436 bp, 10 predicted proteins | sample BioC13SIPDNA_4_FD_185744 | JGI IMG/M metagenome (GOLD analysis project Ga0209312, IMG submission 185744) | Anaerobic biogas reactor microbial communites from Washington, USA - Biogas_R1_B C13 SIP DNA (SPAdes) (version 2) | ecosystem: Engineered > Bioreactor > Anaerobic > Unclassified | place... | reverse complement strand
AATCGTCAGGTCACGATGACTTGAAATAAAACGGGTATACATTCTCATGTTAAAGAAACCGACATTTGGAAAAGCGGCTTTTGTGTAAAAACCATATACCTCAAGTTTTATTTATAACTATAATTGGCAAAAATACTTGAAAAACGTAACTTATATGATATACTGAAAATGTAGTCCATATTTAGCGGAATAACTGCGGTTGGGGGATTTTGCCACATTTGCAGCGCGCGGTATGGTAAATACATATCAATATTATAAACATCTTTCGGAGGATTTTTTGTAACAAGCCTTTCAGTTGTCAGATAATAAGCGGACAGTTTTAAAGTGGGGTTTACAGTGGAAACGACAGCAAGTATCGAAGAACTGAATACGTCGCCATCTACCGGCATTGAGATTACGAGCGACGGCGCTGTTGAGAAGTGCAGGCCGCCCTTTGAAACCAATTGGCTGGCTGTCTTGGCGCACAAGCTTGGTATAATAGCGTCGAAAGAGACCGACCTCAAGACATTTTCTATTACCGGCAGTCCTCTTTGTGAGGACGAGCTGGACTTTTTGGATGTCCTTTCGGACAAAGCCAAGACATTCGTCGATGCTATGGATGCGGTTGAGTCAGCCCTTACCGCGCGCGAGGCGGCCGCAGCCGCGCGTGAAGCAGCGGCGGGCGCAGAGGGGGAAACAGCGGAAGCAATAGAAAAAGCTGCGGACGAGGTCGAGGAGAGCATCCCCGAGCCGGAGCCGTTTTCCTCGGATATGTCCATAGACGTCCATATAAGCCGCGACCTGGTAACGGCATATTGCTGCATTTTCCCTCCCATCGGCAGAGGACAGAGCTTGTCTGCCGAGCAGCTCTATACCCTTGTGGAAGAAAACGGCGTCAAATACGGAGTTGACGAAGCTGTTATTCAAAACGTTCTGGACTCCAATTCTGTGCTGAAAATTTTCGTTATAGCAAAGGGAGTAGCCAAAAAAGACGGTGTTGACGGCGATATCCGGGACCACTTTCCGAGAGAACAAAAAATAAACATTGCTCAAAAAGACGGTCAGCTTGTTGATTACAAGAACTTGAACTGGCTCCAAACCGTTCACGCCGGTGATATAATCTGCGACATTATAAAGCCCGAGCCTCCGGAAAACGGCATTGATGTCAGAGGAATCGAGATAAAAGCCGTTCCCGGGAAAAAGCTTAAAGTTCCGGCGGGTCAGAACACCTCTATTTCAGAGGATGGTCTGGCGCTTGTCGCCACAAGCGACGGGCAGCTCACCTTCAAGGGCGGCGCCTTCCGTATCGATCAAATCGTAAACATAGACAGCGATGTCGACAACTCCGTCGGAAATCTTGATGTCATCGGCTCCATAAACGTCAAGGGCAATGTCACCGAGGGTTTTTCCCTTACTGCAACAGGAGATATAGTTGTGCGCGGAATCGTCGAGGGCGCATACCTCAAGGCGGGCGGGAACATCCAGATATTCCACGGTATGAACGGCAACCTCAAGGGCAAGCTTGAGGCGCGCGGTAATGTTACCAGCAGATACCTTGAAAACTGCAGCGTTTTCGCAGGAGGGCTCGTAAAGTCGGACAGCATAGTAAGCTGCACGGTGGTCAGCCACGACAAGGTTTCGGTCCAGACCGGCAAGGGTGTGATCATTGCCAGCAATGTCACCGGCTTCAGAGGCATTGAGGCGAAGACAATCGGAAATGACCGCAACCGCCTTTCAAACCTCACTGTCGGCTCCGATCCCACTCTGCTCGAGGAACTGCAGCTGTTAAAGACCGAGGTCGCGGAGATGGGAAAAAAGCTCGAGGAAAACGAAAAGAATATCCGCTATCTCGAGAGCGCGACCGAGCTCGACTCACAATACCAGCAGCTATTGAGCAAGCTCAAGCTGGACAGTACCGTCGATAAAATGAAGCTCTCCAAAAAGGAACAGCGCATTATAGCTATATCGCAGCTTTTGAGCGACGTCTCCGCCCAGATCACTGCGACGGATATATATCCCCCGGTCAATATAACTATGGGCAACCTGAAGCTGAATCTTACACAGCCGGAGCGTATGTGCCGTATATACAAATCCGAGGGCGAGATAACAGTCGGGAAAAAATAGTATACTTAGCACAGTATAAGCAGGGCAGACCTTTTGGTCTGCCCTGCTTATACTGGCCTCAAAGGGCTGCAGATAAAGCAACCGGCGGCAAATAACTGTTGCGGGAATTGACTTTCGACGTGTTTGTACATATAATATTTGTAATTATTATGTCGAGACAACACCGCAGCGGGATGTGAACAGTCCGCCCTATCCCAGCGGCACCGCTGTCCGCCTTTCCGGCACCTACAACAATTGGCTTGAGGACATTTGCTATGAAAAAGAAAATCCTGATGGCGTCCGCCGTTATCGTTATCCTTGCGGCGATCTGTTTTATTGCCGTTACTTCTCACAGGCAATCGGCTCCCGTTTCAGTTCCAGAAAGCGGTGGAACGGTAAACGCCGCTGTTCTCTACAGCGAAAGAGCCGACACGGATATATATCAGGATGCGCTCTCTCTGCTTGAACAGTCACTTATGCCAAACCTGAAGGTAAAGGCCATAAATATCGACGGGGATTTCTCTCTTGACGGTCTGGACATCATATATCCCGATAGCTCTATTATGCAAAGTCCAAACAGTGCCGGGGCAAAGAATGATATTCTCTCATTCGCGGAAGCGGGAGGCGCCGTATTCCTGACCAACGACTTTCACGATTTCTTTGGAGAGAGCTTTATTGGCGCATCCGAATTCAAAAAAAACGACGCTTTCCCGCAAAACCTAAAATTTCCGAATATAGGCGATGACTATACCGGTATGCAGGGCATAATAAGCGACTTTGCGGCACTCTACCCTGCGGACACGACCTTTGAGCGCTGCTCTCAGTATGACTACGGCTATGCCGTCTTACCCAAAACGGCCTTGTCCGTCGTACAGATGGACGGTCTCTCTCTCTACACCATGAACAGATTCGGAGAGGGCTACGTCTTCTTCACAAATCCGCTTTTGCCCAACGCTTTTTCGGTCACGGGCACAGAAATGGTGAGCCGGAACGATAAACAGGTCTCATATTCCGCCACCACCTCAAGCGCCAACCGCACTATATACAGCGCCTTTGCCGAATTTGTCAGCAAGCAGAAATACGGCTTCAGCCTCGAGCGGGTCTACGGCTGCTTCGGCAGACCCTCTATGGCGTGGGAGCTGCATTTTGAAGAGATCACGGGCTATAAAAACAACAGCGGAGTTTTATTTGCGGAGCTGGCAAAGGAAAACTGCCAGATCCCCTCATATTCCGTAGTGCGCAACGCCTATACGTGGTTTTTGCGCAGCGAGAGCATAAGCTATATGCCGGGCGAACAAAACGCCGGCTTTGCTCAGGACTATTATGAGAACGCCTATTCCAGTGGTAAGCATGTCGTCGCGGACGGCAGGTGGCTCACCTTTACCGAAAAAGCCGACGGCGGCAGTTATTTTGTAGACTATCCCGAAATTGACCTCTGCGCCTATCCCTTTGTGGACGACCTGAACGGCGACAGCTATCCGGACATAGTCTCCGGCTCCTCGGACGGCAGGATCTACCTTTGCGCGGGAACCGCCGGCGAGGGAAACCTCACTGTAGAGACCCCAAAGCCTATAACAGCAAGCGACGGTACGGAGCTATCCGTCTCCGGACAGTCCTCCCCCATCTTTGCGGACATCGACGGCGACGGGGTCAGAGACATCGTATGCGGCAGCGGCAGCGGTGCTGTATATGCCGCGAAAGGAACAAAAAGCGGAAGCTTTGCGCCGTTTAAGCTTTTGCTGCAGACCGGAATTTCCGGTCTCTGCTTTCCCGAAACAGGTGACCTGGACGCGGACGGTAAAACCGACCTTCTGGTCGGCTCCGACGAGGGCAGACTTATCTGCTATTTCGGAGAGAGCGCCACGGGCCTCGTTTTCGATGCGGACAGTCCTAAGGATCTCTCCGCTTCGCTTGAAGGTCTGGGCACATGGCTTGCTCCCCGCCTGTTCGACCTCAACGGCGACGGGGCCTCAGAGCTATATATCGGCACCTTTGACGGCTATATCGCAAAAACACGCTACTCTGGCGGCGCTCTTGAGGAGCCTTCATACCTCACCTCCGCGGAGATGAACTACAAGGGCAACAATAATATTAAATTTGGGAACAACTGCGTACCCTTTTTTGCCGATATTGACGGCGACGGCGTTGCAGACCTTATCTGCGGCTGTCTGGAATACGGCATGGCATATCCCATCGACTCCCCCTACTTTCCCTATAGGGGGGAGCTAAAAAAACAGCTCGACTACTTCCGCAAAAACGACCTTTTTGTCGAGCCCCACTTTCTCACCAACGCCTACGCCTCAACAGAGCGGGAGAGGCATGAACTGCAGATGCACCTTGACGCGCTCGAGAGCTATGGTATTCCGAGGGACAGCCTTATGGGCACAAATCAGCACACTTGGCACATCAGCAGCCACGAGCTGCCCCAGAGCTTTCTGAGCGCCTATGACCAAGGTCTTTTATGGAATTCGGGCTTTGAACCGTCCAGAAGTACCGCAACGCCGCAGGTCAGCGCCGAGAACGTTATTGCCCTGCCTTTTTTCCTCACCCGCGACGGCAAAAAAACCACGCTGATACAAAACAACTCCGTCGTCCTCTACAAGGGCGACGAGTGGACGGATACTTCAGCCAGATACGGTACGCCGGTCTGTCTTTACTACCACTGTGATTTCATATACGCTGACGACGCCGAGGCAAAGAAAATGGTCAATGTAGCGGCGGACTTTCAGAGAAAGCACAGATATAATTTTGTCCGTGAGGACCAGCTCATGCTCGCCTCGGCTGCCGCCCAAAACCTTGTGATTTCGCCGAAATCAGCGGATAACAGCGGTAAAGCAGGGCTTGACGTCACCCTGATCCCCGCGCACATAAGTGAGGATTTCCCCCTGTATGACGAGCGCTATGCTATGTCAAGCGGCTATAAAATCAGCCTTGGAGATAAGCTCTCCGGAAAAAAGCTTGCGGTCGACGCCTCCGTCTGGTACCGGGACGGGAGCAGCTTTTTTGTCTCGGCGGACAGGCCCGTAAGGCTGTTCGAAACAGATAAAAAAGCTGAGCCGTCCCATCTTGAGCAGGTGAACGTTGCTGCTGAAATAACCTCTGCCGCGAAAGGTGTGCGGGTCAATTTTCTGGACAGCGGGATGCTCCAGTGCGTCGTCGCGGGCAAGGCCCGGACAGCCGACGCCGGCTGGAAAATCGAGGAGAGAGACGGTCATACGATATTCACGAAATTCGGCAAGGCCCAAACACTGACGATAACATATTAAAGGACAGGCTTTATGAACTCTGCAATTATGATGCTTGAAAAAACCGCGGAGCGCTTTCCAAACCGCTGCGCCGTGCGTGATGAAAACGACAGCTTTACCTTTTCAAAGCTTCGGGAAGCGGGACTTTCCGTCGCCGCCGCACTCATGAGGGACGCGGAGGGCAACTCCCCCGTCATAGTCTGGCTGCCGAAAAGCGCAAAGATGCTCGCCTGCTTTATGGGTGCTATGTATGCGGGCAGGCCCTATGTCCCCGTTGCCGAGGATATACCCGAAAAGAGGCTTCGTGACATTGCCGCAAACATAGGAGCGGGGCAGCTCATCACAAGCGGCGGGAACGCCAAAGCGCTTAAAAAACCAATAGAGGGCTTCTCCATCGTGCTCTGCGAGGATGCGCTTGAAGCCGAGCCCAAAGAGTCCGCCGCTCTTGCCGCCGTTTCCAAAGTTATTGACTGCGACCCGATATATATAATGTACACAAGCGGCTCAACCGGAGTTCCTAAAGGCGTCGCAATACCGCACAGAGGAATAATCGACTATGCCGACTGGGTTTGCGAGACCTTCCAATTTGACGATAACACCGTTCTCGGAAACCAGAGCGCCTTTTTTTTCGACAACTCCACACTTGACATTTTCTCTATGCTCAAGGTCGGCGCACAGCTTATAATAATCCCCGAGGTGCTCCACCGCTATCCGACAAAGCTGCCCGAATTTATATGTGAAAACGGTATAAACACAATTTTTTGGGTCCCGACGGTCCTGATTGCCGTCGCAAACTCCGGCGTGCTGGAGAAAACCAAAATGCCCTGTCTTAAAAAAGTACTTTTCTGCGGCGAGGCAATGCCGAACCGTCAACTCAACATCTGGCGCAAAAACTGCCCCGATATCCTATACGCCAACCTCTACGGCCCAACGGAGATAACGGACGTCTGCACCTACTATATAGTTGACAGGCCTTTTAAGGACTCCGACCCCCTGCCCATAGGAAAAGCCTGTCGAAATATGCGGGCAACTATCCTGCGCGAGGATAACACGCCTGCGGCGGTCGGAGAGACCGGCGAGCTCTGCATCTCCGGCAGCGCACTCACTCTGGGATACTGGAACAGTCCTGAAATAACCGACAGGGTCCTGATTACAAATCCCAACGTCACCGCCTACCGCGAGCCTCTGTACCGTACGGGCGATCTCGCATATATGGCGGAGGATGGGAACATCATATATGTCGGCAGAAGCGACAGCCAGATCAAACTGAAGGGGCTGCGCATAGAGCTGGGCGAGGCGGAGACAGCGGCAAAAACAGTGGACAGCATAAAAAACGCCTGTGTGCTTTTCGATGCCGACAGACAGGACATCGTTCTTTTTGCCGAGACTGATGAGGATATAAAACTCCGCCGCCTTAATTTGGAGCTGAAAAAGCTTATCCCCGCATACATGGCGCCTACACGGCTTGTTTGCCTGAAAGAGCTTCCCAAAACGCCCAACGGAAAAATTGACAGGGTACTGCTTAAAAAAACCTTTATAGAACAAAATTGACGGAGGAAACCCGAAATGACTGAGACAGAGAGAGTGTTATTTAATTATATTTCCGAGAACTTTGATATCGACAGTGACGACCCCGATTTTACAGTAGACGTAAATCTCTTCGACTACGGCTTTGTGGACTCGCTCGGTGCGACAGAGATCGTCGTTTTCATTGAGGAGCACTGGAACATCGAGATAACCCAGAAGGACCTGACGCTCTATCCCATGAATACCATCGCAGAAATAGCGGATGTGGTCGACTCAAAGCTCGGCGCTTAAAAAACACATGAAAATAATCAAAGCGAGGTGCGGAGCGAAGGCCCGCATAGCCCAACCGGAGGACAGCAATGACAATTCGCCCTGCAACACAAAATGACATAGAGGCACTTTTGCCCATCTATGAGAGGATGTACGGTACTCTCGCCTCTTTCGGTCTGCCCTTTAAGCTGGACACCGAGGAGCTGCCGAATGTACTGGGCGTTACGATAAAATCAAAGCTCTGCTATCTGGGGCTTGCCGAGGAGGACGGGAAGCTTCTGGGCTATGTTCAGGCCTCCATTGCAAAGCTCGACCGCAAATTAGGCTACGAGGGCGGGAATGCGATCGGAATTATAAACGATGTTTTTGTCGAAGACGAGGCGCGGGGTCTGGGTCTCGCCTCTGCGCTCTGCGAGAGTGCGGAAAACTGGATGAGAGAGAACGGCATAGCCCTGTCTCAGGCCCAGGTCCTCTGTAAAAACGGGCCTGCAAGAACTTTTTGGAGCAGCCGCGGGTACGGTGATCTGCATATTACAGTGTTCAAAGAGCTTTAGTGCGGTTGCTCTCTCGTCAATCTACGTATCCGTAAGGAGAAAACCGACCCATGTGGTATTTGAAAACCGACACGCTGCTGCTTTTGGCGGGCTTTGCGATTGTTTGCGCTGTTTTGCGCAAGCTCTCGGAAAAGCTGTGTAAAAAGCTGCCGATAAATTACATATTTCCGCTTTTAGAGCTTTTGATCCTGGGCCTCATAGATTTGGGGCTTCTGGCATTCTATGCGGCATACATGGCTCTGGGGCTGATGCTTTGCAGAGCACTGGAGAGGCCGCATAAGCCCATAATGTTCGGGCTGTTCTGTCTTCTTGCAATATCGCCCTTATTTGTGAGCCGCTCTGCAGTTTTCGGCTTTGAGCCGCGGTATCCGGCAATATTCATCGGGGTCGCCTTTAATATGCTGAAGCTTACGGACGCAATATTCTATGTCCACTACTCCGGAGAGCATATTGACGCACTGACCTATACAAATTACATGCTGTTTTTGCCGGTTTTCACCTCCGGACCTATTTTCCGCTATCGGGACTTCAAAAAAACCTATAGCAGCCCCGTGCCGCTCGACTCCTCAGAACTTGCAGAGGACGTCAAACGCATTATTAAGGGGCTTTTCAAAAAAGTCGTTTTGTTTGAGCTTATAATCATGCTCCAGACCCGTCTGCTCAGCATGGGGCAGCATCTTTATGTCAGCCTCGCGCTTACGTTTGTCAGCTATTTTATCCTTTACATGGACCTCTCGGGCTATAGCGACATTGCAATAGGCTTCGGCAGAATTTGTGGCTATAATGTCCCGGAAAACTTCAAAAAGCCCTGGCTTGCGCCGACCTTTACGCAGTTCTGGCGCTCATGGCATTCCAGCTTAAGCGACTGGATACGCGAGCACATCTATATCCTTCTGGTGAAAAAAAAGCTGAACAAGGCCAAATCCGCTCTTATAGCCCTCTTAACCATGGTAATCATGGCGCTGTGGCACGGCTTCAATATTCCGTATTTTGTTGTATGCGGTCTGTATCTGGGCGGACTGCTGGCAATTGAAAATCTACTGGGTAAAACCACCGTCAGCAAGAGAAAGACAAAGAGAAGCGTATACTATCTGCGCTGCTTTGCCGTCAATTTCCTGTTTGCGGTAAACACCCTTGTGTTCACGCTGCCCGAGGGCGAATTCCTCAATGTGCTGCGCGGCTTCATAAGGCTGTAGGGGGCGTTAAAGTGATCAAAAATGAGACAAACAAAGCCCCAAAAAAGGGCGGGCTGCTCTTCCTTGTGCTTCTGCTGCTGCTCTTTGTCCTCTGCGACGTGGTCTTAACGGTCACTGCGCCTGTTGCCGGATCAGAGCTGTTTTAAAAAGGGCGGGCTGCTCTTCCTTGTGCTTCTGCTGCTGCTCTTTGTCCTCTGCGACGTGGTCTTAACGGCCACTGCGCCTGTTGCCGGATCAGACCTGTTCTATAAAAACGACTACGAAAAGACCCTTGCCGCCCACGGCGGGAAAACGGAATATGACAGGGTATTCTATGGCAACTCCGTTGTTATTTCCGCATTTATAGAGGAGGAGAGCCGGAGCGGCTTTGTAAATTTCGGGCTGGATTACGGAAAGCTCTGCGATCTCGTCCAAATGCTGGAGAAGGGTATGCTGAAGGTAGATGACGAGCTTGTCATAGGTATGAACTACTTTGTGCTTATGGATACATTGGATACGAACCCGAGCTATCCGTGGCACAGAAATCCGCTTGAGCCGTATGCCTATTTCGAGCGTGACCGCATACACACACTCGTAAAGACAAGCTTTGAGGATCTCTTGAACGACGGAGGGCTATCCCCCGAGCACTACACGGACTTCTGCAAAACCGTTTATTACGGTATGATGGACGAGGCTCAGCTTCAGGAAAAGGTCGCCACGCACAGCGAGCTCTTCTGGAATCTGGGTATGGAAAACTACAGGGAAAACCTTGCAGCAATCGCCCCGCTTTGCGACTACTGCGAGAAAAACGGCGTCAGACTTCGCGTGCTTTGGATGCCGTGGTCTGATTATGTCCCGATCCCGGAAAATCCAAAGCGCGTACGCGCACTTGCAGACGAGGCCTTTGCGGAGCGCGGTATCGAAATCTACGACATGGAAGGCGCTATGCCGCGCGACTGCTTCCACGACTTAGCGCATCTCAACTACGAGCATGGCGCCCATGTGTTTACGGAGGAGATAGACAAATGGCTAAACACCTGAAAAAATCGGAAAGTCACCCCATAAGGTTTGCCCTCACGCTGGTTGCATACCTTATCATGCTTCTACTCATATGTGTCTTCTTCGACGGAAACGGAGCCTTTATCTACGAGGCATTCTAAAAAAACACAAACGCCTTTATTAAACAGCACATCAAAAAGGCGGGGTGCATGACTGTTGCGCAGTCATGCACCCCGCCTTTTTCTGCATGTAGCTCCCTTATCCCGCTGCCGACCTTGTTAGAAATGGCGGCCGATCCCGACACCGGGACCGACCGCCGGAGGCAAAGTGGGGGGCTTGTGTTGGCATCAAAGAACTTTGGACATAACTGTTTCAAGAAACTCGCCGATTTCCTGCTGTACCTCATCGCCGGACTTGTAGCGGCCGTCGATGCAGTCGACGTCAAGAAGCAGCGTGGGAATGCCGTAGTTCTCCTGGATATAGTCGGAAAGTATTTTTGTGGAGGCCCAGGTGTGCCTGCAGCCCACGTGTCCAAGAAATATAGAGGTGTTGATATTGAAGTTGTCCATGAGGTACTTGATCCTGTCGCAGTAGTAGTCTACAGGACCAGCAGCTCCATGTATCATCGGCAGGTCCATCATCTTCTGCGCCATGACCCTGTAACAGTCTTCGGGGTCGTCCAGATGTTCGTAAATATTGGCATGGTAATGACCGAGAACGTCCATAACGCAGACAGCCCCGTATTCCCGCTCAAGGTATCCGTACGTTTTGAGATTCGTCCAGAGCATATTTTGGAGGAAGAGCATTCGGTATTTTTCACCGTTCTGGCAGGCGCCCATCCCGAGATCAATCATCATCTGACCGAATTCAAGCTCTTTTTCTAGAAATGCAACCATTGCCGGGTCGGCAGCCTGGCCACTCATGCAGGCGTTCGTCACGAGTATAGTTCCGGGCAGCGGGCAGGGAGAGTGCTTTCTCAGATTGGCGCACTGCTCCAGAAGCTCGTTGGACTTGTTGGCGACCTTCAGGCTCTCCTTTACCCTATCCCAGTCCATCTTAGTCCCGGTTAGGTCTTCCATGAAACTTATGAATTCCTTAGTCTGCTGAGCAAGATATGCTATGCCGCGCTCATCCCTTCGGAAGGGCATATCGATGTTGAAAGTGGGACGTCCCCATAATTTCGACATAATAGGATAAGCGATTCGCGAAGAGTCGCAGGGTACGGTTGAAAAAACGAAAGCGTCCGGCGTTACGCCGTATTGATCCGTGAGAAGCACGCCCATCTCGACCTTGTCGAGCGCGCACATGCTCTGGTTGGTCTTTGCCTCGCAGGCGTCTATAAACTTTGCCGTCATATCCGTATTGGGCGCCGTGCTGAGAGGAAGCTGATCCAGATAGTAGGGCTGGCAGTCAAACGCGTATATGAGGTCGGCGGGAATAGGTCCGCCGAAAGCTATGAGCTTTTTGCCGTTTTTCTGGGCGTCCCGTATCTGTGCCCACTGCGCAACCTGTATGTCAAAAATCCATCTGCCGTCCGGATCCTTGTTCAGACAATGCTCAAGCTTGCTCTCGGCTGTACCTGCGATATATTCGAGAGTGCTCAGGCCGCCGCTGATAACTTCGGGTGCTCTGTCAACATAAGCCATTTTTAGTCCTCCTTTTCAACCATTTCAACAAATGCTTCCGCACGTATTTCGAGCTGGCCGATGTTTGCAAGTATCTCTTCTCTCTCAAGGTAGAGGACAGGAATCCCAGCTTCCTTAAGCATCGGTTCAAGGTATGTGTTCTCTCCGCCCCAGCACTCGCAGTTCTGCATCTTCTCATAGAGAAGGCCGTCAACTCTGTATTCCTTTGCTCTGTCCACGACAAAGCGGTGCAAGGCGTCGCGGTTGTCAATCATACGCGGGCAGACAATCCGATTCAGATAATAACTTGTAATGGAACCCATAACATCGCTGCTATCGGCCTTCAGCTCATCTCCGAAGCCCATACTGCTCAGACAGAGAGCGTCCGCAACTATGAGACCGCCCTTGTTTTCGACCGCCTCTACATACTTCGGGTTGTCAAGAGCGCTGCCTATTACCATAAGGCGCGCACGGTATCCCGAAACAGGCTTTCTGCTGGAGGCATCCGCAAGGAACGCTTTCAGGAGCTCTATGTACTCCTCGACTGGCATATTGGTAGAAGCGAGCATGATAGTCAGAGCTTCGGCGCCGGTGATTACAGGGTCTTCCGCCTTCTGGAGTTCAAGGAGCTGCTTAATAAGCCGGCGTTCCTCGTTATATACCTCAATGGATTTCAGTAATTTCTCGTCGGTGATCTTGTTGCCTGTGAGCTTCTCCAGAACATCTGCGAGTATCAGCAGTTCCTCCTTGTAATATGCCTTTGTTGTAGGGCTGCTCATTCGGGGCGCACCTATTTCGACAATGGTCTGCTCCTTACCAATTTTTTTTGCATACGCCTTCCAGTTGTCATATATCCTGACGGCCTGCATACATCCGTCGGACACGACGATACCGTCAAGGTCATATACTTCGTCGATCAAATACTGAAGAATCGATTTTGCAAAGCTGCAGCTGAATGT
>Ga0209312_1002350_pt1 | contig 12462 bp, 6 predicted proteins | sample BioC13SIPDNA_4_FD_185744 | JGI IMG/M metagenome (GOLD analysis project Ga0209312, IMG submission 185744) | Anaerobic biogas reactor microbial communites from Washington, USA - Biogas_R1_B C13 SIP DNA (SPAdes) (version 2) | ecosystem: Engineered > Bioreactor > Anaerobic > Unclassified | place... | reverse complement strand
ATAGGCCACAAACAAAGCCGCGATCAAGATCAGCATAAATTGGACAAACATCCTGATACCGCTATTTTTTAGCGCGATTGTAAATAGTAAAAACAATCCAAAAGAGAAGCTGATAACCAATATCGAATACCAAAAATGCTGATTTTCTGAAGTACCGATCAATTTATATTCCGCCCTGAGCAATAAAACAAGGATCAGATACCCGGGCAGAAACACAGCCCACCAAACCAGACTGCGGGTTGACTGCATTAAAACAATTGCCAAAATCAAAATCGAGAGAAAAGGCAGGGCAAGATTTGGCAGGATTTTATACAAGGAAAACTTTTCATCGTCCCAAAGTGGATGAATAGAAAAAGTCCAGATAGCTCCCACAGCTGCCAGGGCTGCAAGCATGAGCGGAATGAAACTAAAAAAATTAAGTCTGAACGCAATCCCAAAAATGTTGAGGAGCTCCGCGCTTGCCTCAGTTGGCAGCAGGTAAAGCATGCCAAAGCCCAAAGCCAGAAAGGCCAGCAGGATGCTGAATCGATTTCGATAGAGTCTCTCAGAAGGGCTGATTTCCATAGCAAGATTTTATCACCGAAGTAAGTTAAGGCATTATTCAGACGAGAAACTTATGCTTTCCTACGTGCGAAATATGGCAGTGAATGGTATAATTATAAGGTTATGAGATTTGTGATTCCGGCTCGAAAACAGCCAAAGATTATTGACGCGTTCAAAGCAGGCTATGAGACTCTGTCCAGGCATCTATACCTGCTTCTATTTCCTATTTTACTCGACATTTTCTTTTTGTTCGGCAAACGTTTCCTGATCAGTGAACAAATTGAAGGGTTCGTGAAATCCATTGTTTTACCAAACTCTGCTACAACCGAGATACTGGAATCCTGGCAAGAGCTGAGCAGTTCCTTGGTTGAAACGGTGCGGCACTTCAGTCTTACATCATTCTTACGCACCTATCCGATCGGGACCCCCAGTCTGCTATCCCACCGAAATTTGGCAGAAAACCCTCTAACCGTATTTTCAACCACTCAAATCACATCACCCTGGACTACCATCCTGTTGGTAATCTTATTCTCTCTGATTGGTTTTATCTACGGTGTCCTGTTTCTCCTGGTAATTAGGAATGCGGTTGTAGGTAAAACACAAACTGAACCGAAGCAAAGTTTAGTCAAAGACCTGGCATCATTGATCATGATCCCGATCGTGTCAATCATTGCTTTTATCATCATCCTGCTGCCTGCATTATTGATCGTATCCCTGTTGAATGCGCTATTGCCAATATTCGGGTCTTTGGGTTACTTCTTCCTCACATTTATGTTGATCTCATCTGTGATCCCAATGATTTTTACCCCACACCACATCCTTCTTTACGGTGAAAAATTTCCAAAATCCTTGAAGGAAAGCATTCTCACAGTCAAACCCACCAACGCAAAGACCTCTTTTTTCATCCTTTTTGGTTATTTTGCGACATTTTTAACAGATTATTTATGGCAAATCCCACAGGACAACTCCTGGATGTTGTTGGTTTCTATCCTTGGTCACAGTTTGGTCACAACGATCATTTTTGCGGCCAGCTTTCACTATTACATAGATGCACGCAAGAGCGTGCGAGAATCACAACAATTCGAAGTTCCTGATTTTGGGCAAACAAGTTAAGTAGCGGAGACGATATTGAAAACAAATAATTTAAACAATTACAACGCAGAGGCTATCCAAATCCTTGAAGGACTTGAAGCTGTTCGCCGCAGACCTGGTATGTACGTTGGCGGTACAGACGTAAAGGCTTTGCATCATTTAATTTACGAAGTTGTAGACAACTCCATCGATGAAGCTCTGGCTGGAGTGGCAACGGAAATCACAGTCATTATCCACCCTGATGACAGTGTCACAGTCAAGGATAACGGCCGTGGTATCCCCACAGATATTCATCCAGAGAAAAAGATTTCCGCACTTCAAATTGTTATGACCGTCTTACACGCCGGCGGTAAATTTGGTGGCGGAAGCTACAAAGTATCCGGTGGTCTTCACGGTGTTGGTGTATCAGCGGTTAACGCGCTCTCTGAATGGTGTGAAGTCACCGTCAAAAGAGAAAATAAGATTTACTTCCAGCGCTATGAAAAAGGTATTCCCCAAGGCGACGTAAAAAAAACCGGGACTTACAAAGGGGATGAAACTGGAACCTCCACAACCTTCCGTTTTGACAGAACTATCTTCCTGGATGATGTGACTTATCGATTTGAAACCCTGGTACAGCGTTTCAGAGAAATGGCTTTTGTCACCCGAGGTGTCAGCATCAGGTTGATTGATGAGCGCTCTGGCAAGGAAATGACCTTCCATTTTGAAGGCGGAATTGCCTCTTTTGCCCGCTATGTCAACCGCAACCGTGAGACCTTGCACTCCATGATCTATGGTGAAAAAGATATTTCTGGAATCGGTATTGAATTTGCTGTCCAATATACCGACACCTATTCTGAGTCAATTTACTCTTTTGCCAATACGATCAACACCGGCGACGGAGGCACTCACCTGACGGGTTTGCGTGCGGCTATCACCCGCAGTATCAATGACTACGGACGCAAATCAGGGCTGCTCAAAGAAACAGACCCCAATTTCAGTGGTGAAGACACCCGCGAGGGCCTGACCGGCATCATCAGCATCAAGCACCCGGATCCACAGTTTGAAAGCCAAACCAAGGTCAAATTGATGAATGCCGATGTCCAAACTTACGTGCAGCAAGTGGTTGGGGAAGCCATTTCCACTTTCCTGGACGAGAATCCTTCGGCTGGGAAAGCTATCATTCAAAAGTGTTTGACCTCAGCCCGGGCGCGTGACGCTGCCAAGAAAGCGCGTGACCTGGTCATCCGCAAATCAGCGCTCGAATCCATGACCCTGCCCGGCAAATTAGCCGACTGTTCAGAAAGAGACCCCAGCAAATCAGAAATGTACATCGTTGAGGGTGAATCGGCTGGTGGCTCTGCCAAACAAGGCCGTGACCGCCACTACCAGGCCATACTGCCCCTGCGTGGTAAGATCCTTAACACCGAAAGAGCTCGCCTGGACAAAATCTTAGGCAACCGTGAAGTCAGATCGCTGATTTCAGCCCTTGGCACTGGCATCGGAGATTCCTTTGACATCAAAGGTCTCCGCTACGGCAAGGTCATCATCATGACCGATGCCGACGTCGACGGAGCTCACATCCGCACTCTGTTGCTCACATTTTTCTTCCGCTACATGCAGCCTCTGATTGACGAAGGGCATCTGTTCATCGCTCAACCGCCGCTCTACAAGATCAGCTATCGCAATCAAGTCTCTTACGCCTATTCCGATGATGAAATGGAGCGCATCGTAAGCAAGATGGGCGGCAAAAATAAGGTCAGTCTGTCACGGTACAAAGGTCTTGGAGAAATGAACCCGGAACAACTTTGGGAAACCACGATGAATCCTGAAAACCGAACACTTTTACAGGTTGACATCGAAGACGCGGTCGAAGCTGATCAAACCTTTGACATGTTGATGGGTTCTCTGGTGCCACCCCGCCGACGCTTCATCCAAACCCACGCAAAAGAGGTTCGCAACCTGGACGTTTAATTCAAATCGCCTGCTTAGTCAGGCGATTTTTTTAGGTATGACTCGCAAAATAATTCACCTCGACTTGGATGCCTTCTTCTGTTCCGTTGAAGAATTGCTCGACCCTTCCCTGAAAGGGAAAATGTTCGCTGTTGGAGGAAGCCCCTCCGGTCGGGGTGTGATAACTTCCTGTTCATATGCTGCCAGGCAAAAAGGGGTTCACTCTGCCATGCCCACCAGCCAAGCCTTGAAGCTGTGCCCGAATTTGATATTGGTGCACAGTGGTTTCAAACATTATTCAGACTATTCCAGAAAAGTTATGGATATTTTGCGGGATACAACGCCCATCGTAGAACAGATCTCGGTAGATGAAGCCTTTCTGGATGTCAGTGACATGCCCCAACCGATCAAATCCATTGCCTCAGATTTACAGAAAAGAGTCATGCAAGAAACTGGTTTACCCTGTTCTTTGGGCTGCGCCACCAGCCGCCTGGTTGCCAAGATCGCCAACGATTTCGGTAAAAAACAGGTCAAAACAGGCAGGTCGCCACAGCGAATAACGGTCATTGAACCTGGAGAAGAAGAGAGCTTTCTGGCTCCTTTAGATATTCAGGCTCTTTGGGGGGTCGGACCAAAAACAGCCGCTCAGCTGAAAAAAAGAGGCGTCGAAAGTATTGGGAAGATAGCAACATTGAGCGATGTGGAATTAAAAAGCATTTTTGGGCAGCATGCTGAATCCATGCGCAGACGTGCCAAGGGCATTGACAACACGCCCTTATCGGTTGACGGAGATCCAAAATCAGTTAGCAATGAGACGACCTTCCATGAAGACCAGGATGATATCCAATATTTGCTAAAAGTTCTGCGTCACTTGTCTGATAAAGTCGGCTCCAGACTGAGAAAAGCCGAACTTGCTGGCAGCGTTGTCCAAATCAAGATCCGCTACTCAGACTTTACCACCCTGACAAGACAAAGCAGTCTAAAAGAATGCACTGATCTTGACCAGCTGATTTATGACGAAGCCCAAGCGCTCTTGCTAAAAAACCTGATCAAAGGTCGACCTGTGCGTCTGCTTGGTGTTGGCGTCACAAAATTAGATAAACCTCATCACCAGCTGTCGCTTTGGGAGCCGGAAACTGACAGGAAAAAAGAGTTGGTAAAAGCTGTGGATGAATTGCGTGAACGTTTTGGGAAAGATATCATCAAACGAGCCGACTCTCTCGACGAAACAAAAAACCATTTCGACTAAGGCGCTGGCTACCGCTTGGCCAAAATAATCCGTGAAATAAACCAGAAAAACGAACAGTTTGCTGGGTGTGAAACTTGGTTGAAATCAAAACTTTTGGTATAATGCCGCCTACGCCAACGTAGCTCAGTCGGTAGAGCAGACGCTTCGTAAGCGTCCGGTCGGGGGTTCGATTCCCTTCGTTGGCTTTTTCTATTCCCTGCCAGCTTTGAAATTGTAAATAGGTTTAAGTTGCGATTCAACTACGACCGTGTCCTGAATCGCTTCAATGATCTCCTCCGTTGGCTTGTAGGCCATCGGGGCTTCGTCCAGAGTATCGCGATCGACTGTGCTTGAATAAACATCTCGCATGCTAGCCCTGAAGTCACTCAGGTTCAAAATTCGCATGGCTTCTTTTCTGCCGTACAAACGTCCCGCTCCGTGAGGAGCGGAATTATTCCAATCAGGGTTCCCTTTACCCACGCAAATCAAAGAGCCGTCACGCATGTTCATCGGGATGATCAGTTTTTCTCCCTTTTTGGCTGAGACCGCGCCTTTGCGGATGATGTTGTCCGATGCGTTGATGTAGTTGTGAATGGTTTGAAAGGTCGGTCCGCCTATGCCAAAGCGTTTGTTGATATAGTTACCCATGGTCTGGCGGTTCAAACTGGCATATTCCTGGCACAAGCGCATATCGTTAAGGTATTTCTGTGCCAATTCACCTTTCAGGTACTTGAGCGGCCTTGGAACATCAGCCTGACAAGTTTTTTCCGCTAACTTCTGGTAGTGGTCCGCGATTTGTTTCCCAATATTCCGGCTACCGGAATGAATCACCAAAAAGATTTCGTCAGTCTTTTCGTCCCGTCCAAGCTCAATGAAGTGATTTCCCCCACCTAAAGTGCCAACCTGCCTATCGATGACCGAACTTTTGATCTCATCAAAACACAGCAACTTGTGCATAAATGGTGCATCTTGAACTGCTTGTTTCCAGGAATTGAAGCCAGCCGGGATCTCGTGCACTACCCGGTCAAAAGATTTCAGATCAAAATCCTGTTTCCCCAGGCTTTCCACATACATGCCGCAGCCAATGTCCACCCCCACTAGATTGGGCACGACATACTCTCCCAACCCAGCTGTGAATCCGATCGTACATCCGGCTCCCCAGTGATAATCGGGCATGATTCGGACTCTGGAGCCTTCAACAAAAGCTTGGTCCATTAAAGTTTGGATTTGCCCGACCGCCTTCTCATCACGAATTTTTGAAAAGACCCTGGCTGTGCCGTATCTTCCTTTTACTTCAAACATGCTTCCCTCACTTTTATTCTAACGAAAAAGAGAGTGATAACCAAATTTGATCGGGATTCTTGGATTAAAAAAGAGCCACACACCGATTGAGTGTATGGCTTGGTCCTAATTAAGTAGAAAAATTAACTGAGGATCATGCGGCTGTCAATCGCCATCACTCCCTGCCCTTCAGGATAGACGATCAGAGGATTGATTTCAATTTCCTGGACTTCAGGATGTTGCATGGCTAAATGACTCAGTTGAGCGATCACCTCATAAAGTGTGTCAAAATCGCCCACAGCTTCACCCCGATAACCGTTCAAGAGCCTCCCTGCGGTGGTTTCTGCAACCATTTCCTTGATGTCTCTGATTGATAAGGGAGCGACTTTGAATTGAATATCTTTGATCAACTCGACCATCGTTCCACCCATGCCAAACATCATCAGCGCTCCAAAGGTTGCGTCCCGGCGCATCCCCACGATAACCTCAAAACCTTTGGGTGCCATTTTTTCAACCATGGCACCAATGATTTGCGCTTTAGGTTCGGTTTTGTTGATCCGCTTAATTAACTTGCTATAAGCTACGCGCAACTCTTCTGCATTATGAAGGTTAAGTATAATTCCACCCGCATCAGACTTATGGATCAGCCCTTCAGCAACAATTTTCAGGACTACCGGATACCCAATCATTTCAGCGATTTTTTCGGCAGCTTCCGAGTTGTTGGCCAAGTCACCAGGCACATTTGGGATGCCATAGGCGCTCAGGAGCAAGCGGGATTCGTACTCACCAATCACCTTGCGCTGGCCTATTGCCTGCCTGGCTTTTTCAACCTCATCGCTATCGGCGAGAGAATACGAAACTTCTTCAAACGTCGGCCGTTCCAAAACCTCTTTATAACTCCACATACCTTTCAAAACCGGCCCAGCCAGGTCAGGGAATTTATAGACTGGCACTTTGTTCGTATTGAGAATTTGCTCTGATTCACCGGTGCTGCGTTCCCCCATCAAACAGGTCAGCAGGGTCTTTTGAGTTGTTTGACCAAATTCCACCCAGGCTTTTGCTACTCCAACTGTGTCAACCAAAGATTGAGGGACCAAAATGGGCATGAGCACATCTACACCTTCATCCTGATCCAGATTACCCAAGCTCCACAAATAATCTTCAGGGCTGACTGAACCAAGCATATCAACCGGATTAGAGACTTGCGCGCTGGGGTTAAGTTTTTCCCGCAAGCGCGTTTGAATCTCAGGAGCAATTTTCGCGAGAGTAAACTCGTTGAAATCGAGACTATCCGCTGCCAACGCGGCTGCCCCACCCGCGTTGGTTGTCAGGGCGACCCGTTTGCCTTTGGGAAGTGGCTGACTGCCCAGCGCCCAGGCCAAATTGAAAAGTTGGTTAATATTTTCCACCTCAATTACGCCAGATTGTTTAAGCGCGGCCTGGTAAGCGGCATAGGAGCCTGCCAGCGATCCGGTGTGCGAACTAACAGCTTTGGCGCCGGCATCGTTCTTCCCGGCTTTCAAGAAGACGATTGGTTTCTTTTTGCTCACTTCACGGGCAACTTTCATGAAGCGCTGCCCATCCTGGATGCCTTCCACGTACATCGCGATTACTTTTACGTCGTCATCTTCCGCAAAATACTCCAGCATATCGGTTTCGGTTACATCCATCTCATTGCCCAGACTGGCAAAATGGGAAAAACCGATTTTCGAGTTGATGATCAAATCGATCACGCCCCCGCAAATGGCACCGGATTGAGAGATAAACGCGATCGGCCCTGCAGGAGGGACGCCCTTGATGAAGGTTGAATTCAATCCTGTGCGCACATCAAGTGTTCCCACACAATTTGGACCAACTACTCTCATACCATAGTCCTGCGCTAATTTTTTGACCGAATTTTCGATCTCCGCCCCTTCTGGACCCAATTCTTTGAATCCGCCGGTAATGATCACAACGGTTTTAATGCCACGTTCTCCAATTGCCTGCATCGTTTCCATGATCACGGTGACTGGTAAAACTACCACAGCCAGTTCGACCGGGTCAGGCACGTCCGCGATGGAAGCGTAGGCTTTCTTCCCCAGGATCTGATCGGCTTTGGGGTTGACCGGATAAACCTCTCCCTGATAACCGTTGATCAAAAGGTTTTCCACAATGCCATAACTTAATTTTTTTGGATTTGTAGATGCTCCGAGAACCGCTACACCTTTGGCATTAAAAAACGGGCTGAGTGATGAGTGCATACTTTCTCTCCTATAGTAAGTGACAAAGGGATTATACCAATGGAATATCATCTCGGATTCTTCACAGGACACAATCTTTCGCTATTTTCAGACTCTTTTTTCTGAATAATGCTTGACCCAATAAACCTTACATACGTGATGAAATTTTCGATTTTTCCTGAGAGGATTTGCCCATAAACTTGAGATGTCTGCTTGCGCTTGTCCTAGCTAAATCTACCGCTTATGCCAGTGGCCGCTGGTATTGGATATAATTCTATGCAGGCCATGGATATCTCAACTGGAAAACTAAGCAAAGAACAAGAAGCGGCTGCCGATCCTTTCCGCAATTCCTCAGTTTTTTTGTATGGACCTGCCGCAGCGGGCAAAACGACGGCTGCCATTTCACGCTTGAGCAAACTGCTTGATTCTGCCCCGCAGGTACAGGGTAATCAGGTTTTAGTTTTACTACCCCAGAAAAGCCTCGCCAAACCCTATCTCAGTTGGATGTCTGCCAACAAAAAAGCCGCTGATTCAAACGTCTCGATCCAAACCATGAGCAGTATTGTCCGGCGTATGGTCGCTTTATTTTGGCCTCTGATCGGCAGCTTTCAGCTATTTGAACACCCCTACGAACAACCCCGCTTTTTGACACTTGAAAGCGCGCAATATTACATGGCAAAAATAGTCGACCCCATGATCGACCAGGGTAGGTTCAACAACGTAACCCTGCCCCGTTTTCGACTTTACAGTCAGATCATCGACAACTTAAACAAATCAGCCCTGGTCGGGTTTTCTCATACCGAAATCGGAAAACGTCTTTCCAGTGCCTGGATTGGGGATCAGAATCGGGCCAATGTGTTTTCTGACGTCCAGGAAGCGGTAAATCAGTTCAGATCGCTCTGTTTGCGTGAAAACTTGCTTGATCTATCACTGCAAGTCGAGTTGTTCAAAAATTATCTCTGGCCAAATCAAACCTTTCAACGCTATTTTTCAAACCAGTACCGGCATTTGATCTACGATAATTCGGAAGAAGATCCACCGTATGTACACGATATTGTCAGACAATGGCTGCCTGCGCTTGAAACGGCTTTGATCATTCACGACACAAATGCGGGTTACAGAAGCTTTTTAGGTGCGGATCCACAATCTTCCTTATCCCTTGCAGAACATACGGAAACAAGCATTGAACTCAAGTCAAATTATGTCAGTTCAGCTGACTTGCTGCGCCTGGGAAAGTGCCTGAATGATGTTCAAAACTGTTCTCCTGATAAAAAACTTATTCAAAACACGCTCTGGTTTTCAGACCGGAAAATCAGGTATTTTCCCGAACTGCTTACTGAATTGTCAGATCAGGTCAACAAGCTTATTCAGAAAAATGGTGTCGACCCTTCCGAAATTGCCATTCTCGCCCCTTTTGTTTCAGACAGCCTGATTTACTCGCTGAGCCATGAACTGGAGCAGGCTGGCATTAAGGCGAGCGTTCAAAAACCATCTTCCTCATTGATGCAGGATCCTTTTATCAAAACGCTGGTCACATTGGCAAAGTTCAGCCGCCCCTCCCTGGGCTTCCGGGTGGAATACCACATCACTGCGGTGACACTCAGCCAGTCGATCCAGGATTTGGATCTCATCAGAGCTCACCTACTGCTTGGAAAGTTTGATCCAAAGAACATCCATTTATACGCGCTGCCGGAAGCAAAAAAGCTTGATGATCGTATTTCAGATAACTTGCTCCAACAATATCGAACCCTCAAATCCTGGCTCGAAGATGCTGATGAGAACGAACCGCTGGATAGCTTTTTCAGCCGGCTTTTTGGAGAAGTGCTCTCTCAACCGGGCTTTGGTATGCATGATGATCTTCAGGCTGGCAAAAGCACCGCCATCCTGATGGAATCTTACCGGAAATTTTATCAATCTTTAAGCCAGTCCCAACGAAATGACCGGGCGTCCGCAGCCCAGGCATTTATCGAATCGCTCGATTCCGGTCTGATTTCAGCTATGTATTTGAGCGACTGGGACAGCTCGGATCCCGATTCAATTCTGATAGCCCCAGTAATGAGCTTCCTCATGCAAAACAAAGCCGTTAAGTATCAATTTTGGATAAACATAGGCAGCAAGGGCTGGTATGAAAGGTTGGAGCAGCCCCTGACCCATCCGGTGGTTTTGAGCAGAAGCTGGCAGTCAGGCGATCAATGGACCGCTGACGACGAATTTGAATACAACCAGACCAATTTAAAACGAATCTTAAGTGGATTGTTAGCCCGCTGTCGAACAAAGATTTTTGTTTTATCCTCAGATTTTAATGAATCCGGTATCGAGGAACGGGGGCAATTGTTGACCCTGCTTCAGACCCTCCACCGCAAAGCCATAAGGAAATCCGATGGCGGATAAACTGCAACTGCGACCTTCACAGGAAGAAGTGTTGAAGTACAAGCAAGGCCTGCTGGGGATTTCTGCCGTGCCGGGCAGCGGTAAAACCTGGACGCTTTCACAGCTGGCAGTGAAATTGATCTTAACCACCGATCTTGAACCTGAGCAAGAAATTTTGATCGTCACTTTTACGAATTCAGGGGCTGACAACTTCTCTTCCAGGATCGGTGAAAAGTTAAGGCAGAACGGACTGATGGAAGGATTTGGCTACCGGGTCCGCACCCTGCACGGCCTGGCTAACGACATTCTGCGTGAACGCCCTGATCTGGTTGGTCTCCCGAATGAATTTAGTATTATTGACGAGTCTGAGACCAGAGAAATCATGAAAGACCTGGTTTCCATCGCTCTTGAAAACCACAAAGAATTTCTGCTGGACTTGCTTAGCTCAACCCTATCCGATAAAAAGCAGATCTCAATTATCAAAAAAGAGCTGCCTGATCTGGTTGAAAAATTGGCGACCAACTGGATCAAAACAGTCAAGGACAAACAAATTAGCCTCCACGAACTTGAAACCTGGTTACCTGACGCGGATGTAAACCCTCTCATGTATATCTGCCTGAATATCTATCGGGGCTACCAGGCCGCTTTGAATTATCGCGGCGCGATCGACTTTGATGATTTGATCCGCTACGCCTATGAGTGTTTAAAGCGAGATCCTGATCTGGTCCGGCAGCTGCAGCACCGTTGGCCTTACATTCTGGAAGATGAAGCCCAGGATTCCAGCAAACTGCAACAGCAGATCCTGACCACCCTGGTCGGTGAAACTGGCAATTGGGTCAGGGTTGGGGATCCAAACCAGGCCATCTATGAAAGTTTTACGACAGCAGACCCCAATCTTCTGAAAACATTTGTGGCCAGAGAGGATGTAGAGGCGCTGGATCTACCAGTGTCCGGTCGCTCTGCCCAAAAAATCATCGATTTGGCAAACGCGATGATTGAGTGGGTCCAAAATTCGCATCCAAATTTTGCGGTGCGGGATGCCCTGTCCGAGCCCTTTATCCAACCGACACTTCCAAACGATCCTCAAAGCAATCCAAAAAGCAGCCCTGATTCTGTTGAGATCATTCAAACCGCCATGAGCGCTGATCAGGAGCTGGGCTTTTTGACCAGACAAGTCAAAATCTGGTTGGAGGAAAATCCTGAAAGCACAGTGGCAGTCCTGACTTTTGTGAACGAGAGGGCTTTGACCATCATAGAGCATCTCAAAAAGCAGAAAATTGAAACCTCAGATGCTTTGATGAAAACGCCCGAGCCAACCAGAAATTCTGCCGGCTCGATTGCCCTGATCCTGAAATCAATTTATGACCCCTTGAATCCTGTCCATTTGTCAACCAGTTTTACAGTCTTCTTCAGACATTTAAAAGAGAACCCGGAAAAGTACAAGCTGGTAAATGAGACAGCTCAACTTCTCAAAGACTTAGATAGGACTGAACTTTTTCTATACCCTGAGAGTGCGATTGATCTCAGTGAAATTTTTTCCCCTGAAATCCTCGCAGAACAAATCGACATGCTGAAATCCTTCCGAAGTGCCATCCAACGCTGGCATCAGGCGGCATACCTTCCCATGGATCAGCTGGTGCTCGTAATCGCTCAGGATTTGGTGCTGGATAACGGCGAGAGAGCGATCGTTCACAAACTCTCCGGTTTAATTAAGACACTGCTCGAAAATAACCCTGAGTGGGATTCCATGAGGATCATGGAAGAGTTGATTGGCATCTCCAAAAACCAACGTGACTT
>Ga0209312_1002335_pt1 | contig 12495 bp, 12 predicted proteins | sample BioC13SIPDNA_4_FD_185744 | JGI IMG/M metagenome (GOLD analysis project Ga0209312, IMG submission 185744) | Anaerobic biogas reactor microbial communites from Washington, USA - Biogas_R1_B C13 SIP DNA (SPAdes) (version 2) | ecosystem: Engineered > Bioreactor > Anaerobic > Unclassified | place... | reverse complement strand
GCCTCCAGTCTAGTCTCTCCGGGTCAGGGATGGCAACATGATCGAGACTGAGGAGCTACCATGGCAGAGCCCCGACAGAAGACCGGAGAGGATGCACCGATGTCCCCGGAAGCAGTCGAGGTGTGAGAGAGCGCAGAGAATCAGGCGCCGACGCGGAATTCAAGTAGCTATCGCTTGCATGTGTGGACAAATATTGCAGGACAACCAAGAGCATACAAAACACAAGAGACCTGACCATCGCACGGATGACACCGCAGCGAGACAGACCTACCTCGGCGGCAAAGGGCTGATAGTATTCCTGGCCCTCCTCACCGCGTTTGTGCCCCTGTCGACCGATCTCTATCTGCCTGCCCTACCCACAATCACGGCATATTTCGACGTGCCCGAGTACCAGACGAACCTGACTTTGATCATGTTCTTCATCTTCTACGCGCTCGGGACTCTGATGTGGGGCCCGTTCAGCGACAAGTACGGACGCCGACCCATACTAATCGTCGGGCTGAGTGCCTACACCGTGGCCGGCCTCCTGTGCGCAGTCTCAGCCGATATCTACCAACTCATGCTCTTCCGGGCCCTGCAGGCCATCGGGGCCGGTGCCGCCAGCGCCGTGTCGGTGGCCATAGTCAAGGACGTGTACCGTGGCAGAAGACGCGAGGCCATATTGGCGGTGATACAGTCGCTGGTGGTGATCGCGCCCGCTGTAGCTCCCATCCTGGGTGCCTTCCTGCTCAACCTGACCTCCTGGAGAGGGACCTTCGTCGCACAGGCGATCATCGGCGTAACGGTAGTGGCGGGATCGGTGGCCTTCCGAGAGACGCTGGGAGAGAGGACGGGGGTCAGCGTCCTACGCACGTTGGGCCGGCTGGGCGTGGTACTCAAGAACCCGGGATTCGCCTCCCTGCTGCCCATATTCTCGCTCATAAGCATCTCCAACATGGCCTTCATCGCCGCCTCATCGTATATCTATCAGGACGATTTCCGGGTCTCCAGCCAGATATATAGTCTCTATTACGCGCTAAACGCAGTCGGCATGATGTTCGGCCCCGCGGTCTACATGCGGCTCTCCAGGCGATTCGAACGCTTCTCCATAATCACCGGCTGCTTCGTGGTCATGATAGTGAGCGGAGTCCTCGTCTACGTATGGGGAGAGTCCGCCCCGTGGGCCTTCGCGCTGGCACTGTTCCCCACAGGCGTTATGACCACCTGCTCCCGACCGCCGCTCACCTACCTGCTGCTCGACCAACAGCGGGCGGATACCGGCTCGGCCTCAGCACTGATGAGTTCCGCAAAATTGGTGATGGGGAGCGTAGGTATGATGATCATATCCCTTGACTGGGAGAGCCTCATCCACACCGTGGGAGCGCTGAACGTGGTGATCGGGGCGATGTCCGCGGGGCTCTGGCTCCTGGTGCAGAAACGGTCGCTCCTCAAGAAGTCGGAGGAAGAAGCCTAGGCCCTAGTCGCGCATGGAGACGGTCCGCATGATTGCACCGCATCGGGTCATCCGCCGTGAAGAGCGCGCAACGACTTGAGAGCCGCCCCTGCCCGGGCGGCAATGATCCCCGCATCGGGCGAGAGATCATCCAAGACCTCCAGCACGGGCTGGAGGATCTCCGCAAGGACACTGTTCCGCGCCGACAGATCTTTGAGGATGTGATGGCCTCCCCGTCGGAACCCTTTTGAGTCTGCATGCTGGGTCAGAGCTTCCAAGACGTGGGGAACGGAACGGTTGCCCAAGGCGATGAGCGCGACCGCCGCCAGCCAACCTATCTCCGACCGCCGGTCACCGAGCAGCTCTATCAACCCAGGTATAGCACCCGGCTCGGGAACCTCGGTGAGGGCCTTCGCGGCCTCCCAGCGCAACCGGGGCTCAGGGTCGGCCAGCATCCCCACCAACGCCTCGAGGGCCGGCTCGCCTATGGCGGCCAACGTCTCCCGGGCCCGCAACCGAGAGGTGCCCTTGTTGCTCTTCAGATCCTGAAGCAGTGGTCTCAGCCAGTCGCCATCCATGTTGCAGCTCCCCCCGGTCGTTCAGCCCGCCCGCTCACCCAGGCCACCCCGTCGAGCAGGCACACCTCCTCACTCAGCGTAGTCCAGGCTCCACGGCAAGGCAAGCCCGGCATACGCCGGGCTTGAAGCCTCCGATCTCACAGCGCCGACTCCACGATAGAGGCGATCTCCTCAGGGGTCAGCTCGATCGGGTTGCCCTTCATGCTGCTGGCTCGCGCTGCCTTCTCCGCGAGTTCGGGGATGTGCCTCGAAGTCACCCCGTACGCGGCGAGACCGGCAATACCCAGATCCCCGGCCAGCTCCTCCAGCCACCCCCCGAGATCGTCGGCTAGCGAGCGCGGGTCGTCGGTGAGAATGCGCGCCACGATATCGTAACGAGCCAGAACCACACTCTCGGGATCGCGCTCGCGCAGGGCACGCAGATTGACCGCGACTACCTTCGGTAGCAGGGCGGCACAGAGCGCTCCGTGGGGAGCCGAGACCATGCCGCCCAGCGGTCCCGCTATGCCGTGAACCGCGCCCAGGCCCGCATTCGCCAGCGCCAACCCGCCGAAAAGACCGGCCACCGCCATGTCCTCACGGGCCCGGACATCCCGCCCCCGCTCAAAGACGGCGCGCAACGACCGGGTCGCCCGGGTCATGCCCTCCCGGCAGATCCCGTCGGTCAGAGCGTTCGCCTTCCTCGAGACGAAGGGCTCTATCAACTGAGTGAGCGCATCGAGCCCGGTCGTCGCTGTGATGCGGGGCGGCAGGTCGTACGTCAGTTCCGGGTCGACCACGGCGGCCTTCGCGAGCATAAGCGGGCTACGCAGGCTCACCTTGACCCTGTCCTCCGGCGAGATGAGCACGGAGTTGCTCGTCACCTCCGAGCCGGTTCCCGCCGTTGTCGGGATAGCGATAAACGGTAGGGCCGGTTCGACCGGCCTCCTTCCTTGTCCGATGATCTCCAGATAATCGAGCACGTCACCCGGGTTCGCGGCCAATAGGGCGATGGCTTTGGCTGCGTCCAGAGCCGCACCGCCTCCCAGACCGATGACGCAATCGCAGCTCTCAGCGCGGGCCAACCCGCTCCCTTCGCGAACCATATCGATCTCCGGCTCGCGGGGAATGCCGAACGTGACGGTGTCTACTCCTTCTTTCTGAAGGAGGGCCAACAAGGTATGCGCCCGAGCCGGCGTGCGCCCCGTCACCACCAACACACGCCGACCCAAAGAGGCGGTCATCACACCGACCTCACGCAGTCGTCCGGGCCCGAAGACCACCCGAGCGGCGGTCATGAAGTCAAAGCACATGTCACCAACCCTCAGGTCCAGGGAAAACACTGGTGTACTTAACGCTGTAACGGGGCTCGGCCATCATCGGCGCTACCCGCTCCCTCCAGGCCAGATAGTGCTCCGTCTCCTTGTGATCCTCCGGGGCCTCGAGCGTCCGATAAGCTTCGACCAACACGAAACGCGTGGGGTCGTCCTCTTGTTGGACCACGTCGAACCGAGCTATTCCAGCCTCTGTGAGACTTTTGGCGGCGTTCTCCTTGGTAGCCTCCTTGAACTCCTCCACCCACTCCGGCAACACAGCGACATGAACATGTACGATCAGCATGGCCGAGCCTTCCATGACTCCTCCTTCAAGGCGATTCCTCCTTGAGTTTAGTCCTCGAGGGCCTCCGGGCATAGGACCTATTAACGCTTCTCACGACAGAACCCGGCCCGGTTGTGCGGGCACTCAATCTGCTATCTTGTGGCATCGGCAAGACGGGAGTCTGACCTCCTTTTGAGCAACCTCAAAGAAACCGACAAACACCGGCGGCGCCGGGTCTTACTCGCCGTCGCTTCCATCATCGCTCTGTTCGCGCTCCTCGTCGTGGTGGACTCCGTACTCTATTACGGCAAGATACACACCGGGGTGAGCATCGCCGGACGGAGTGTGGGCGGTATGACCCATGACGAAGCCACCGCCCTTCTCAACCGCATGGCCGTGGATGACGCCGACAGCGCCGTCACCCTATCCAGCGGACTCAAGACCTGGACGGTCTCTCCTGCCGATCTCGGCGTCGAGATCGACGGAGCTCAAGCGGTCTCCACAGCTATGGAGGTGTCCCGGAGGAGCAACTTCCTGGTCGATCTGGGCCGGCGCTTCAAGCTGTACTTCGTTCACGAAGACATCCCCGTCCAGGGGACGGCCGATCAGACCAAGGTAAACGACTTCATCTCCGAACTGGCCGGGGATCTGGAGATACCTCCCGTGAACGCAGGTCTGCGCATCGCGGAAGACAAGGTCGCGGCGGTGAAGGGCCAAAAAGGGCTGGTGGTGAACCGCCCCGCACTCCGCAGACAGTTGCTGCCGCTCCTTCTGACCTTCAGCCCGGCGAAACTGTCTGTCCCAATGCGGATCGAGAAACCTGCCATCCAGGCCGAGGACTACCAGTTGGCGCTCGTGCAGGCCAAGACGATGATCTCTTCGCCGGTGACACTCAAGTCCGGGGACAAGACATGGACCCTGAGCGCCGAACAGATAGCCGCCTTCATGGATTTCACGGCCAAGGATAGTGACGGCGTAGCCACCCTTGAGGCCTTCCTGTCGGCGGATAAGATGAGCCCCTTCCTGAAAGACATCGCAGGCTCTGTCAACAAGAAGCCGGCGAATGCGAGCTTTAAGAGCAATGGAGAACAGGCCTGGGTGGAGCCGGGTGTGGTGGGTAAGGCCTTAGACCAGAAGAAGACCGCCGAAGCCCTCACCGCCGCCGCCCTCAAAAGGGCCGACCGTACGGCGACGATCGTACTGACCACCGTAGAACCGGCGTTGACCACCGAGGAGGCCGAGGCCATGGGCATCAGGGACAAACTCGCCGGCTACACGACCAAGTGGGTGGGCACTAAGGACCGCCAGACCAACGTGCGGATCACTACCGAGTATGCAAGCGACGTGATCCTGGCACCCGGAGAGATATACGACTTCGACAAGCAGATCGGACCGCGTACCGAGGCCCGGGGGTACAAGCCGGCGCCGGGCATCATCAAGGGCGAACTGGAGGACCAGTTGGGAGGGGGAATCTGCCAGGTATCGACCACCCTCTTCAACGCAGCCTTCTTCGCCGGCCTGGAGATCGTGGAGCGCAAGAACCACTCTATCTATATAGACCACTACCCCAAGGGTCGCGACGCAACGGTGAGCGACGGCGGACCCAACATGCGCTTCCGAAACGACACCGCCCGCTACATCCTCGTCCGAGGCTACTCGAACGGCGTCACCACCACATTCAACATCTATGGCACCGACGACGGGCGCGAGGTCACCCACTCCACCAGTGACTTCTACGACGAGGTGGAGATGGAGACATATAAGATCAAGGCATCATGGCTGAGTCCGGGAACCACTTATGTCAAGGTCACGGGGCAGCCGGGCAGATCGATCAAGGTGGTGCGCAAAGTCACGGCCAAGGACGGGACTGTGATCCACCACGACACCTTCATAAGCGTGTGGAAAATGATCACCCGAGAGGTGGAGATAGGCACCGGCTCCACCACCACGACTGCACCCTCATCCACCACCGGCTCCGGGTAGACGGGACGGACCGCTACGACCGCGTTCGGTTCCTTGCGTTCGAGCTACTTCGAACGGAGCCGCTCTCTCCGCCTGAACTCCTTGTTGACCGCCCGCTCCAACACCCGGTCGACCTTGAGCGCCGCGGCGGTGGGATCGCCCTCTTTGCATTTCAGGTCGCTTGCGGCCTCGGTCAACCACTCCACCGCCGTGTCCGGTTCCACTTTTCCCGTGTCTATGACAATGTCGAACAAGGTGATGTCGTCCGGTGAAAGGCCGTATGAAGTCCTCGCGAAATCGGCGTTGAGCGCGTCCTTCTCCGCTACGTATACTGCAGCCTCCTCCATGGTCAATTGATGTTCTTCGCTCACCCGCTCGATCCTCAGGGGAAGCGGCGCCTTGACCCGCACGTTGATCACATCACACAAACCTTGTAGCGGCGCGAAGCAGCCTCGTCCCAGCGACACCACGTTGCCGTGGTGCGCTATAGCCAGTGTGACCGACCGCAACATGGAATTGATCTCGTCTCTTTCCATCCCTCTCCTGGTGAAACGATCCCAGAGATCGGGCACGGACTCGTAGACCTTCGGAGTGGTCTCATACCCGCACTGCAGCATGAGCCTCTCAGCCGTCCCATAGTCGGCCAGGTGATAGTCCAGAGACCGGACCAGTCTCTCTGCGATGTAACGTCCCTTGCAGCCCGCCTGCCTGAAGATTGTGATCACAGCCACGGCATTCTCCTTATCCTCACGGATCCCACTTCGCCTGATTCACACACGCCGGGTTCATGCACTCCAGATCGCATTCACGCCAGATCAAGTTCGGTTCTACGTATGAGATCGTCTTGTATGCCCTCGTACAGCTCGACGAAGTACGCACTGAAGCCCGCGATGCGGACCACCAGGTCTCTGTGCGCCTCGGGGTTCTTCTTGGCCTTGCGGACCGGCTCCGTGTACTTAGCAGCCTTGTCGTAGCAGACTCGAGCGTAGTGTTTGATCATCGCGGTGGCGGCGTCACATACCACCACGGCGGACTTGTAAAACAGATATTTCTCAACGTCGTTCCCCATCAGATCGCCCCGGTGAGCGTCCACCCACCCTTGGGCCTGTTCACGGATGGCGGCATACCCCTGATTGATCACCTTGGGGTAGCCGGCTATCAGATGTCCGCTGGGAAGATCGCCGATGGGTACCCCCGTGAAGTAACTGGAGGCGCCGATGGCGCACCAATCCTCGTATCCATCGGGATACCATGCGTCCATGCGATCTGTAACCGTTTTTCCCTTCCAGAAATCCCTGATGGAGAAGAGCTTATCCTTCTCCTCCTCGGTCACGGACAGCCTGGTGCCCATGTCCTCGCGGTGAGAGACCCCATCCTGATCGCGTTCCCACAGCCCGGCCCTCTTCCGGCCAGACGCCACAGCCCAGGAAGCTGGTGCCGAAGTTGCCGACGACGAGCCCGAACTCCTCGACCCGGCACGTCATCCGGGAGCACACGTCGTAAGTGGCCTGAGCCCTCTTGATCTCTGGGGGAGACAGCAGGTTCTTCGCGTACGACTCGGTGATATTCAGCGCTCGCTCGGCATCAATGGCTATGGTCCTGTCCCGGATCAGCTCGCGCATCAATGCAATCCGCTCGGTAGACGCTCTGAACTGCTTCATCTCACGCCCCCACTTTCGAAGAGCCGGCCATCACACCTGCGATTCGCCTATTTTACTTGTGCGGCAGAGAGAAGTGGCTGTGAAGCTCGAAGTGGCCGTGAAGCCCACCTTGGCCGTGAAGCTCGAAGTGCCGTGAAGCCCACCGTGGCGCGTCACCGTCCAGTCAGAGCCGTGTGAGGTAATCGGCGGGCACGCTACCCGTTTCGCCGCCGGCTGAGGTAGTCTGGAGTCGGTGGAACACAGCGCAGAAGTGGGGCCTTGCACTAGGAGGAGACAATGGCAACGGGCAGCAGTGAAGAACCATGCGTGAATGAACGCAGCAGCTGTCGCCGGAAAGCCAACGCCGCCTTGGCCTACCGGGGACGGTTGGAGGCCTTGAGCGAGGGGATCGTCAAGGACTGCTCGACGGCCGAGTGCCATACTCACATCGACTTTGAACCCATCCCATCCCGCCAGGCGGTGATAGAGATCATCGACTGGTGCCGCGAGCTCCTCTTCCCTGGATTCTTCAGCCGGACCAGAGTCGACCCGGTCAACTTCCGCTATGCCATCGGACAGACCACCACCGCCCTCTTCGACCTGCTCTCCGAACAGATAACCTTGAGCATCCGACATGAGTGCTTCCGCCTCGAGTCACCCTGTACCGACTGTGAGACACGTGGCTACGACGGAGCGCTCAAGGTGTTGGAGAGCATTCCGGCCATCCGGCGGGTGCTCGCCTCGGACATCAAGGCCACGTTCGACGGAGACCCGGCGGCCCGGACCACGGACGAGATCGTGTACAGCTACCCCGGCCTACAGGCCATCGCCGTCTACCGCGTAGCCCACCAGCTGTTCGAGCTGGATGTGCCCATGCTGCCGCGCATGATAACCGAGCACATGCACGGTGTGACGGGCATCGACATCCATCCCGGAGCTGAGATAGGCGAAGGGTTCGTGATCGACCACGGCACAGGCATAGTCATAGGCGAGACCACGCAGATCGGTAATAACGTACGCGTCTACCAGGGCGTCACCTTGGGGGCCTTGTCCCTTCCCAAGGGAGCCGGTGATCAGTACCGGGGCAAAAAGCGACACCCGACTATCGAGGATGACGTCATCATCTACGCCGGCGCCACCATACTGGGCGGAGACACCGTGATCGGTGCACGTTCCATCCTCGGCGGCAATGTCTGGCTGACCGAATCCGTGCCGCCCGATACCAGCGTGATGATCGAGAACCCCCGGCTCATCAAGACGAGCAGGAGCCATTAGGTTGCCAAGCGGTGCCGCTCCTAGAGGCCGATGCTCTCCATGCCGGTTCCATTGGCCACGTGCCACGAACGCGAGCCGGGCAGCCGCTTGAGCGCCGCCATGAAGGCTTTGTTGCGGGCGTCCTTGCGCCAGTTGCGGATGATCCACATTCCCCAACCGTGGAACAGCAACTTCGTGAAACGCAGGGTGACAAGCAGCTTGAGCCATTGCCGCTTGGAGTAGAAGCGCATATAACCACGCAGGACTTCCCTCTGCAGTTCGTAGGGTGTCATCTGCTTGGGAGTGAAGACCACGTGGTGGGCGTCGTACAGGTGCCAGCGCTTATCGAAGATGCGACCTTCCTCCTCCAACCGATCGAACATGGGAGTGCCGGGCAGCGGAGTGAGGATGTTGAGCATCACCGTGTCGATTCGGTGCTTGAGTGCGAAACCCACCGTGTCGCGCACCGCTCCCTTGGGGTCTTCATCCGCTCCCAGCACGAACATGCCGTGGCTGGCGATGCCGTACTCGTGCAGCGTCTTGACGGACCGGACGATATCCTCCACGCTCTGCGACTTGTGATACTCGTCGAGAGTCGCTTGATTCACGGACTCGAGGCCCAAATACACCCGGTTGCAGCCCGAGCGTTGCATCAGCTCAAGCAGCTCGCGGTCACGCACGACGTCGGTGCGCACCTGGGCCGACCAAGGCATGATCAAACCCTCGTCGATCATCATGCAGAGGAGAGTCTTGAGACGCTGCTTATCGGCAGCCATATTGTCGTCGTAGAAGAATATCTTGCGCGCCTTGCTCTGCTTGATCTCGGCGATCACGCTCTCGGGCGACCGGAATCGGTATTTCCGGCCGAACATAGCCGTCACCGAACAGAAATTGCAGGCGAAAGGACAGCCCCAGCTGGTCATGATGGGCGTCGTGCCCATCCTCTCGTGGCCATGGATCAGAGTCAGATCGGGGAAGGGCAGTGTGTCGAGCTCCGCGCACCGCGCGCGATCGGCGTTGTGCACCACCTCTCCTTCGTGCAGGTAGGAAAGACCGGAGATGGTGGACAGCTCGCGCCGGCCGGAGAGAGCCTCGATGAGCTCAGTCATGAAGGCCTCGCCGCCTTCACCTCGAGCCACATAGTCGGCATGCTCAAGTGCTTCAGCCGCCATGAAAGTGACGTGTGGGCCTCCCATGACCACCGGTATACCGCGAGCCCGGATGCGATCGGCGAACTGATAGCCGGTCATCGCAGTCGAGGTGGTCGTCGAAATGCCGACGAGGTCCGACGCGTACACGTCTTTCCAATCGATGGCGGAGAACTGTGGAACGTAGATAGACACATCGTGCCCCTGGGAGGCGAGGGAGGCTCCGATCGCCGGCAGACCGAGGCGCGGCATCATGACTTTGCTGAACACGTTCATGCCGGGTGGCTCCGGCTCGATGAGGCGGATTCTCATTCATAGCTCCTTAGATACATGCCTGTCGGCACGTCGATCACGGCTGCGCAGGATCGCTTGGGGACAATTGTCAACCTCAGGAGACAGGAAGGTCAGACACCAGGCCGCAGCGCACCAGTAGATCGCCGAACTGCCTTTGTATCCAGGCCCGCCAGACTCCGCCGGGTCTCTCATCTAGTTCACAGAGCGTCTCCACCAACTCCCGCGCGCTCGCACGCAGTTGAAGCTGACCGCCGTGGCATCTATCCATAGTCACACGAGCTCCTTGTCGCTGTATCGATGTCAGAAGCCCACGACCCGGAGCACCCCCCAAGGCCGCCAGACTCCTCTTTCGTCGTCCGGGTCCTGAAGCATCGTACCCCATACCGCCTCCGTGCGTAGGGAGCTGCGCTCGCCCGCGGGAGCCAGGCCATCCGATACCTGCCGTAACGATCTGGCCTACCCGCCGATCCACCCGCGTCGAAGGGCAGGAACGGCACGATGCGAGCGGGGCTGCATTGCTTCGCGCCCCGGTGACGGTTCTTGAGCACCGTGATCCAGATCGCTCCTCCCTACCCCCGGCCTTAGAGACCATCGGCCAAATTTCACCGGCAGAAATGGAAGAGATGTTCTATCGTGAGGAGGTTCCGGCTGGAGAGGCGGGACTCAAACAGATAGTCTCCACTGAACCCGGCGGCTCATAGCGCCGTGTCGGCAGTAGTTGCCGCTAGTCAGGCTTGCTTGAGCACGGACGGTTGAGGAATTGGTGACGCTGTGATCGAGGCGTGCAGGTTCCATTGATGCGGCTTATGTCTTGGTCCTCGCGGGTCCGCTCGCGCTTCGACTACGGCTGGATCGTTGTCGTCGCCAGCTCTCTCGTGATGCTCACGTCCTACGGCATGTATGTCACCTACGGGCTGTTCATGAATCCCCTTGCCGAGGAGTTCGGTTGGTCGCGGGCCGCGATCTCGGGTGCCTACACGCTATCCTCGGTGATACAGGGAATCGTTGGCATTCTGGCCGGTGTCTGGACCGACAAGCTGGGAGCCAGAGTCGTTGTGACGATTTCCGGCGTGCTGTTTGGTTCAGGCTACATACTCATGTCGTGGGCGGAGAGTATCTGGGGACTGTACCTTTTCTTTGGGGTGTTGACCGGCATCGGACTGAGTGGGTTGTGGGTGCCGCCGCTGTCCACAGTAGCCCGGTGGTTCACCAGGCGGCGTAGTTTGGCCACCGGCATCGTCCTTAGCGGTATGACCATCGGGCAGATCGTCGCACCGCCGATCATCAGCCGTCTCATCATTGCGTTCGGATGGCGTTCCTCGTTTCTAATCCCCGGTATCGTCGCTCTGGTCGTGATCGTCGCCGGTGCACAGGCTCTGAGAAAAGAGCCGCGTGTTCAGCAGTCTGTTGCTTCAAAAGATGACATTGAAGTAGGCAAGCAGGTCCCGGGACTAACATCTTGGGAAGCTGTGCGCAGCAGACAGTTCTGGATAGTGAGCGCGGCTTTCTTCTCTGTTGGGATAGCGGCTTTTGGTCCACTGATACACCTGGTTCCCTACGCGGTTGGAGCAGGCCTGTCGGAAGTAAGTGCGGCCAATCTGCTGGCCGTCCACGGGGCGGTCGGGATTCCGGGTAGCTTCTTACTCGGTGGTCTCCTCGGTGACTCCATCGGCAATCGTAAGACCTTCATGGTCGGGTTGACACTTGTGGTGGTGTCATTGTTGCTGCTGGTATCGGCTCGCCAAGTCTGGCTGTTCTATCTGTGTGCCGTTGTACTGGGGACGGGGATGAGCTGCATGGCCACCGCCGAGTCGCCGCTGGTGGCCGAGATCTTCGGACTGAGCCGCCATGCTTCGATCTACGCCGCCGTCGGGATCGGCTACACGGCCGGAGTGGGCTTGGGGCCTCTGCTCTTCGGCTCGATATTCGACGGTGTGGGCAGCTACAGTCCTGCCTTCTTCTTAAGTACCGCCCTCGGGGTGATCGCGCTGGTCCTCATTACGGTTCTCAGGCCAAGTCGCAGGCTGACTCACTGAGCTGCGAGATCGGCTACTCGCTGGTTCGCAGCCACGGCTTCGGACTTGCCCCGCGACGAGAAAGGCAGAAACTGTACCGCTTCGGATACGTCCGCAATACCCACCCAGCCACACACCTCACCTTGACTTCCCGAGGTGCCGGTGGCGCAATGTCGATGTCCTCGAGCACCAGAGGTACACCACTTAACGGGACGTGGCCGAGGTTTGCCGATCTCGTAGCATACTGCTGCTCTCATGATCCTTCCTTCTAGTCGACCGTCGCTGTATCGATTGACAGGAGGAGGCTAGAACCCCAACAAGCGGTAGTCATCATGCTTGGCGAACGCATAAGGCAGCAGTTGTTCACTCTCGACACGGGCTGCATATCTACTGCGCACGGTCTGGTCCATGTCGACATAGAACATTGCCTTCACGCCAAGAACCGGGATGTCGCCATACACGTCATAGGGCGACGCGCCAAAAGTAGCACTGCCCTCACAGGTTTCGGCGGACCGCACGTTGTTGTCCATATGTACGTGAACAAGCCGAGCATCCTCTATCCCGGTGGCGTCAGGTTTGATTGAGTACTTGAAG
>Ga0209312_1002330_pt1 | contig 12515 bp, 7 predicted proteins | sample BioC13SIPDNA_4_FD_185744 | JGI IMG/M metagenome (GOLD analysis project Ga0209312, IMG submission 185744) | Anaerobic biogas reactor microbial communites from Washington, USA - Biogas_R1_B C13 SIP DNA (SPAdes) (version 2) | ecosystem: Engineered > Bioreactor > Anaerobic > Unclassified | place... | reverse complement strand
ACTTCTCCTTTCGTTTTTGCTTGGTTTGTTTTGTCACTAATAAATTCGGCAAAAATGGGGGTGAAGTCCTTCTTTTACTCTCTGAAAATGCCATTATTTCTAAGCTAATTAATTTGCAAAAGTCTCGCGTAATTAGTAGAATATAACATATTAAGCATGAAATAATTAGAAAGGAAATTAGACTAATGAATAACAATAAATTGCTGACTGAACATTTAATTAATAGCCACCAGATTATTTTCCGTGCTACTGCGATCATAATAGCATTGGGTTATCTGGCTACTTATGGAATCTATTTTTCAGGGAAATCTGTTGCGCTTAATCTGGCGGTTGCCAGTCAAATATTTATTCTTTCACTTATCATTTTTTGCCTTTGTGTGTATTTCAGCCGCAAATTCCCCACATTGGTCATAACTAAATATTTTACCATTTCTGTGATAGGTTTATTGTTATTTCTCTATGATTGCTATGTTACTAATACTCCAGAAGTAACTCAGAATCTGTACGTTATAATAGTTCTTAGTATTTTATACTTCGATGTCTGGGTAGCAGTTTACGGCGGCGTACTTACACTATGTGTAAATACCCTGCTTTTGTTTGCAGCACCGGCTATCATGCCTACTACTTACGTTGCATCGGTTCTTATAACTCGTTACACCGATTTTATAATGGCTGCAGTGATAGCAGTTATAACAGCATATGCAGGTAGCAAACTGGTAAGCAAGGCTTTGGAGGGACAAAAAGAGGCCATTAATAAAACTGAAAGCCTGATGCAGGTAGCACAAGGGGTTATAGAAAAAGCTGATGTTATTTCTTTATCATCACAACAGGTGTTGGCCTCAGCCAGCGATACGGGTAATGCTGCCGAGCAGGTCAGCTCAGGTATGATGGTTTTGTCTCAATCTTCTCTGAATGCTGCAGCATTTGCTGATAAAACAGTTGATTCAGCTCGCCAAATGTTACAAGCTCTGAATTCAGCAATTAAAAACGTGGAAATGGTTACTGAACAATCAAGCCAGTTTAGAACTATTGTTGATGAAGGGCGTAATGCCATGCATGAACAGGAAAATATTATGCATAACAGTAATAATGCTCAACAAGCTGTCAGCCAGGCTGTAAATGCTTTAAATGAACAGTCCCTGCAGATTCAGAACATTGTTTCTTTAATTACCGGCATAGCTGATCAGACCAATTTATTGGCCTTGAATGCTGCTATCGAGGCGGCTCGAGCCGGGGAGGCCGGTCGGGGCTTTGCCGTGGTTGCGGAAGAAGTGCGTAAACTAGCAGAAGAATCAGCTCAAGCAGCAGCTGAAATATCCAATCTTATTGGGATAATGAAACAGGGTATGGAATTAACTGTAAATGAAATTAAAATAGCAAACCAGGCCCACACCGATCAGGTTACAGCATTGGAAAAAACGGATAAAATGTTTGAACAGATCGAAAAGGGATCGCTTAATATTGATAATGCTGTACGGGAATTGTCAGCCATTAATGAGGAAAATCTGGCCATAACCGATGAAGTTGTTCGTCAGGTGGAAACCATTACTGACAGCAATCGCAAATCTTCCGCAAGTATAGATGGAATGAAACATTTATCTATAAATCAAACTGCAAATGTACAAACAATTATTGCTACAACCCAGAGTTTGGTCGAGGCTTCTGAGCAATTAAGGACTATAGTAGAAGGTTTAAACGATTAATTATATGAAATCCTCAAATTTTAAAATAACACTCATTTAAGTTTGGACAACCTGGGTGCCTGTATAACTTAAGAACCAGCATGCCGAACATAATATGTTATGTATTACCTCTTCCTGACCATCCTTAAACACCAAGAAACCAAAGTATCGATAATTCAGGGAGGCTCTATGTACCTTCTAATGTAATCTAAGCGGTAAATGAGAACGGAACATTCCGTGCACAGTTCGGCCAGAAGATTGGTAAATTCCCTATGTTGGCCTAAGCGGAAGAACAGACTAAGACCTGTAAGGTGGGGGTCCGTACTAGCTCATAGATAATATAATGACATAGTGATTACCATTATGTTACAATTACTCTGTTGTACTTTTTTGCAAGGAGTGATTATAGTAGGAATTCAAATAATAACCGATAACTGTTGTGACTTACCCCGACAATTATTGGAACGCTACAATATCATAGTCGTGCCTTTAAGAGTGAGATTCGGGGATGAGGAAATCCTACCGGAGAATTTTGATAATGTTGCCTTCTACAACCGTTTAAAAACATCACCTCAACTACCCAGTACCAGCCAGCCTATGCCAGGAGATTTTCTGGTACAGTACCAAAAAGCCATTGAACAAAACCAACAAATCATAAGCATTCATTTATCCTCGGGAATATCGGGGACCGTTCAGTCTGCCAATATAGCTGCAGAAATGCTTATAGGTGAGCATATACATGTTATTGATTCCAGAAAAGCGTCGGTTGGCCAGGGATTAATGGTATTAGAGGCTGCCCGCATGGCTCAATCCGGGGAAGAGGTATCCGCAATTATAGACCGCCTGAATGAAATGCAGAATACGGTACGATGTATCTTTGTGGTAGGTAATTTGGATATACTCATAAAAGGTGGGCGGCTATCCCGAGCCAAAGGCATGTTAGCAGGTGCTCTGGACATAAAGCCGGTATTGCACATGGATGTAGAAGGGAAAATTGTACCCTTTAGCAAGGCTCGGGGTCATAGAGGAGCGAGGAATAAACTCATCGAGCTAATGGAGACTCTGGGCTCGGATCTGAGCCACCAGACTGTTGGTATTTGTCATAGTGCCTGCCCGGATGACGCAGAATACCTGAGAAGTATTATGAAAGAAAGGTTGCACGTTCCAGAAGTAATTATCGGCGAGATAGGCCCAGTTATTGGTTCCCATGTTGGTGCCAGTACTTTTTCAGTGTTTTTTGAAGAGTAAGGAATAACTCAGCATGAAAGACCTGGCACAGTTCACAGAGCCAGGTCTTTATTATATGCAAACCATAAAATACTATGGAACGGTTTAATGCAGCACTTATAGCCATACCGGGCTATAGGTTTTATTGCCTAATGTAAGCCGGGTCAGGAGCTGGGAATCAAGTTTTTGGCCTTACCCTCTAAAACACCTTCCTTGGAGTGCTGATTGATTTTAAAGTCGGGTATCCACAACTACCTATGAAAATTGCCATAATGTTAGCAGAGAGAGTATCCTCACCCCTCACCTTTTACTCCTCACTCTTAATAAAGTCATAAATTCAGTGTTATTTACAAGAAAAATTTGCTCAATACTTATTTCCTTATCAATGTGTAATGGCACCCTGTTCTGTTACCAGACTTATAAACATAAATTAGTAGCAATTACTTATAGAAGTGGGACGATAAATTATTTGAAAAGATTTAAAAAATCTAAAATCATATTGTTAGTGATACTCAGCCTTACTTTGTTGGGAGCTGGATTAAATAATGTATTTTCGCAATCCATAGAAAGTCGGATCAGCCGGGGAGAAATAATTAATATTCTATTGATGGGTGTTGATGCCAGGCCAGGGGAAGAGCAGAATACTCGCAGTGATACTATGATGTTGGTCAGTATAAATTATAAACTGGACAAAATTGTACTACTCTCCATTCCCAGAGATACCAGGATAGAGGGAAGAGAGCGAACTGGAAAAATAAATATGACTAATCAGTTAAAGGGGCCGGAGGAAAGCTGTAATGAAGTGTCGCGCCTGCTCGAAAAAGATGTAGAACACTATGTTATCACCAACTTCGAAGGTTTTGAAAAAATGATCGATACCCTGGGAGGGGTAGATATGTATGTAGATATTGATCTCAAAAGCTATACTAACGGGGTTTTCTTGGAAAAGGGTAACCGCCATCTCAATGGCAAAGAGGCTCTGACCTATGCCCGTTTCCGCGAAACCCAGCAAGGAGATATCGGGAGAACGGCCAGGCAGCAAAACTTATTGAAGGCACTAGCCCGGCAACTGGGGCGTAAGCAGAACGTTGCCCGCTTACCTCGACTGCTGGCGCAACTCCGGGAAAATGTACAAAGTAATATATCCTTAAGCGATATAGTCTATCTGGCCAACCTTGTACCTGGGCTTAGAGAAGATGACATTATTAATCAGACCTTGCCCGGTTATCACTATGTTGATCCTTACAGTGGTGCCAGCTACTGGGAGGTTGACCGGGAGATAGCACGCAGTATTATTGATTCTCTGTTTAAGGGTGAGCGATTTGAAGTTCATTTGCAGGCGCCCCCCTGGGCCAGAGACTACTAAGAGCAGTAATAAGTCCGGGGACAGTCCCCGGACTTATTGCTTTAGCCCATCCTGGCTTATATTACCTTTGACGATATTTCGCTGTAACCGATAGAATTTTATGTATACCTTATCAATATAAAGGAAGGAGTGGAATTGAGAAGCACCAGATTTTAACTATGCAGTAAGGATTATTTTTGCGAGGACTAATATTATGAGTAAGAGATTTAGCTTAAGCGTAGTAATTGGCGTACTTATATTGGTAATTTCGGTTATTAGCGTCAAGTCAGTTTACTTAACTGCCAAACCAACTGTAGATACAGCAGAGGCACATATAAATGAGGACACGGCTACCTTGGAGGGTATGATACATAACACCGGGGGGAGAGATGTATCCTGCTATGGTTTTAGATGGGGGACAAGCTCCGGCCTGGATAAAACGGAAAACTTATCCGGCAGTATTGATGTCAACAAACCTTTTTCTACAACCATTACGGGATTAAAAGAAGGGGTGACTTATTACTATCGAGCTTTTGCGGTCAATGCTAAAGGTACTGCTTATGGTGATATCAAAAGCTTTACTGTGCCGGTAAAATATAATGCTCCCCCGATAGTTTCCATAACCAGTCCCGGGGATAGCATGACCATTACCCCTGGGGAAGTTGTTAAGATATCTGCCTCGGCCACAGACGATAAAAAGGTAGAGTCGATGGAGTTGTACATAAATAACATCGCCAAAAAGAAAACAGATGGTGGCGCATTAACTTATATTTGGGATACCAGTGGGATGGATGCTGGAAAGTATGTAATAAAGGCAACTGCCGGGGATGGAGTAAAAGCGGATGAAAAGACTATTAATATAACTGTTAAAGATGATTTAAAAAAGGTTGCCCAGGCGGCGGTTACCCCGGCTGCTAATAAGGTTCCTACTCGGACCAAAACGGTAGCAACACCATCTCGAGGGGTTAATTATACTAATATGAGCAGTTATCCCAGGTTAAGTCAATATAACGGTTCATTCGGACAGTTTTACTACCGGGATACAGGTGGTGGGGCAATTGAAATAGACCCCAGGTGGATTGCCGAAAACATTGTAACCATTAAACTACCAGGCGTAAACCGATATGTACAGGTACATAAGAATGCGAAAGATAATTTTATTCAGGCTTTTACATATATACAAAATGGTACTGCAACTATAAATGGCAAAAGGGTACCACTGCTAAGTCTGGTAGACACTATCGACGGAACCTTTGTAAGCCGACATGTAAATTGGAATCCCAGCGAAGGATTGAGCAACCATTCCTGGGGAATCGCCATAGATATTAATGCGGACAATCATTTTAGGTATGTTAACCCCAATTGGGAACCTGATGACCCCAATTACATACTGTGGGTGAAAGCCTTTCAGCCGGCAGGATTTAGCTGGGGCAATTCTTATGGTGATTCCATGCATTATGAGGTAATAAAATAGAAATCATTTATGCTTAAATAAAACCTGGATGGTATTTGACGTGAAAAGAACCGCCTGTGCCCTTAGCCTATCCCCGTGACACCTTCTGTATTTAGCCGCAGGAATTTTCTGCGGTTTTTTGTCGTTTTAAAGGATTTTTGCCATGAATGCAAAATATACAATGTATATGGATAAATAAACAAGCGCAGGTAGTTTATAGAGGAGGAAGCGAGGGTGACAGGAGAATTTAGCTTAAATGAGATGAAAGCCAGCTTTACCACTTTGTTTAATGCTATTGAGGATTATCTGTTTATTATAGATGAAAACGGCAATGCGGTATATGCCAATGATGCGGTTATTGAAAAACTGGGTTATAGCCGGGAAGAACTGAACGGTATGAATCTGCTTCTTTTGCACCCGCCGGAAAGAAGAGACGAAGCCGCACAGATATTTACAGGTATGATGGCAGGGGAGCGCGATCATTGTCCTATTCCTCTTTATACTAAAGATGGCAGCTACATACCGGTAGAAACCAGAGTTGTGAGGGGGGAGTGGCAGGGGACCCTCGCCTTTTTTAGTATCAGTAAAGATATATCACAGATAAGCCAGGCTAATGCCAGGTTCTCCAAGGCCTTTTCCATAAATCCGGCGCTTATGGCTATTAGCAAGATTGACAGTGGTGAATATGTTGACGTAAACGATGCTTTTCTTACCAAGTTGGAGTATAGCCGGAACGAGGTAATCGGTAAAACCTCGCGGGAACTAGGGATTATTCCGTTTGAGGAGAGAGAATTATTAATAAAAGAACTTTACCGCCAAAGCTGTATACGTAATAAGGAATTAACCCTTCACTCCAAAAACGGCAGTAAATTACAGGTTATTTTTTCGGTCGATATTATAGAAACTGACGATCAAGGATACCTTTTAACCGTAATGGTGGATATCACCAGAAGGAAGATAGCCGAAGAACTATTAAAAGAAAGTGAAGACCGCTGGTCTTCGGCTCTGGAGTGTAGTGGGAACGGGGTGTGGGATTGGGATGCCATAACCGATCGGGTTTTCTTTTCTAAGGAATGGAAAAGTATGTTAGGATACGAAGAGCACGAGGTCGGGGATTCCCTGCAGGAGTGGGAAAGCCGGGTTCACCCCGATGACTGGGAAATGATCCAGGTAGAGTTGCAAAAACATTTTGATGGCCAGACTTCGGTTTATGGGAGTGAACACCGCCTGCGCACCCGGGATGGCAGCTATAAATGGATTTTGGATCGAGGCAAGGTGATTAGCCGCGATGAAGTGGGCAAAGTTCTGCGGGTTATTGGAACCCATATAGATATCACCGAGATAAAGAAGGTTCAGGAAGATTTGAACCGTACTCGGGGACAATTAAAAGCCATTCTGGATAACCTGCCTTTTTTAGCCTGGTTTAAAGATAAAGAAGGACGCCATATAGAAATAAATCGGGTTTTTGAAATAGCCTCTGGCTTACCCCGTGACCAAATAATTGGTAAGACCGACCTGGATATATGGCCTATGGAATTAGCTTTAGGATACATAGCCGATGACAAGGAGGTAATGGCTGATAGAAAACAGATTAACAAAGAGGAGCAGGTACAAGATAAAGCCGGAGGTATATGGTTTAGTACCTTCAAAACACCAGTATTTGACCAGGAGGGTAATGTAATAGGAACTACGGGTATTTCTCGTGATATTACTGAAAGCAGAAGACTGGAACATGAGCTGATAGAGCAGCGAACCTTCCTAAAATCACTGATCGATGCTATTCCTGACCTTATATTTTATAAAGATGTAAACAGTGTATATCTGGGCTGTAACCATGCTTTTGCCCACAAATTCATTGGTCTGTCCGAAGAAGAGATAGTGGGCAGAACCGATTTGAATTTTGTTAAGGATAAGGAGCTAGCCCGCTTTTTTATGCAAAAAGACATGGAAATGCTGGCATCAGGTAAGAGCCGTATGAACGAAGAAACTATAACTCTGGCTGACGGCTCGATAATGGAAGTAGAGACGGTAAAAACACCCTTTTGTAAAGGTGGAACAACAGCCGGACTTATAGGAGTATCCCGGGACATTACCAAGCGTAAAATAGCCCAAAACCAGCTTCTTATAAAACAAAAAATGTTATCCAACATTGCTGCCGCAACCAATGAACTATTAATAAATAGTGATTACTATGAAGCTATTGATAAATGCCTGGCTTTGCTGGGTGAGGCTACCGGAGTAGATCGGGTATATATGTTTGAAAATCATTATGAAGGTGACAAGGCCTATACCAGCTACAAGATGGAATGGAACTCTGGAATATTTCCAGCACAGATTAATAATCCCAAGCTACAGAATATTCCCTTCAATCAGGTTAAAGTTTTTATAGAACCATTGATGCGGAATGAAGCCATCAAGGCACAGGTTGGAGATTTTGAGGACGGATGGGATAAAGAAACCCTGCTGGAACAGGGCATCTTGTCAATACTGGTTTTACCTATTTTCGTAGGAGGAGTTTTTTGGGGTTGTGTTGGTTTTGATGAGTGTAAAACGGAGAGAAACTGGACTGAAGATGAGTTTTCCATTTTAAAAACTTTCAGTAATTCTATTGCTGAAGCTATTGAGCGTAGTCAGATAGAACAAAAACTGGCCCAGGCCAAAGAGATAGCTGAATCTGCCAACTACGCCAAATCCTTGTTTTTAGCTAATATGTCCCATGAGATTCGTACTCCTATGAATGGCATACTAGGATTTCTAGAATTGTTAGGGGAAACCGGGCTTTCACCTGAACAGCAGGACTATGCACAAGAGGCTCATAGAGCCTCGGAAATACTGCTTTATCTCATTAATGATATCCTGGATTTCTCTAAAATCGAAGCGGGTAAACTAACCATGGAAGAAATCCCCTTTCGAGTCAGGACGGTAGTAGAAGATGCTGTTTCTCTGCAGGCTCCAAAGGCCCGGGAAAAAGGCCTGGAGATGCATACTCTAATCAAATCCAATGTACCGGATGAGGTAGTAGGTGACCCGTCCCGGTTACGTCAAATCCTAAATAATTTACTCAGCAACGCGGTGAAATTTACCCATACCGGCGAAATACTGGTGATCGTAGAAACAGTAAAAGAGAGCGCAGACCAGGTTGAAATTGGTTTTGAGGTTAGTGACAGCGGTATTGGCATGGCTTCGGAAGACATTGACAAGCTTTTTAAACCCTTTACCCAGGCGGATGCCTCTACAACCAGAAAATATGGAGGTACGGGTCTGGGCCTGGCAATCTCTTATGAATTGGTCCGCTTAATGGAAGGAACTGTACAGGTAAAAAGTGAATTAGGCCAGGGCTCAAAGTTTTATTTTACCGCTTGCTTTAAACCAGGTTTACACAAAGATACCCAGTCTTTTGAACATGCAGAGCTCAAAGGCGCCCGGGTATTAATCGTGGATGATAACAGCAGCAACCGTAAAATTATACGGACTTACCTTGAAGAAGCGCAATGCCTGGTTGAGGAAAGCGATAGCGCCGAAAAGGCAGTAACTATCCTTTTGTCCTCTGCTGCTTTAGAATTCTTTGATGTAGTAATAGTTGACTTTCAAATGCCCGGTATGAATGGCTACGAGTTAGCGACCGCTCTAAAGGCCATACCTTCCACCCGGGATATACATTTGATTATGCTTACCTCGGCAGCTCAGAAGGGGGATGCCAACCGGGCCAAAGAACATGGTTTTAGCGGTTACCTGACTAAACCCATCAAAAGAGATGAACTGCTAAAATGCATTTCCATAGTACTAGGCTTAAAGACAGAGGATTGCCTGAGCGATGTATTCATTACTCGTTATACGATCAGGGAAAATCCGAATCCCACCCGGCTGAAGTTTCTTCTGGTCGAAGATAATGAAATGAACCAGAAAATAATTGTTAAAATGCTAGAGAAGCGAGATATGTACTGTGATGTTGCCTGCAGCGGAGCCGAAGCTTTAAAAGCCCTGCAGCAAAAAGATTATGACATAGTGTTTATGGACTGCCAGATGCCGGAGATGGACGGTTATGAAACTACTGCTAGAATTAGACAAATGGAGGGGGAAGAACGCCATACTATAATTGTTGCCATGACTGCTAATGCCATGGAGGGAGACCGGGAGAAATGTTTACAGGCAGGAATGGACGATTACATAAGTAAACCGGTTGATTTCCAGTTACTATTTAATATTATTGATAAGTACACTGTCATGCAACAAGAATCTGTTAGTGAGGCTGCGGCCATGTTGGAAGAAAGCTTGAATAACTTTATAGCCGAGACCGGTTTGCCGGAGGCAGATAGTCGGGAACTTTATGACAGACTATGGGCAACCTTGCCGGGGGTATTGGAAGAACTGCAAAAGGCCCTGGCCGATGCCGATTTTAAAAAGATTCGCAGCCTGGCCCATCAGTTAAAGGGTTCTTCCGGCACCCTGAGAATACAAAAACTTTATGAACTATTTCTCGAATTGGAACAGAAAGCAACCACAGAAGAAAAGGCAGCATGTATTGACACCCTGCAGCTAATCTATCGTTTGCTCAAGAGCTAAAGAACTTTGCCGGCTAAAAATTGAAAAGGAAGGGTGAAATTATGAAAGTATTAATTGCCGATGATGACACAATTTCTCGGGCAGTAGTAAAGGCCTTATTGCTAAAATGGGGTTATGAGGTGCTGGAAGTAGAAGACGGAAAACAGGCCTGGGATATACTTAAAGATAATGATTCATCCCATCTGGTCCTGCTCGACTGGATGATGCCGGGAATGGATGGCTTGGAATTAAGCCGACGTTTACGCCAATCAGGTACTAATACCTATCACTACATAATTTTGCTCACCGGTCGGGATAGTAAGGAAGATATAATCGGAGGACTTAACGCTGGAGCTGATGATTATATTACCAAGCCCTTTATACCCGAGGAATTGGAACTACGTTTACGAACAGGCAAACGTATCCTGGACTTGCAGCAATCATTAAAGGAAGCGCTGGAGGTTCAGCGCTTCCAGGCCCAGCATGACCGCCTTACCGGAATATTCAATCATGTTGAGATTCTTAATATATTGGAAAAGGAACTTGACCGGGCTGGAAGGCAAAATGGAAATCTGGCTGTAATTATGGGAGATCTGGACCGTTTTAAAAAGGTGAATGATACTTATGGCCATGTAGCCGGAGACGCCGTACTGGTAGAAGTTGCAGCCCGGATGAAAAATAATATCCGTCTATATGATTCCGCCGGCCGTTACGGGGGTGAAGAATTTTTGCTGGTTCTTCCCGGATGTACGACTGAGGAGGCTATTATCATAGCCAATCGTATTCTGGAAAGTATTAGCAAAGAACCGGTGATATTTAATAATACCCTCATTAAGGTGACCATCAGCCTGGGTTTGGCTGTGAACCGGGCCGGCGAAACTATAACAGTTACAGAGCTGGTTCAGTTAGCCGATACTGCGCTGTATAAGGCTAAACAAAATGGCCGCAATCGGATGGAACAGGCTCGTGCATAATCGCCAATTTTTACTTTTTTGGAGAGGTGATTTGATATGATATATGGCGTAATTCTAGCGGGAGGAACTGGGGAACGCTTCTGGCCCTTGTCACGCCGGGAAAACCCGAAACAATTTCTGCCTTTATTTGGTAAGCGTACTATGTTACAACTTACTATGAATAAACTTAATGGACTGATAGATGCAAAGAATGTTTTTGTAGTTACGGATAAGGCATATAAGGGACTGGTGGCGGAGCAACTGCCTGAACTACCCCCGGAGAATATAATTTGCGAGCCCTGTGGGCGTGATACTGCTGCTGCGGTGGGATTGGCAGCGGAGCATATTGCTCACCGGGACCCCCAGGGGGTTATGGTAGTGTTACCGGCTGATCACTATGTGGCCGATGTTGAGGAATTCAGACGGGTGTTAAAGGCTGGTATGGACGTAGCTCGGGAAGGGGAATGGGTGCTTACCATAGGAATCAGGCCTTCTCGTCCGGAAACCGGATACGGATACATACAACAGGGAGAACAGCAGGGAGAGAGGCAGGGCACTGCCATTTTTAAGGCAGTTGCTTTCCATGAAAAACCGGATATAGACCGGGCTCTAAAATACCTGGAATCAGGTAATTATCTCTGGAACAGCGGTATGTTTATCTGGCGGGTAGATTTAATCCGTAGCCTGATTGCTTTTTTTTTGCCGCAGTTGGATGCGGGCCTGGCACAAATAGCTGCCAGTATCGATAGCGAGGAGGAGGAACAGGTGACCGCGGAGGTGTATCAGGATTTGCCGCGCATTTCAGTAGATTATGGAATTATGGAAAAATGCGATGAGGTGCTGGTGATACCTGCTTCCTTTGGTTGGGATGATGTGGGTAGCTGGACTGCTCTGGGGCGTTATGGTGAAGTCGACCAACAGGGAAATGTGCTGAAGGCCCAGGGGGTATTCCTGGACACCAGCAATTGTTTGGTTTATGCACCCAACCGGGTAGTAGCTACTCTGGGGGTTAAGGATCTTTTAATCGTTGATGATGGTGACAGCCTTTTAATTTGTCATAAAGACAGGGATCAGGAGATTAAAAAAGTAGTGGAAGCCCTGCGCCAGGCCGGCCATGATGAGGTGATATAAACTCAGTGTCTATTTCATATTAACCCCGTATTTTGTTTCTAACCCATGGCGGAACGGCACAGGGGCCGTTCCCTACACATGATTATTCTGCGATTCGCCTTATGGGTAATATTTATTAAAAAATCCGCTCCCTTAATAGCGACCGAAGGGAGCATCTGTGTGCCCTATGGGTACGTAAATCC